>Ga0123353_10007222_pt1 | contig 14967 bp, 15 predicted proteins | sample TergutLab28metaG_3_FD_92763 | JGI IMG/M metagenome (GOLD analysis project Ga0123353, IMG submission 92763) | Labiotermes labralis P3 segment gut microbial communities from Petit-Saut dam, French Guiana - Lab288 P3 | ecosystem: Host-associated > Arthropoda: Insects > Digestive system > Gut ... | reverse complement strand
TTTTGACCACGGCACGGAATTAAGAAATTCACCACGAACCACGCTAACCACACGAACTTTTTGTCCGCAATCTTTTCTTGAACCCTAGAAATCTCTGATAGCATTCGGAGATTTCTAGGGATTTAAGCTAAGCTAACGTAGTACGGGTTCGTGATGGTTTGCGTGGTTCGTGGTGAAAAATTCCGTATCCTGTTAGCGGTAAATTAAGTGGTGCACAGGTTCGTGAAAAAATCCTCTTACCTAAAAAACAAAACAAACAATGACTGGAAAAGGCCGATTAAAAAGCCCAATATGCCGCCGAAAATTTCTATCCACTTGAATTGATCGTTCATTACATCAAGAATGATCCGTTCTACCCGCAGCATATCAAGAGAATCGATCCTTTCTGAGACAAGGGATTTCACATTAATCGAAGATAGAATACTTTCAATTTGCCCGTCTGCGGCTGACATCAGTTTGTCAAATAAAAAATCGTCCAGTTTCTTTTTATCATCTTCATTCAAATCAAATAATGTTTTTAATTTTTTTTCCTGATCAAACAGGGAAGAAACAGCGCCTAAAAGCATTTTTTTTACTTTTGTATCATGCAGCGTATCCTGCGCGCTGGTTATAAGCTCTTCTATTATTTCAGGCATTTTTTGTTCCAAGGTTATATCATATTGACCCGCGGAAATAAAAAGACGCTGAAAAACATTAAGATTAAGAAAAATATTTCTTAAGAATACCCGCCCTCTCCCTTCAAGTTCAATACGGACTTCCTGCTTGCGTAGAAATCCTAAAAGGGCTGAAACAATCGCGGGGTACATCTTTTCCGCCGTTTCAGAGATTTTTCCGGACAAAAGTTTTTCATTACCTTCAAACAGTTCCTTTGGCTGTTTGTCCAGAACCGTTTCCGTAAAAAGGCTTAGCATTAGTTTTGTTTTTTCCCGTACATCGTTACGCGCAAGGCGGGCCCGCAGGATTTCCGGAGTGAGCAGTTCCCTTTCTACCATGGCGCCGATACTTTGCGCGAGTTTATGGCGCTGGCTTGGCAGTATTCCGGGCGTAAAGGGCAGCCTGATACCAAAGATTCTGATTTCCCGAAGCGGACGGAAAAGCATTCTTATAGCTACAATATTGGTGCTGAAGCCTATAAAGGCTCCAATAATTGGCGGAACGAAAAAAAAGATTACTGGATTCACCTGAAAACAGACTCCGAGGCTGTTCTTGCCTGACTTTCACTGTTATAAATATTCATAACTTCTTCCTTTAGCCAGCCATGTTGATGATCGTCTATCAGCACCCATGATGTAAAACCTCTCGCGGTTCTTACTGTCTGCCTTCTGATAACCCTTACAAGAGAGCCTCTCCTTAGAATTCCAAGCGAAGGGCTGTCTTCCGCGGGATCGGCAGTAATGTGAGTAAAAGAAGCAGTGATTACCCCATAACCGATATAATTCCGGGAAAGGGGAGAGGTAACAGGAGGAACGACAGGGCCTTCTTCCCTTCTTATCCCGCATGAACACATGGATATAACGCAAAACAGCAGGAGAAATTTGAGCTTTTTCGCCCCTTCAATTCTTGAAAAAGTTTCCCTTGAAAAAATGGGAAAATGACTCAATTGACCAAGACCATGTTTCACGGTTATTCTCATACTAATGAAAAATATAACTTCTTTAATCGTTTTAGTCACCATAATAAGCGCCTTTTTCGCTGTAAATAATGCGTATAGCGATACAGGAGGAAGATATAAATTTTCAATAGGCCCTAAAGTTGGCTTTGTACATGGTCAGGCTCTTGAGCTTGTCTATCCGCTTCCCGGGCAGACAAAAGCGGAATTATTGAGCGAGCTTAAATGGGACATGAAACCTGTTTTTTATTTAGGCCTTAATATGGAGTTTGGCCGGGCTGACATTATGAGCAGGCTTGGGTTTTTCTCATCAATATCATTTAAGGCTGGACTCCCCGGAGATTCCGGCCGTTTGGAAAACCGTGACTGGCAAAATCCTCTAAACGATTCCCTTACCGATTTTTCAAGCCATACAAACAGGACACAGGAATTTTTCTGGCTGGATACATCAATTGGCATTTCCATACCAATAAGGCCGTATTTTTTTATAAAGCCGTTTTTAAGCGGGTCATGGATGCGTTTTGCCTTTTCCGGCAGGGATGGTTATGGAATATATGACTGGTATAATGATTCTGAAATATCATTCGAAGGTCAGGAAGTTATCCGGTACAGGCAGGACTGGTTTTTGGCTGCCGCGGGTTTAACTTTTGGCGCTAGATTTGCTTCGAATTTTCAAATAGCTTTTTCATTTCAAATAAGCCCGTTTACCTATTGTAATGCCAGAGATGATCATTTATCAGTGCAAATTCAAAATATACAAACTCCCCATCGTATATATCTTGACTCTACATATCGGGGTCTTTTTATGGAACCAGGGGTCAGTCTGACTTATTTAATGCGGCGTACTGAATTATCACTTGATTTTTCATACCGACATATCGGCAGAACTGTCGGGGAAACACATATGAGCGTGAATAACACCAGCTTCGAGTTGGATAATAAAGCCGGAGCCGGTCTTAAACTGATAAACTTAAGCTTACTTGCCAAAATACGTTTGTAAAATACTTCTACAGAAACAATGCCTGCGGAAAGAGAAAGTGTAAAATGGCAGAGGCAATTAAACCCAATCCTATTGGTTTTCTGAACGTCATAAGGTTTGCCGCGATATTATCCAAAGATCCGGTAGAAGTTGGCGGTGAACTCTGACGATAAAGTCCAAAAACCAGCATTATACCGGCGACAACACCGGCAGCCGCGGGTACAAGATCACCAAGAAGAAGAATACCATCCATGGTTGGCGAAAGAAGTTTCAAAATCCCTGTAACGGCGCTCATAATACCCAAAACAAGGAGGAATATAGGAGCAAACCGTTGTTTTTCCATTACTTCATTTTCATTACCGGCAAACAATATATAGCCGCTTAATCCATTACACAGGATAGATAAAAAATACAGTTGTATCATACTTAAAAAATACCTTAAAAAATGCTTTTAGTCAACATTTTGATGAGATTGGGGTTTACTCCGGCCTTAATTTTATTTGGAGAGAGCTTCTTTCGGTTTGAAGAACCATCAATAATTCGGGGTTTTCAAACGGAACTGCGAAGCGGTATTCTTCCTCATTTTCGTAAGAGAAAAAAACACGATGGTAAAACACAGGGAAATCTTCGCTTTCATCCGCTTCAATAGATACCGCGATATTAACAGCACCTGTGTATGCCTGCGTATTTCTTTTTACGGATTTTCTTAACACAATTATAGTGACGCCTTCATATCTGGTTCCGCTAACCAATAGGTCATTTCCTTCAAGCGAATGTGAAGTGTCAAACAGATCCAGTATTGTAAGTATAAATATAATCATGCACAGAGCGATAATTGTGAAAAAAAGCGCAGCCCTTGGCTTGTCGGCAACCAAAGAACTAAATATGCCAAACCGTCCGGGTTTTTTGTTTTCGGTATACAGGCCTTTTACAGACTGGGGAGCGCTTTCCAGTCTGCGTTCCCGGTTATAATGAAAAAGAGGCTGTTCTTCTTCTTTATTTGTTTTACTAAGACTGTAATTTGCGTTTGGCCTTTGGGGGTTTTCATCACTCATAGAGAGCCTCCCATGAATCTGTCAGTACGCCACCAGACAAATCTAATGTTAAAATTGTCCGCCAGCATTGCTGAAAGAATTCCTTCTGACGAAAGAAAAAAATCATTGTACCTGATTTCTTCGTTGGAAAAATTAATGTTTCCACGGCGTTGTTCACGGGATTGAGTGTCAACAAAGAGAATCGAATAACCTGTTTCAACAGGAAAATACAGAAGTATCTTTTCGGAACGGGCAACGCCGAGCATGGAATAAAATACCCTGACGCTGGAATCGCGTGTATTCTCCGATAGTTCAAAAAGCGGGATTTCTATAAAACTTGAATAAGTGCCGTCCTCAACATTCATTGTCCAGATAACAGAGCTGATGGGTTCGGAACCGGTACGGGTATTTGTAGACTGATCAAAAGTATCACGGCTGTAATCTACCTTAAGAAGAAGCCTTCTTGAATCGGGCGATGCCGCTATTTTATCTACAATGGCAAGCGCTTCAGGCCAGTCAGGAAGGGCGGGGATTTCCGAAGCGGAAATTCTTACAAGGTACAAAAGCGCCAGCGAAGAATTGAACCAGTATATTTCCCATCCATTGGGAATCCGGCAGATTACGGCAAGTTCATCTCTAGCGGATGTAGTAAGCCCTATTATCCTTGGAAAAGGACTTCCTCCGATTCCTTCACGGCCAAGATAATTAATAAAACGGCCGTTTTGATCAAAATGAAGAATTATCCCGTCAAGGGTAGCCCTGCTATCAGTATCGAAACGGTGCGCCTGCGGAGGGAGGCGGTCTTCTACATAAATATGCCTGCGGGAATCTACAGCTATCCACCCGGGCTCTTCAAGAGGGTATGAATGCGCCCATCTTGTTGCCTGCTCGCTGTCAGAAACATTTGTTCTAAGGCTTAAAGGAGGCGGATTGGTTTCCTCATTGTAGATCATAAATAATAAATCCCCGTATGAGTTAAACCTGACAATTTTTCTGCTGTTCCCGTCCGAGACATAAAACAAACCGTCCCGCATTGTAAAACCCATGCGCCTGATACCCCTTGTTCCGTCAAGGTTATAAAGGGCGATTTGATCTTCCATTGGGCCTATTTCCAGGGAAAAAAGATCTTCCCTTTCTATCGAGCCAAATTGAGTGTTTCTGCATGCCCCTGAAAAAACAAGTATCAGAGTTAGAAATATAAGTATTGTACTTTTTTTATTTTTCATCTTTACGCAGATTATACACTACTTGCGTTACTGTTCATACTGTGCCAGACATAATTCATAGTAGCGTCCCTTCAATGCCATCAGCTCTTCATGGGTGCCGCTTTCCTCTATCCGGCCCTCAGAAATAAACATAATCCGGGTACAGTTTCTAATCGTGGAAAGCCTGTGGGCAATAATGAAAGAAGTGCGGCCTTTCATAAGTGTGCGGATACCGTCCTGTACAAGCTGTTCGGTACCGGTGTCGATACTGCTTGTGGCTTCATCCAGGATTAAAATTCTGGGATTGGAGATTAACATACGGGTAAATGCCAGTAATTGCCTTTCTCCCGCCGAGATACCGCCGCCTCTTTCTGTGATTGGGGTATCATAACCCTGCGGCAATTTTTCGATAAAGTTATGCGCTCCTATTAATTCTGCCGCCGCGTGGATTTCTTCGTCCGTAGCGTCCAGTTTCCCGTAACGGATATTGTCGGCGATGGTTCCGGTGAACAAAAAGCTGTCTTGCAGCATAATGCCCATCTGCCCGCGGAGGGACTTAAGGGTTACTTTCATTATGTCCTGTCCGTCAATCAAAATCTGTCCTTCTTCGATATTGTAAAAACGTGAAAGCAGATTCACAATGGTGGTTTTTCCCGCTCCCGTAGGACCGACAATAGCGATACTTTGTCCCGGATGAGCGTCAAAGCTGACATTATTAAGAACTTTTTTTACCCCGTCATAACTGAAACTTACATTAATAAAATCGACATGCCCTCTTACAAAAGGAAACTCAACGGCGTTTGGTATATCCTGAATCGCTACAGGTTCCGCTATTGTATCGAAAATTCTGTCAAGGTATGCCATTGCCGTGATAAAGGTATTGTAGATATTAGCGAGGTTGATAATTGGCTGCCAGAAACGCCATGTATAGTTTCCCATAACAAGCAGCATTCCAAAACTTGCCATCGGATTCATCCAGTAGACGCCCATTATATATACAAATGAAAAAACGAACTGGCTTATCGCTTCTGTAGAGAACCAGACTGTATTGGAGATATAAATCGCTTTCATCCATTCACGGTTGCGATCTTGTGTAAGGCCGTTCATTATTCCCAGATTTTTTCCCTGTCTGTCAAAAGCCTGTGTTACCCTTACTCCGTCTATTGATTCCTGAACATAAGCGTTTAGATTCGCTCCCTTGTTTGAAACCGACTGCCAGGCTCTCCGCTGCGCGGGTTTGATTGTCCAGATAAAAATCGCCAGAAGCGGCAGGCCTAAAACTGTTACCGATGCCAATTGCGGGTTTACCCTGTACATAAAGAAAATGATCAGGAAAATATTTAACACTTCAATAACAAAGTTAATGATCCCGTTGGACAGGGCATCCGACACGCTGTTTACATAGGGAACAACACGCACGAAAATTTTTCCGTGCGGGCGCGAGTCAAAAAAACTGAAACTTAATTTCTGAAGATGGGCGAAAAGATCCTGGCGGATATCGTGGATTATTTCCGCTCCGGCTTTCGCTACAAGTATATTTCTGATTGTGCTTAACGCTATGCTTACAACTATGGATGCTGTAAGGTATGTTGCCATGATCAGAAGCAGGCGGATATCCTTGTTTGGAACTGCTTCGTCCAGCGCGCGCTGAATAAAAAGCGGGCCTACAAGGGATGCGATACTTGCCAGTAGGCTGAATAAAAGTGAAAGTTTTAACCGTGTCTGCGCTTTCAACAAATAAACGACAACTCGCTTGACATTAAAAAGACTTACCTTTTCGTCAAGGTATTCGTCAACATCGTAGCGGTTCCGCTCTTTGCCCGTTTTTTGTTCATGTTTTTTTCGCCAGAACATTATATAACCTCAATTCCCGCATTGTGCTGAAGCGTCCAAATATGATAGTAAAAACCCCGCATGGACAAAAGTTCGCTGTGTGTTCCTCTTTCAATAATGCGTCCCTTGTCCATGACAAGAATCAAATCCGCTTTTCTGAATGAAGAAATTCTCTGCGCGATGATGATCTTGGTACAGGGAAAATCAAGTTTTTCAAGCTGTTCCTGAATATACTTTTCTGTTTCACTGTCAACCGCGGAAGTTGTATCATCAAGCACAAGGATCGCTGGCGTTACCGCGAGAGCGCGGGCAAGGGCGATCCTCTGTCTCTGCCCGCCGGAAATCCCGACCCCTCTTTCGCCGACTAAAGTGTCGTAACTATCGTTCATACCGCCTATAAAACTGTCCGCGTCCGCCTGAACCGCCCGTTTACGGATATTTTCATGATCCATTTCCGGTCTGCCATAAGAAATATTCCCCTTCACAGAATCGGAAAATAAAAATACATCCTGCATCGCAAGCCCAATATGCTGCCTTAGAGAAGATAATGTATAACGTCTAATATCTTCGCCGTCCAAAAGTACGGCTCCGTAGTCCGGTTCGTAAAAACGCATAAGAAGATTTATAAGCGATGTTTTACCAGCGCCTGTGCTGCCCAATATACCGATTGTAGAGCCGGCTTCGGCAGTAAAATTAATATCTTCCAGAATGGAAGCCCCGTTTATTGAAAGTTTTATATCCCTGAATTCGATTTTTCCTGAAGGCTTTTGCTCAAGCTCTACAGCCCCTGAGATATTGCTGATTCCCTTGGGCGCTTCAACTACTTCACGGATCATTTCTCCTGCGGAGGTATAACGTTCAAGGTCTGCCAAAAGAGGCCCTAACATCCACATCGGCATAGACAAAGCCCATGTAAGGGAAGAGAAGGCCATGTACTGTCCGGGTGTCATCCACTCATTGATCAGGAAAATACCGCCTACTACAAGCATTATTACCATCAAAAGTTGACTGGCGGTTTCAAGGAATGGCTGGTATTTTGCTACTATCAGAGCGTTTTCACAGCTTATATCACGGAAATTGGCATTGTGTTTTTCTACTTTTTCTTTTTCATGTTCTTCACGGGCGAATGCCCTTACTACACGGTTACCGTCAATGTTTTCCGTAACAGCGGTTCCCAAATCGGTAAGTTTTTGTCTTAGCAGCTGGAACCGGGGACGCAGCGTTTTTATAAACCGGCGGCTGATAAAAAGAATGAATGGAGTTACAGCGACAAGACACAGAGCAAGCCGCCAGTTGATGAACAGGTAAAAAGTAAATGTAGCGACGAATAAAGCTATCGCTCCTATGAACTGGTAAGAAACCCATGCTACTGTATGCCTTAAACGGTCAAGATCCTGTGTCATGCGGGTCATTAGATTTCCTGTCGGGAAACGGCCTAGGAATTTATAGTCCTGCCATTGGACAGTTTCGTACATATCACGGCGGATACGAGTCATTACATCGGTACTGGCTATTTCCATCATGATTATCATGAGGTAATGCAATCCAAGGCGGGAAAGTTGAGCAACCATCATTGCGATAAGAATAGGGATCAACGGGCCTGTGTTGCCAAGTACTATTACTTCATCAATTATTCTTTGTCCTAGCATGGGATTGATGACACGCATCCCCGATGTGATTATTGCGAGGACAAGGCCGCCTATAAAGATAGCCCTCCTGCCTTTCATGTAATCCCAGACCCATTTTATTTGATTCACGATGTTTTATGTATACTCCAGCTTTCACACTCTTCCGATTCTTATGCCTGACCGGCGCTCCCCAATACATTCTGGTTTTTGTGAGCGTAAAGTTTTTTTAGCTCATCTCTTGCAGGCCCTAAATATTTACGAGGATCGAACTCATCCTGTTTTTCGGCAAAAACCTTGCGGATCATCGCTGTCATGGCAAGGCGTCCGTCTGAGTCAATGTTGATCTTGCAGACTGCGCTTTTTGCGGCCCTGCGAAGCTGTTCTTCCGGGATTCCGACAGAGTCGGATAATTTGCCGCCGTACTTTTCAATTAATTGCACATACTCAACAGGTACTGAAGAAGAACCATGCAGAACAATCGGGAAACCCGGTATCTGTTTTTCGATTTCTTCAAGGATATCAAAACGCAGGGGAGGGGGGATTAAGATACCATTGGCATCCTTTGTGCATTGTTCTGGTTTGAACTTTGTCCGTCCGTGACTGGTTCCGATGGAAATCGCAAGTGAATCAACCTTGGTCTTGTTTACAAAATCTACAACTTCCGAAGGCTCGGTGTAATGGCTGTGTTCGGAAGAAACATCATCTTCAACTCCCGCGAGAACTCCCAGTTCTCCTTCGACACTAACATAGTCTTTTTGGGCATGGGCAAAATCGCATACCTTTTTTGTCAGCGCGACATTTTCGTCGTATGACAGATGAGATCCGTCGATCATTACCGATGAAAAACCCGATTCAATACAGTCCTTGCAAATCTCAAAAGTGTCGCCGTGATCAAGGTGTAAAACAACCGGGATATTAAGACCCAGTTCATTGGCGTATTCAACCGCTCCGCGCGCCATGTTTTTTAGAATATTCTGATTCGCGTATTTGCGCGCGCCTGCCGAAACCTGAAGGATAACAGGGGATTTTGTCTCTACACAGGCCTGTATAATTGCCTGCATCTGTTCCATATTGTTAAAATTATATGCTGGGATGGCATATCCGCCTGATATTGCTTTTTTGAAGAGGTCCTTTGTATTTACAAGACCCAATTCTTTATAACTGGTCATTTATATTTGCTCCTTAAGTGATTTTTCTAATACTAGAGGTTTTTTCCCGATTTCGTCAAGGAGTTTGAAATGAATAAAAAAGATCATGATTGACACTATATACTTATAAAATTTTAACCACAGAGTTCACAGAGTTTCACAGAGAAAAGGTGATTTTTGGACTAAAAACTCTGTGTTCCTCTGTGCTCTCTGTGGTTTTTCTTCTTTAGAGTGTATGCGTATTATGATTGACACTCATAATCAGGTTGTCTACATTATGATTTATACATGAAAATAAAAAACAAAAAATTGGCAATAATAGCTGCCGCGATACTTGCTGTGTTTTTAATCCTTTTCATTATCTTTCATGCCAGATCTCCGGTATTGATTGTCACCGATCTGGCCTTTATTCCGCTTTACGGGGCGCAAAGAATCCGCTCTGAAACACTGCGTTCTTCCCTTATTTTATTTCGTCCTGTTAAAACTGTTATTGTGGCCGATGACGCGGGTAATGATATAATACGGATAGCCATTTCCGATACTTCTTCCCGCCCGTATTGTGTGATTTTTCCTCTAAGATTTGCCCCCTCGGCGCGCCTTTACCGCGAGCAAAATCCCGGAATTCCTGTTGTTTTATTGGGAAGCAGATACAGCGAAGATACAGTGCTTTCCGCTGTTGGCGGCGATGCCAGTGATTATTTTATCTTTACAACAGATATAGATGCCGAATTCTACAGGGCCGGTATGATTGCCGCCGCCCTTGATAGGGATAAAGATGGTAAAATCTTTGTTTTTGTGGAATCTCATATTCAAACACAGGCAAGGGAAGCTTTTTTACGGGCGATAAATTCCCATGAAAAACCGCTTGAAACCTTCTTTTTCACTTCTTATTCCCGGGTTCCTGATTATCCGGATCTTTCATGCGTAATTTTGGCAGGTACGGGAGCTGAATACATGGAAAGGGATTCTGGCGTTCCTGTAATCTTTTTTACATGGATTGACCCTGCGTTGCTGCCCCGTGATATTGTCGTTGTTATTAACGATTCCCCCTGGGTTCAGGCCGTACAGGCAGTGAGAATGGTTTCCGGGCGGGTTTCAAATGGACTGATCAAGTCTGAATTCAAATTTATTAATGGAAAAAATATTGACAGAAGGACATTGCGTAAAATGCAAAAACAAGGTTAAAATAAGTAAGATTTGGCTTATTATGGTTTGACAAAGGCATTGTAAACAAATATAATTTGAAATGAGGTCTATATTAAGGAGTTAGGGATGAAACAAACTAGTTTCAAATTTATCTGCCTGATTATTTGGGCATGCATAACGGTTTTTTCAGGTTATGGTAATGAAAATACCATCAGCTTTGAAACAAGGATTCTGGAGTCATTTAACGGAGATGCTGATGCTCCTTATATATGGAGAACAGAAGCCAGCAGATTTATTAGCAGAATGGATGGTGTTCAATTTCCATTGCTTACCTTCGTAGAAGCATGGCCGATTGCTGCTTTTGGGTATAACAGAAGAGCGGACAGTCCGCCTTTGAGAAGCTTGGGTTTGAACGGTCGTTTTGATCGCCAGGGGTATAACTGGATAGATCTTTATCCCGTTTTGGCCAGTGATCCTGACGCGGGGCCGTATGAAATACCAATTCCGGGCAGAGTCCATAATTTGGATGTGTGGGTTTGGGGATCCAATTTCAGGTTTTATATTGAAGTTTTTGTAAGGGATCATGTGGGTGTTGTTCATACCCTTAGGCTGGGTGATATTAACTATGTCGGCTGGAGAAATCTCAGAGTAAATATTCCCAATACAATTCGCCAGTCCAGGCGGACATTACCTTCTCACGCCGGTTTGAGTTTTGTCAAGTTCAGGATATGGACTCAGCCAGTTGAAAGAGTTGATAATTTCTTTATATATTTTAAGCAGTTAAAAGTTTTAACCGATACGTTTGAAACCTTGTTCGACGGTAATGATTTAGCCGATCCCCAGAATGTAGAAAGACTCTGGGCAAACTAAGGAGAATATAATAATGAAGAAGTTTTTATTTATTGCGTTTTTACTGGTTATTGGCAGCTTCCTTTATGCACAGATTGGCGAGCCTGATCCGCAGAGGCTTGGGATAGTAACCGCTCAGCAGATGCTTAGGGAAGTTTCTGTTGACAGATTTGAACATGATGGTTTCTGGCGTTCTTCCATGTCATCTGATGATGGTTATGTAACCTCCAGATTATTTATGGGCGGCCCCGCCGGCAAACAGCCAATTCCTGAAGAAGAAGGCCTTAATATCCAGGACATATATGTATTTGGTACAAGAGTAGATTTTCTTCGCAGAGGTTATAGCAGTTTTACCATTTACCCGTCACGTCCCATTCCAATTGAAGGAATAACAAAAACAGTTTCCGTATGGGTTGCCGGCCGTAATTATAACCATGAACTTTATCTTTTAATCCAGGATTTCTTTGGAAGAAATTATGAGTTCTATATGGGAAGACTCAATTTTATGGGTTGGAAAAGAATGACGGTTACCATTCCCCCGCAAGCTGACGATGGCTTAAGCGGAGTTGTCCAGAGGAACTACCATTATAATAACCATATGGGCATAAAGATCACGGGATTCCGGATTGATTGCCATCCATTGGAAGCTTATGGCAGTTATTATATTTACTTTGACGATCTCCGGGCTGTAACAGATCTATTTTCCGAATCTCATCGAGATCCGGACGATATGGTTGACGGCTGGTAAGCGAATAAAAAGGGCTGCCTGAACTGCTTTGCGGTTAGAGGCAGCTTTTTTTATTGCCAAGGTTCCCTCATGATCTTAAACGGAAAATGCGCTGCTCCCGGAATTGCGGTGGGCAGGATTTTTGTATATAAAAAAAACTTATTTCTGCCAAAAGAAAATTTTATTCCCGATGGAGAACAACAATCTCATCTTGATCATTATCTGTCAGTAAAAAAAGAAGCTTTAGACGAACTTGAAGGGATCAAGGCAGCAATGCAAAAACACGATCCTCAAAAAGCCGAAATTTTCATGGCCCATCAGGAAATCATTGAAGATGTTGTGATTAATGAAGAAATTCCATCAAGGATATTAAACGACCTTTGGGCCGGAGATTGGGCAATTTATCAGGTCTATGAAACTGTTCTTACTGTATTACGGCAGACAGCGGATACCATGATCGCTGAACGTGCCGAGGATTTTGATGATGTAAGAAATCTATTACTAAGGTTGTGGTATGGTCAAAAAAAAGAAGGTTTTAAGCATCTTACTGATCCTGTGATCATTGCCGCCCATGATCTTATGCCTTCCGATACTGCGTCTATGGATCATGGCAAGGTATTGGCCTTTCTTACGGAAACAGGAGGGCTGACTTCCCATACTGCGATTATCGCTAAAAGTTACGGAATCCCTGCTGTGATGGGTATCAAGGATCTTATTAGTACTGTAAAACACGGGCAGTTAACAGCGGTAAACGCGGATGAAGGGACAGTGATTTTAGACCCTGATGAGGAAGTTATCAATGAATATGAAAAGAAATATGCGGTTTTATTGAATGACAAGCAGGATGCCCAAACTTTTTTGTATAGGGAGGCGTATTCATCAGACGGAAAAAAAATCGAGATAGGCTTAAATATTGCCAATTCTGATGACAAAAGTCTGGAAGCTCAATCTTTCACCGATTATGCGGGGCTTTTCAGGACAGAGTTTCTTTTTATGGGGCGTAATACTTTGCCTAATGAAGAAGAACAGTTTATGGTTTACCGCAAAATCCTTGAATGTTTTGGAAACCGCCCCTGTTACCTGCGCACTTTGGATATTGGCGGAGACAAACCGCTTTCAAGTATGTCACTTCCTCATGAGGGAAATCCCTTTTTGGGAAACCGCGCCTTGCGATTTTGCTTTAGCCACCCTGTTATTTTCAAAACCCAATTAAGGGCAGCCTTACGCGCTTCTGTTTATGGGAATCTTATGTTAATGCTCCCAATGGTGGGTTCACTTGATGATATCCGCAAAGCAAAGGAACATATAAACTGTGTCAGGGAAGACCTAAAAAGGGAAGGTTTACCCTATGCGGATGTAAAAACCGGCATAATGATAGAAATACCTTCCATCGCCCTTGTCGCCGACATTGCCGCAAAAGAAGTAGATTTCGCCAGTATTGGTTCCAATGATCTGTGCCAGTACCTGTGCGCAGCGGACAGAATGAACGGCGCTGTAGAAAGTTATTATCAAAGTTATCATCCTGCAATGTTAAGGCTTATAAAAGAGACAGTTACAGCTTTTAATACAGCCGGAAAACCAATTTCAATCTGCGGCGAACTTGCCGCGGACCCTCTGGCAGTACCTCTTCTTATTGGCTTGGGACTTAAAAAACTCAGCATGGGCGCTGCCTCTGTAGCGGCGGTTAAGCGTGTCATTGCATCGGTTGATATGAAAAAATGCGGGGAGATTGCTGAAGCGGTCCTGCAACTTTCAACTGCCTCGGAGATTAAGAGGTATTTGAAAAAGTAGCTTTTGCTGAAATTTTTGCTACGAACAAGATATAAATTTTTTGCCACGAACGCATACCTTCGATATGTTCACGAACCTGAAGCTAACATATCACCTTGTTTTACTCTAAATATTGTTTAGAGATATTATCTACTGCTGCTTTTTGAGCAGTAAGCATTTCTTTAATTACCATAGCAGTATAATCACGTTCTTTTTCTGACGGGGTATCATCCCTAAATAGTTCATGAATTTGTACATTAAACGCTTTTGCAATTTTTCCCAAAGTATCAGGAAATGGCCATTTATTACCACGCTCTATCTCGCTTAAAAAAGGTATGGAAATATCCGAATTTGCGGCTAAATCAGCTTGAGACCATAAACGGTGTTCTCGAAAGGATTTTATATTTTTAGCAAGAATTTCCCTTATTTTTATGCCGTTCACTTTTATTTCCTTATAGATATAGATAAATCTATCTGATAGATTGACAGATCGACAAATATCAGATAGAATGTATTAAATAATTCTGATAGAAAATTTAAGTTATTTATTTAAGGAGAAAACAATGGTAAACAAGAAAATTTGGCTGGGAATGCTGGTGATAGTTCTGGTATTCGGCTTAACGGTTGTTGGGTGTAAAAATGACTCAACAGATGATGATAATAGCTCATCAGGCGGTGGTAATTCATCAGCTAAGAGTATAACCATAACTGGAATTACAGGTAAAACTGGTGTGGTTGAATTATGGGTTCTTCAAACTAACCCTTTGCTTGATGATGGTGAGGGGGGAATAGCATATGGAGTTGGAACTATTTCAAATAATTCGGTCACACTTCCTCTATTTTCATTTACAAGAAACAATCCTCCTTATACAGGAAGCGGTTCATATTGTTCTGTAAAACACAATCAGCATAATGCATCTCTTGCTTTTTGAATTGAACATTGAATATCATCGAAAGATTTTGTCCAGCAAAACTTACGTCCGGATTTATTCCAGTGAATTATATAATCGGTTATTGCTTTTTCCAGTTCTTTTAAGCT
>Ga0123353_10007221_pt1 | contig 14968 bp, 12 predicted proteins | sample TergutLab28metaG_3_FD_92763 | JGI IMG/M metagenome (GOLD analysis project Ga0123353, IMG submission 92763) | Labiotermes labralis P3 segment gut microbial communities from Petit-Saut dam, French Guiana - Lab288 P3 | ecosystem: Host-associated > Arthropoda: Insects > Digestive system > Gut ... | reverse complement strand
GGCGAGCGCACGGAGGGCATCACCATGTCGGTGCGCAACCTCATGTCCAAGATGTCCGGCGCCGTGGAAAAATTCATCCAGGGTTACTGCCTGGTCTTCCTGCAGTTCGACGCCGAGCTGGTCAAGCAAAACCGGCCGCAGAACGCGCATTTCCAGAAGTGGGTCTGGCCGGTGTTCAAGCTCGGGCCCACTATGGGACTGGTGCTCTCGCTGGTCCCCCTGCTGCTGCTGAAATACCCGGATTCCCTCAAGGCCCAGGTGGAGGGTGAGATGGCGCAGCGCCGTGCACTGGCGGCAGAAGAAACAGCGGAAATCAGTGCCTGAAACCGAAAATCTTTTCGTCTTTTGCCCTGAAAACAAAATAAGCATTTTGTTGTTTTGAACCTATTTACTGGCACCCCCAAAGGTGCTAGAATAAGATGAATAAACAACGAAAGGGGCTTTTATTATGATCATCGGTATCCCGAAGGAAATCATGCCCGGCGAGCGGCGCGTGGCGGCCATCCCCGAGACAGTGACAAAGCTGATTTCGGACGGCCACGAGGTGCTCGTGGAGCAGTCGGCGGGCGAGGGCGCGTTTTTCTGCGACGAGCAGTACATAGCCGCCGGGGCGAAAATCGTCGCCGACGTGCGGGGGATTTACGCGCGCGGCGAGCTCATCCTCAAGGTGAAGGAGCCGCAGTTCAACAGGAACCTGAACACGCACGAGATTGACATGATGCGCGCGGGGCAGGTCCTCATCACGTTCATCCACCCGGCCTCACCGGTCAACCACCAGATGGTGCGCGACATGGCGGCCAAGGGCGTGGTCGGCCTGACGCTCGACGGTATCCCCCGCATCACCCGGGCCCAGGGCATGGACGCCCTGACCTCCATGAGCACCTGCGCGGGCTATAAGGGCATCCTCATGGCCGTGAACGACCTGGCGAAGTTCGCCCCGCAGATCTTCTGCGCCGTGGGCATGATCAAGCCCATCAACGCGCTGATCGTCGGCGCGGGCGTGGGCGGCCTGCAGGCCATCGCCACCGCCAAGCGGCTCGGCGCGGTGGTCTATGCCGCCGATATCCGCCCCGACGCCGCCGAGCAGGCCAAGAGCCTGGGCGCGAAGCTCGTGGACCTGGGCGTGCCCGCCGAGGCCGCCGTGGGCCAGGGCGGCTACGCGAAGGCCCTTTCCCGCGAATGGCTGGACAGCGAGCGCGCCATCCTCGCCGAGACTGTCAAGAACATGGACATCGTCTTCTTGAGCGCACTTGTGCCGGGCAAACAGGCCCCCGCGCTGATCTCCGAGGAGATGGTGAAGTCCATGAAGCCCGGCTCGGTGATCGTGGACATCTCCATCGACCAGGGCGGCAACTGCGAGATCACCCCCCCGGGCGCGGTGGAGACCAAGCATGGCGTGGTCATCAACGGCATCAAGAATATCCCCGGCCTGTTGCCGGTTAGCTCCACCTGGATGTTCGCCAACAACAGCTACAACCTGGTGAAGTACCTGATAGCGGATGGCAAAATCGCGCTGGATAGGAGCGATGAGATCGTCGCATCCATCCTCACCACCATCGATGGCGAGGTCGTTCACGCGGGGGCGCTTGAGGCCATGGGAGGGAACTAAATGTTTGAGTTGATCCTCGTCGCCATCTTCGCCGCGGCCACCCTTGTGGGCTACAAGCTGATCAACAACGTGCCCAGCCTGCTGCACACCCCCCTGATGTCCGGCATGAACGCCCTTTCGGGCGTCACAGTGCTCGGCGCGCTGACCGCCACGGCAGCGGCGGCGCAGACCGGCAGCAAGATTTTCGGCGGCGCGGCGATCATCCTTGCGATGATCAACGTGGCGGGGGGCTTCGGCGTCACGCATCGGATGCTAAAAATGTTCCACCGCACGAAGAAGGGGGGCAATCCGAATGAGTGATCTGTTGTATTACATCCTCTGCGGCGTGCTGACCTTCGGCGTGCTCGCCGGTATATACCTCATGAGCAAGGTGAAGACCGCCGTGGCGGGGAACCTGTTCAGCGCGCTGTGCATGGCGGGCGCAATTCTGCTCACGCTGTACCGCGGGGGTATCCTCACCGCGCTGGAGCTGTGGATTTTCGCCGCCGTGGGATTTGTGATCGGCCTGGTTGGGGCCTATCGCGTAAAAATGATCGACATGCCCCAGACGGTGGCGATCCTCAACGGCTTCGGAGGGGCGGCCTCGGCCATCGTCGCGGCCGTCTCGGTGGTGGGTGTTGTCGATATCGGTTATTTCGGCCGTGCCACAGCCGGGCTGGCGGTTGCCGTGGGCGCTGTGACATTCACCGGCAGCGCAATCGCGGCGGCCAAGCTGCACGGCATAATGAAGCAAAAGCCGATGGTCTGGAAGGGGCATCGGGCCATCACGGTGATATCCCTCGCGCTCGTGCTGCTGGCGGCCGCGGCGTTCGTCGTACTGCCCGCGCGGCGTATGCCGTTCTATATCCTTGCCTGCGTGCTGGCGAGCGGTTTCTTCGGCGTGGCCTTCGCCATCCGCGTGGGCGGGGCGGATATGCCTATCACGATCTCGCTGCTCAACTCCTTTTCCGGTGTGGCGGGCGCCATCGCGGGCATGGCCATCGGCGACCCGCTACTGGTGGCCGTCGGCGGCATCGTGGGCGCCTCGGGGCTGCTGCTCACGCAGATCATGTGCCGCGCGATGAACCGCAAGCTGCTGGATATTCTCACGGGTAAGACCTCCGCAGCGGTGACCGAAGAACCTGCCGCTGCCGAACCCGTTGCGGAAGCCGTTGAAGAAATTACAGAAGCGCCGGATGAGATCGACCCCGTCGCGCTGCTCAAAGAGGCCAGGAGCGTGATCATCGTCCCGGGCTACGGCATGGCCCTGGCGCAGGCGCAGCATCTCGTCAAGAAGCTTGCGGACGCCCTGGAGGGCAGGGGAGTGCAGGTGCGCTTCGGCATCCACCCCGTGGCGGGCCGCATGCCCGGGCACATGAACGTCCTGCTGGCCGAGGCCGAGGTGGAGTACGACGCGCTGCTGGAGATGGACGAGGTCAACCCCATGTTCCCGGAATGCGACCTGGCGGTCATCATCGGCGCCAACGACGTGGTGAACCCCGCGGCCAACACCGCGCAGGGCACGCCCATCTACGGCATGCCCATCCTCAACGCCGGCCAGGCGAAGCACGTGATCATCTGCAATTTCGATCTCAAGCCGGGCTACGCGGGTGTGGATAACCCGCTGTACCGCATGCCGCATGTGGTCATGCGCACCGGCGACGCCGCCGAAACGCTGCAGCAGCTGCTGGACGGCATGGCATAGCGAAAGGAGCACCGACGATGCCGGAAATTCCGCTCGAACGGGCACGGCCCGCTGACGAAGGCGTATCCCAGGTCTTCCTCACCCGCTTTGTCAAGGCGCTCGGCAGCAGCAAAGCGCATATGCGCGGGTTCGTCCTGCTGCGGCACGGCAAGGTCGTGGCCGAGCAATACTGGGAGCCCTACGCCGCCGAGCACAAAAACTGGGTATACTCCGTGAGCAAGAGCTTCACCGCCACCGCCGTGGGCATGGCCTATGACGAGGGGTTGCTGCGCCCGGAGGACAAGGTGCTGGCCTTCTTTCCCGAGATCGACGCCGGGGCCCTGAATGAATACGCACGGGCGATGCGCGTGCGCGACCTGCTGTGCATGGCCTCCGGGCACGGCGACGACACCACCACCCCCATGATCTTTGCGCCCGGTAGCTGGGAGGAGGCCTTTTTCAGCCTGCCCGTGGACCACGCGCCGGGCACGCATTTCGTCTACAACAGCGGCGCGAGCTACATGCTCTCCTCCATCGTCTCGCGGGTGACGGGCAAAAACGCCTTCGAATACCTCAGGGAGAAGCTCTTCGGGCCTCTGGGCTTCGGCGATGTGGCCGGCGACCTGAACCCTGAAGGCGTCTTCCCCGGCGGGTGGGGCCTCATGGTGCGCCTGGAGGACCTGGCGAAGCTGGGGCAGCTCTATCTGAACCGGGGACTCTGGCAGGGCAGGCGCATCCTCTCCGAGGAATGGATCGCGATGGGTACCGCCCGGCAGTCCGACAACGCCCGCCCGGGCCGTGAAAACGAGCCCTTAGACTGGCGGCAGGGCTACGGCTTCCAGTTCTGGCTGTGCCAGCACGGGGCATACCGCGCGGACGGCGCGGCGGGGCAATACTGCGTGGTGATGCCGGAGCAGGACGCGGTGCTCGCGCTGATGAGCGAGATCAGGGACATGCAGGAAATCTTGGATATCGTGTGGGACGTCCTCCTGCCCGGCCTTTCAAACACACATTCCGCGCGTGAAACCGCGCTGCAGGGCGCGCAGTACCGCCTGCGGGGTGACAGCGACGGCATGAAAACCGCCCGCTTCCGTTTCACCGAACAGGGCCTCGCCCTGGAGATGGAGGGCGGCGGCGAGGTCTGTTCGATAGAAAGCGGGCGCGGGCAGTGGAGGGATGGCATATCCACGCTGCCCTTTGGCGAGATGGCCTTTACGCCCATGTTCGCTCTGGACGGCATGCCCAGAAGGATATCCTCTTGTTTTCACTGGGCGGCCCCCGATACTCTGGAGATCGAGTGGGTGTACCTAGAGACCCCCCACCGCGGAAAGCTGGTCTGCCGCTTTGGGGAGGACACTGCCTCGTTTTTTCTGTCCTCCGGCGAAAGGGGTATGCAGGACGGCGACCGCGCGGACTTCACAGGGAAGCTTTGACACAGTGCAGCTGGCTAACCAAGATGACAAGATAAAATCATAAGCTGTCTTCCTGCCTCCCTGCTGACAGGTGATAGAGGACGGCGATGTTGCGGATTTCGTCGGATTTCTCCTTGACGAATGCCGCGCGGCGTGTTACAATGAAGCCATGGTTTCAATACCTGACACAGGAGGTAAGGCATGGCTAAAAGATCCTTCCGGGAAAACGTGTTCGGCGCGGAGGAAAATTCCGCCGCGAAGATGGATCCCGAAAAGTTAAGTCGTTTCCAAAAAATCGCGGCGCGTATGTACCACACCCCGCAGCTTTCGTCCAAGGAGGTGGCCATGCCCGCCATTGCCAGGGCCGGGCGGCAGATCAGCGAGATGATCAACGGCACCTACCGCACGTTCTTCTTCGTCAGCGTGCTGCGGCTGGACATGGTCTACGTCACGCTCATTCTCATGCTCATCGGCATCTACGACATGCTCAACGACCCGCTGATGGGCATCGCCTATGACAGGACCCGCACCCGCTGGGGCAAGGCCAGGCCCTTCGTGGCCCTTGCCCCGCTGTTTTATTTTTCCAGCACGGCGCTGCTGTTCTGCGGGCGGCTGTTCTTCGACAACGACATCGTGGACGACCCGCGCAAGATTTTGTTCGTGTTCGTGGTGCTGTTCATCCAGGAGACCTTCTCCACGATTTACACCATCCCCAACGGGAACTACGTCACCCTCATGACCCCCAACCCGAAGGACCGCATGGCCGTGGGGCTCTGGGAGACCTACGCCTACAAGTGGAGCGGCGACTTCCTGGCCGGCCTGATCATGCCCCTGCTGGACCTGGCGCGCTCGGACAAGATCAACCTCGCGCCCAGCGTGATCTTCGCCGGCTTCGGCATGGTTTCGGCCCTCATCGGCACCAGCGGCAGCATCCTAGTGGCCATCAATTGCCGGGAACGCATCATCCTGCAGCCCAAGCCCGCGCCCATTCAAAAGACGCTGTTCTACATCCTGAAAAACAAATATGCCCTGCGCAACTTCGTGGCCGGTATGGCCGGCAGCTGGTGGAGCAACGGCGGCTACACCTGGGACGTGGTGACCCAGCTGGAGATCTTCGGCGGGGTGATACGCACCTTCCCCTGGTACATGCCCCGGCAGATATTCCAGATCGTGGGCCTGGCCCTGGTGGAGCGCTTCAAGAAGATGTTTGGCGGCAGCTACCGCAAGACGATCATCTTCATGCGTATTTGGGATACTGTTGTTGACCTGGCGGTGGCCTTTACCGGGCTCTTCACGAACATCGTTGGCACCTGGTGGAAGGCCGGGCTTCTCTTCGCGGTCTTCGACGGCCTGAACTGCCTCAACGACGCCCCCTCCACCGTGCTGGAGGGCGAGATCGGCCGTGAAATCGGCGACTATACGGAGTACATGACCGGCGAGCGGCCGGACGGTACCATCGGATTGCTCACGGGGCTCATCAGCAGGGTCACCGCCCCGCTGAACGCCCTGGTGACCATCGCGGTCTTCAAATGGTCCGGCTACGACCCAAATATCGCGGGCAACCGGCCCTGGAGCCAGGAACGCGTGCGCGAGAACCAGACCATGTATTCACGGGTGTACTTCCTGTACAAGCTGGCCAACCTCGCCTCGTTCGTCTTCAACATGATCCCCCTGATTTTCTACGACATCGAGGGTAAGAAGAAGGAGGACATGTACACCGCGCTCAACGAGCGCCGCGCCCTGATCGCCAAGGAGCACACCATGTCCGACGAGATGGCGGCCATGATCGAAATGATGGCGGAGACGACCGCTTAATCTAGTGCTCCGCACAACCACCCCGGCCTGCGGCCACCCCTCCAAGGAGGGGAATGAAGGAGGAGCCATGGAAGCATTTCTCAAGAACCAGATCAAGGCCACCCTGAAGCTGCTGCCCTATCACATAGGCGCGTCCTATTTCAAGAGCAGTGCCTCCCCCGAGGCGGAGCGGCTCAAGCACAGGGCCGGCGGTTTTATCAAAGGGGTATGCCATTGCTGGGAGGATTACGCGCGCATCCGGGACGCCGGCCTGGAGTGGGAGCGCGAGGACATCCCCTTCCCCTTCGACAAGGACGGGAACCTGACGGAGAGGTACGTCAACAGGAAAGAGGAGTGGCGGCGCCACCGGGAAAGCGGCGTGCGCATCTTTGCCCTTAGCCCTTGGCCGCACCACTACGCCGCGCATGGCATTGACCCCCGCCTGCCCGAAAACGAGACCCGCATACGGGAGATCGCCGTGTTTATGCTCAATGACCTGCGGGGGATCGTGGATGCCATACAGGTATCCAACGAGATGGGCGTGCCGCGCTTCACCCGGCCGCTGACCGTGGCGCAGGGCGCTCGCTTCATCGGTATCCAGCTGGCGGCCATGCACCCGCTACGGGGCGACATCCTCATCGGCTACAACTCCGGCGGGCCGCAGTGCGACCTGCACGAAATAATGCGCCCCTGGCATCAATACTGCGACTACGTGGGCCTGGATATGTACGTCGGCTGCTTCACGCCCGCGGCCAACTGGATGTACGTGTTCGAGGCGCTGCTGCGATACCTGTGGAGCCTGACGGGCAAGCCGATCCTCCTGTGCGAGTTCGGATACCTCAGCGGGGGCGTACCCAGGACCCGGCAGGAGAAGCGCGCGATCCTGCAACGCTACGGGGTGGACTCCGAGAAGGAGGCCCGCGAGAAAATCGATATGGTGATGGAGAACATCAAGGAGCTCAACCCGAAAATGTACGGACACACCGTCACGCACGCCTCCGGGGGCTACGCCGATTTCCTGTTCAAGCTGGATTACTGCAACCATTTCTACAGCGAGCTGCCCAGAACCACCGTCATCCGGAAATACCCGCACACGCCCGAGGGGCAGGCGGGGTTCTACCGGGATATCTTCCCGCGGCTGGCCAAGCTGCCCTTCCTCCTCGGCGCGTTCGTATACTGCTGGCAGGACAGTGAACAGTGCTGCGTCTGCGGGCAGAGCGACTGCCCCACGGAGACCCGCTGGGGCCTGGTGGACGTGGAGCACAGGGCGAAGCCCGCATACTACGCCGTGCGCGACGCGCTGAAGGAGATCAAATAGATGGAACCCTTCATCAAGGATCAGATCGCCGCTACGCTCAAATACGCGCCCTATCACATCGCGGCCGGGCACCTGAAGAAGCCCTCCTCCCCCGAGGCGGAGCAGGCCCGCCGCAGGCTGGGCGGCTTCATCAAGGGCATCTGCCATCCCTCGGAGAACTTCGGGCAGGTCAAGGGCGTGGGGCTCGAATGGAACCGGGCGGATGTCCCCTTCCCCTTCGACGAAAACGGGCGCATCCGGGCGGAATATGCCCAGTGGAAGGAAAGCATGCGGCGTTACCGGGCAAATGGTATCCGCGTATTTGCCGTGACGCCCTATCCGCGCACCTATATCAAATATGGTATCGATCCGCGCACGCCCGGGGGCGAGGCCCGGGTGCGGGAGATCGCCGCATTTATGATCAACGACCTGCGGGGCATCGCCGGGGGGTTCCAGATCACCAACGAGATGGGCAATCTGTATTTCACGAAGCCGATGACGATGCGGCAGGCCGCGCGCTTCATCGGCATACAGCTGGAGGCCATGCACCCGCTGCGCGGAGACGTTCTCATCGGTTACAACTCGCCCGGGCCGCAGTGCGACCTGCACGCCCTCATGCGCCCCTGGCACAAATGCTGCGACTATGTGGGCATTGACATCTACCTCGGCTGTTTTATCGCCCTGGGCAGCTGGATGTACATGCATGAGGCCCTGCTGCGCTATTTGTGGTCCATGACCGGCAAGCCCGTCATCCTGTGCGAGTTCGGGTACATCTCCGGCGGCGTACCAAAAACCCCGGAGGAAAAACGCGCCGTCCTGCAGCGCTATGGGGTCAGCAGTGAAAAGGAGGCCCGCGAAAACGCCGGTCAATTCCTGGAAACCCTCAAGGCGCTCCGTCCCGTGATGTATGGGCGCGTGACGAAAAACGCCTCCGGCGACCCGCTTGATTTCCTCTTCAAGTCCTTCTACAAAAATCATTTTTACAGCGAACTGCCCAAACGCGTCGCCATCCGGAAGTACCCCCATACGCCCGAGGGCCAGGCGGATTTCTACAGGGACATCTTCCCCCGGCTGTATAAGCTGCCCTTCGTGCTCGGCGCGTTCATCTACAAATGGAACGACAAGGACAGCTGCAGCCACTGCGGTCAGGAGGATTGCCCCACCGAGGCCCGCTGGGGCCTGGTGGACCGGAACGGCGATGAAAAGCCCGCATACTACGCCGTGCGTGACGCGCTGGCGAAGATCAATTAGTATATTATTTTCGAAAGGATATACGCATTTATGGAAGCTTTTGTCAGGGATCAGATCGTTGCCACGCTCAAATACGCACCCTACCACATCGCCGCGGGGCACTTGAAGAAGACCGACTCCCACGAGGCGCAGTGGAACCGCCGCAAGCTCGGCGGATTCATCAAGGGTATCTGCCACCCCTCAGAGAACTACGAGCAGATCAAGGGCGCGGGCATCGAATGGAACCGCGCGGATATCGCCTTCCCCTTCGACAAAGACGGCAATATCCGGCAGGAATATTTGGACTGGAAGGAGAAGGTGCGGGCCTACAAGGCCAACGGTATCCGCATCTTCGCCGTGACGCCCTATCCGCGCACGTACATCGAATACGGCATAGACCCCCGCACACCGGAGGGCGAGGCCAGGGTGCGGGAAATCGCTAAGTTCATGATCAACGATTTGCGGGGCATCGCCGAGGGCTTCCAGATCACCAACGAGATGGGCATCCCCCATTTCACCAAGCCGCTGACCATGAAGGAGGCCGCGCGCTTCATCGGTGTGAACCTGGAGGCCATGCACGCGCTGCGCGGAGACATCCTCGTCGGATATAACAGCGCCGGGCCCCAGGCGGACCTGCACACCCTCATGCGGCCATGGCACAAATACTGCGACTATGTGGGCATCGACATCTATATCGGCTGCTTTGTGGGCCCCGGCAGCTGGCTGTGCATGTTCGAGGTGCTGCTGCGCTACCTGTGGAGTTTGACGGGCAAGCCCATTATCCTCATGGAGTTCGGGTACATCAGCGGCGGCGCGCCCAAAGCCCCGGAGGAGAAGCGTGAACGCTTGCAGCGCTACGGCGTGAGCAGCGAAAAGGAGGCCCGCGAGAACATCGACGCGTTTATGGTGAAGCTGAAGGAGATCAGCCCGAAGATGTACGACCGCGCGACGAACAACGCCTCGGGCAGCTATGCCGACTACTTGTTCAAGTCCGACTACAAAAATCATTTCTACAGCGAACTGCCCAAGCGAACCGTCATCAAGCAGTACCCGCACACCCCCGAGGGGCAGGCGGGCTTCTACCGGGACCTGCTCCCACGCCTGATGAACCTGCCCTTCCTGCTGGGCGCGTTCATCTATCACTGGCCGGACGGCAAGGAGTGCGGCTACTGCAAGCAGGCCGACTGCCCAACTGAAACCCGCTGGGGGCTGGTGGATCTGCAAGGCAAGGAGAAGCCCAGCTACTATGCCGTGAGGGACGCGTTTCGGCGGTAAGGATGTTTTTACAAAAGATAAATAATGTGATAGGAGGATTGGATTATGGATTTCCTGGGTTATCTTCTATACCCCTTCTTGTTTATCGGAGGGGCGGCAGGAGGAATCCTTCAAGTTCTGCTGATAGCCGTTTTTTACCCCCTCCTTACCCTCGGGGATATGGCAGGGGCAGTGCTGTTGATGCTGGCGGGGATGCCATGGTTTTGGATCACCGGCAGCAAACCGCCTTTTTGGCCCTGAACGCAGAAAATATAGCTCAATAAGGAGAAATTAGAATGAAAAAAACCTGCCCCATCGTGTTCGTGCACGGCTTGGGCGGCTGGGGCCAGGGCGCGCTCCTCGATACGGCCATGCCGCACTGGGGCATGATGGCGGGCAGCATACGCAAACACCTCAGCCGGCAGGGCTACGAGGCCTGTGCGGTCGCCGCCGGGCCGGTATCCGGCACCTGGGACCGCGCCTGCGAGCTCTATGCCCACCTGACCGGCACGCGGGTGGACTACGGGCAGGCGCACGCGCAGGCCCACGGCCACGAGCGCTATGGCGGCGCCTACAGAAAGGCGCTGTTGAAGGACTGGGGCGCGGACAGGCCCATCGCGCTGCTGGGGCACAGCTTCGGCGGCGCGGCGGTGCGGCTGTTCGCCCAGCTGTGCGAGCAGGGCAGCGCGGCGGAGCAGGCCGCCGGGCAGGAGGGCCTGTCGCCGCTGTTCACCGGGGCGCTGAAGGGCCGCATCCTCGCCGTAGTGAGCCTGGCCGCCCCTCACAACGGCACCACGGCCGCCGAGAGCTACCTCGCCGCCGAGGGCTCCATAGGGGGCAGCCTGCCGGGGCAGATGATGGCCCTGGCCCGCGCCGGTATGGCGCTGCCCTTGCTGGAATGGGTCTATCCTTTCCACCTCAGGCAGTTCGGCGTGAGCGCGAAGAATTTCTACCGGCATCCCGCAAGCGCCTGGAGATCCACGGACACCTTCATGGCGCAGGGGGACTGCGCCGGCTACGAACTGAGCGTGGACGGCGCGAAAGCCCTCAACGAGGGCATCTCCTGCCAGTCGGGGATTTACTATTTCAGCTATGCCGCGCAGGCCACCAAGGCGGACGCCGCGGGCAACCATGTGCCGGAGGGCTTCGTCTGGCGCGTGTTCCGCAGTACGAGCGCCGCCATGGGCAAAAGGCGCGCGGCCTTCACCACGCCTGGCGGCGTGCGCATCGACGACCGCTGGCTGCCCAACGACGGCCTGATCAATTGGGTCTCCGCGCAGTACCCCTTCGACGAACCACATAAAATCTACGACGCAAAAGAGGTCGAGCGCGGCGTATGGCAGGTGATGCCCACCGTGACCGGGTTCGACCACAACGATTTCTGCGGCGGCGTGAAGCGCCCGGGCGGCGCGAAGGGCTGCGAGGCGTTCTACCTGGGCGTGGCGGAGATGCTGGAGCGGCTGGGTTGAGTTGAGATAAGCCCCTCCCGCCGCAGGAAATCGGCGCAGAAGTCCTGGATGACCGTGCTTTCGTTGACGGCGCTGAACACGAGGGCCATGGTGTTGTTCACGCCCGCAGCGGCGCAGGTGATTCGACAGGCATCCATTTCCCCGATATGGAATACGTAGCTCTCGATGTGCTTAGACAGCGAGGGCGGCAGTCTTATATAGCCCACATTCGAAATAGTGGAGGTGTGCGGCCACCAGAACCGCCTGGCCAGGGGCAGCACGAGAGAGATGCCGGCCTGCTTGACAAAGCCGGGGACAAGCTTCGCGGCGAAGGAGTCCAGGTGACGGAGGTTCTGGCACACAAGCTCCAGCTGCTTTTCCCGGGTCAGCCGCTCCTCCATTTCCCCGCGGACGACGGCAAGCACGTCCCGGAAGCCGTAGTCCCGCCGGCCCATTTCCACGCGGACATGGGTCATTCCCACAAAGTTGCGCAGGCTGCGCGTATCCCAAAAGTTGCGCAGGTTGGTCGACACGGAGAGCCGCACCGGCTTTTTCGGGTTGGGATTTTTTTCGTATAGCTGTAAAAACGCGTAGGCGTAGACGGCGCACAGATATTGCGTGATGCTGCAGCCCGCGTATTGTTCGGCAATTAGCCGTTTCAGCTTGTCGATGGGGATGTCGAGCCGCGTCACCTGAAGGTAATCCGGCTTTCGCTCTTGCAGGCACTGGAAGGCCGGGGGCGCGACCATGCCGTTGTGTCTCTTTGGCATCCTCCGGTACGCCGCCCAATAGGAGTCCTCCAGCTCGCCCTCGGCGGGCCGGTCCCGGCAGTCCAGGACATTGCAGCTTTTTTCTATGGCGTAGCTGCGCAGCTCCAGATACCGCGCAGCCAGGGAGTTCAGATAGACCGTCCCGCTGTAGCCGTCGCAGGTCAGGTGGCTGCACTCGACCGCGATCCCACGCTCGCGGTACAGCACCCGCAGGAGGGCTTCCTCCTCCTTGTAAATTTCGAACGGGCGGCAGGCATAGCCCTCGTCGCGCCGGACGGCGACACAATCGGCGGCGTCCTCCAGCTGCCCCCAGAGAAAGCCCCGCCGCAGCCGCGTATACATGATGGGGAAGCGCGGGGCGAGGTCGCGCACGGCCTGTTCCAGCACGGCGGGGTCAATCTCTTCTTTGAGGGTCACCATGAGCCGGAAGACCAGGGGGCTCGACTTGGATACCGGCGCATAGGGCAGGGGAAGGGCCATGCTGTCGAGGGCATATGTGGCCCTGGCGTTCGTTTTCTTCATCATTGCACCTCCGTCCCGCCGCGCCGCGCCGCGGAGCCTGCTTGATCCGCCTGTTCGGTCAATCGGACGGGCAGCCCGTCCCGCTCCCAAAAATCGATGCAGAAATCCTGGATGTCCGTATTCTCATTGGCGGCGGAAAAGGCGACCGCCATGGTGTTGTTGACGCCCGCGGCCGCGCAGACGATCCGGTTCACCCCGAAGCGGCCCATGATCGCCGCGTAGCGCAGGACGTGTCCGGCCAGGGAGGGGGGCAGGCGCAGATAGCCCAGGTTGGTGATGCCGGAAGTGATGGGCCATATCCGCTCGGCGACGAGAGCGAACCCCAAGGAGAGCGCGGCACGTTTCACGAAGCCCGGGACGGCATTCAGCAGCTTCAGGTAACGGAGGTTCTGGTAGATGAAGGCCTGCATCTTCTCCTTACTCAGGTTTTCCCGCATCTCCCGGCGGACAAGCTGCAAAACATCGTCGAAATCGTAATCCGCCCGGCCCGGCACAACGCAGATGTTCGCGATGCCCGCGAAGTTGCGCTGCGTGTCCGTATCCCAGTATTGCCGCAGGTTACAGGGCACCTCCAGCCGCACCGGCTTGCGCCTGCCGTCTTTTTCATAGAGCTGCAAAAACGCAAGGGAATACACGGCGGCCAGGTATTCCGTGATCGTGCAGCCGCCATATTTTTCATTCAGCAGGGCCTTCATGGCGTCGATGGGCAACTCGGCGATAGTGGCCCGCAGGCAGCCATCCTGCCGCTTGCCGGGGCCCTGGAGCGCCGGGGGGACGACTTGGCGGATCCGCTTTTCCGGCTTAGCATAGGCCGTGCGGAAGGCGTCCGCGAGCTCCGTGCGCGTGGGCTTGTCCCGGCAATCCAGGACCAGGCGGCTTTTTTCCATGGCATGGCCTTGCAGTTCGAGATACCGCGCGGCCAGGGAAAACAGGTACACCGTTCCGCTGTTGCCATCGGCGGTGAAGTGGGTGAATTCCAGCCCAAGCTCGTTCTTTTTGTACACCACCCGCATGAGCGGCAATTTGCCCCTGTAATCGAAGGGGCGGCAGAGGCGGCCGTTGTCTTCCTCCACGACATCGTATTCCGACACGTCCTCCAGCCGGTCCCAGAAGAAGCCCCTGCGCAGCCTGGTATACATATAGGGGAAGCGCGGGACGAGGTCGCGCACGGCCTGCCGCAAAACGGCGGGGTCAATCTCGTCCTTCAAGGTCAGCAGGATCCGGTACACGGGTGGCATCCGCTTGCCTATGGTATAGGGCAAAATGAGCGCCGTACTGTCCAGCGCGTAGATGGTTTTGGAAGCCACACAATCCCCCTTTCTTAAAAATCCCTGGCGGTCACGTCCACGGGCAGGCCGTCGCTCCGGAAAAAGGCGATGCAGAAGTCCCGCACGGCGCTCTCGTTGACGGTGGAAAAAGTCATGGTCATCGTATTGTTGACGCCCGCCGCGGCGCAGACAATCCTGGCTGTGTCAAATCCCCCCATGACAACCGTATAGCTTTGGATATGCGCCGCCAGAGAGGGCGGCAGGCGGATGTAGCCCGTATTCGAAATGGAGGAGCTGAAGGGCCAGACCACCTTCCCCACCAGGAGGGAACCGGCGCAGACGATCAGCCGCTTCACAAAGCCGGGGACAAGGTTCAGCATATTCAGGTAGCTGACGGTTTGGCAGATAAACTCCTTCATCGTTTCGCGGGTCAGGCACCCCATTTTCTGGCGGACATAGTCCAGGATCTCCCGGAAGCCGCAGTCCGCCAGCTCCGGCCGCAAAGTGACTGTGCCGACGGCGGAAAAATTCCGCAGTGTGTCGATCTCCCAGAAATTCCTCAGATCGGCAGGCACCGACAGGCGGATCGGCCGCTTTTTCTTCGGGTTATTCTTGTAAAGCTGTAAAAGCGCGCAGGCATAGACCGCAGTCAGGTATTCGGTGATGGCGCAGCCGCCGTATTTTTCCTTCAGCAGCCGCTT
>Ga0123353_10007219_pt1 | contig 14969 bp, 17 predicted proteins | sample TergutLab28metaG_3_FD_92763 | JGI IMG/M metagenome (GOLD analysis project Ga0123353, IMG submission 92763) | Labiotermes labralis P3 segment gut microbial communities from Petit-Saut dam, French Guiana - Lab288 P3 | ecosystem: Host-associated > Arthropoda: Insects > Digestive system > Gut ... | reverse complement strand
CAATGCCATATCCTATGCCCCCGCTTTAAGGGTAAATGTCTTATAACAACTGCAAAGCACGAAATGCCCGGGGGAAACTTCGTGGTATTGGGGATCTTCCTCGTGAAGGCTCGCGTGGTGCCATGGGATGCGCTCGGCGAAACGGCAGCCCGACCGCGGGAGGTTTTGAAGGCTCGGAACGATGCCTTGGATCGTATGCAACCGCGCTTCTTCGGTTAACGCGCTGGGCATGGAGTTAAGCAGGGAACGGGTATAGGGGTGCAGGGGGTTGGCGAAGAGTTCGAACACCGTCGCGATTTCCACGATTTGCCCGGCGTACATGACGGCTACGCGGTCCGCGATATCCGCCACCACACCCAAGTCGTGGGTAATCAATAACATGCTGCCGCCCGTGTTTACGCGCAGTTCGTCCAGCAAGTCCAATATCTGCGCTTGGATGGTCACGTCCAGCGCGGTTGTGGGTTCGTCGGCGATGACCAAATTCGGTTTGGCGGCGATGGCTGTCGCGATCATGGCGCGCTGGCGCATTCCGCCGGAGAGCTCATGCGGGAATTGTTCGTAGGTAAGCGCGGGATTAACCATGCCTACCTTATCCAACAACTCCAAGGTACGTTCCTTTTTTTCACTTTTGTTAAGTGTGGAGTGGTATGTAAGGGTTTCCTCTATTTGCGCACCTATCCTCATGAGGGGATTCATGGCGGTCAGCGGGTCTTGGAAGATCATGCCGATATGCCCGCCCCTGATTTTGTTGATTTCCGGCAGGGTCATGGAGAGCAGGTTCTTGCCTTCGTACAGCACTTCCCCTTCGCAGCGGGTGTAGTTCATGTTGTGCAAACGGGTAATAGAAAGGGCCATGGCGGATTTGCCACAGCCCGACTCGCCTACCAAAGCGAAGACTTCGTTCTTAAATATATCCAAATTAACGCCGTCAACGGCCGCGTAGTATTCACCTTCTATGCGGAAGGATGTCCGTAGGTCCTTAACCTGCAACAATACGTCCTGCGCCATCTTACACCGACCCTACATATGTATTTCCACGCATTGTACTTTGCAAGTAATGAATTGTCTAATTTTATAAACCGCTAAAAGCGCGTCCGCCTTTGTCAAAATGCATAAAACGAGGACCTTACGCGCACCGCATTTCGGTAAAACGCATAAGGCCCTGTTCGATTAACGAAAAATCATTACGCTCGTCGGCTTGTCCCAACGTTAAAAGGGGGAGATAAGCCCCCAATCCCCCGTCATTATGCCGAAAGTAAAGGGATTAACGACAATAAGCCGATCAGGAAACCGAAAACCCCGCCCAACATGACGATTATCTTTAATTCGCGCCCCACAACGGAGAGGATCATCGATTCCGCTTCGGCTACGTCGTATTCCGCCATCTTACGCTCCACCATATCAGCGATGGGGATATTTTGCGCGACGGTGAATATCTTGTCGTTCAACAATGATTGGTTGGTTCCGTCGGAAAGGTATTTGACCAAACCTTCCTTGATGCTCGCGTACACCTTATCCTTGTTGACGAACATGGACGCGAGGCCGCTGACGTTTTCCTTTATGATATTGCGCGTCAGTTCCGCCAGATTTTTGTCCAATTCGGGGAAGCGTTCGGACAGGTTTTTTATATTGTCCACGGTGTCGGCGAAGAATTTATCGGGATCGGCCAGCGATTGGGTCAGCACCTCGGGGGTAAGCAGGTGTTTTTGTATCGCTTCACCCAGCTTACGCCCCAGCTTCGCTTTTTCACGCGGGACCAACCCCGGCGTAAACGGGACGCGGAATCCCATGATACGTTTTTCTGTATGCGGGCGGAACAACATGACGATGGCGATCCAATTGGTGGAAAACGCGATGACCGCACCTAAGACGGGGGGGAGTAACCAATTGAGGATATGCATGGGATACGGCTTCCTTTACATGGTATAATTTGTATGTAGCGCGAAAGGGTGGTTTGTATCACGAACGTACGTTTACTGCTGGCAAGGCACGGATTATCCCCTCGAAAAAACTTGGGGCAAAACTTTCTCATCGACGAGCATGTATTGCAAAAGATCATGAATGCCGCTTCGCCCGGCGCGGGGGATTGCGTGTTGGAAATCGGCCCCGGCTTGGGCGCGTTGACGCGCGGGCTCGTTGATGCCGCCGACAAGGTGTTGGCCGTCGAATTGGACAAGGGCATGGTTGACTTCCTGTCCGTCGAGTTTAACGAGCAAATACGGTCGCAAACGCTTGAAATCATTCACAACGATATCCTTAAGGCGGATTTACTTACCTTGGTCGGCCCGTATCGCCATATGCGGCTTAAGGTCGTGGCGAACCTTCCTTATTATATAACAACCCCCGTCATTATGCGGTTGCTTGAATGCGGGCTTCCTTTCGAATCCCACACCGTAATGATACAAAAAGAGGTCGCACAGCGTATAACCGCCGTCCCCGGTACAAAGGACTACGGCGCGCTCACACTCGCCATCGCTTACCATGCCGCGGCGGAAATCGTGGCCAACGTCCCCGTCAACGCTTTTGTCCCCCGCCCCGAGGTGGATTCGGCGGTGATCCGTTTAACGATGCATTCCCGTCCGCTTGTTTCGGCGGATAAGGATTCCTTATTTAGGATCATCCACGCCGCGTTCGCGCAGCGCCGCAAGACGCTGGTTAACGCTTTGTTTTCCGCCGGAATGGGTGAAAGCAAGGAGCATCTGTCCGATACGCTTATCAAATGCGGCCTTCGGCCCGACATACGGGGCGAGGCGTTGGACATCCATGCGTTTGCGCGGTTGGCCGAAGCATTGCAAGGAGGTCGGGCTTGTCTTCATTTGTAATTAAACTTATCGCCGTTACCGCGATGCTCTTGGACCATACGCGGTTGGTCTTTCCCGATACCTTCCCCATAGGGTTTCGGGTAATCGGGCGTTTGGCGTTCCCCTTGTTTGCGTATCTTATCGCCGAAGGCTTCCGTAAGACCCGTTCGCGCGGGAGGTTCCTTGCGCGGTTGTTATTGTTCGCCGTAATATCCGAACCGTTTTTCCGCCTTGCCTTTGCGGACGCGTTAAATGTAAAGACGTTCGGGATTATCAGCTTTTCGAATATTTTCTTTACGATGTTCCTCGGCGGCGTCGCCATCACCGCCTATAGATACGTGCTTGACAAGCGGAATGTCGTTTTCCTTGCGTTGCTGCCCGCGGCGGTATGCGTATTTTTAGGCGGATACCTCGGCGTGGATTATAACTGGATAGGCGTTTTATTCATCTTTGCCCTGTACGCCGTAAAAAAGACACATACCCGCCTGATCGTTATGGCGGGTATGTGCCTGCTTATTTGGTTGCCTGTTTATATGCTTATATTATCGGGGTTCGGCGATGCCGTAACCCATGCCCATTACGCGATGATCGCTTCCACACTCCTTACCGTCCCCATCGCCGCTTGCTACAACGGCAAACGCGGTTATCGGGCGAAGTGGTTCTTTTATATCTTTTATCCCGCGCATTTGGCCGCGCTTTGGGGGGTTGCCGTATTTCTTATCTCCTCATCGGGCTGATATAGACCTGATTCGCGTTCATCCCCGTCTTACGCATGGCGGTATCGAGGATAATGGCCAGCTCCGCGTTGGTGAGCGTTTCCTGCCCGACGATGATGTCCACGCCGTTATCGGAGATACGTACGTACACTTCCGAAAAGCCCTTTGATTCGAGCAGGGATTCCACGCCCGATTCACGCTCCACACGCCGCTGGATTTCGAGTTTGTCTTCCACGGCTTGTTCGCGTTGGGCGTCGGATATGTTTTCGTTATTGATGATTTCGGTCAGCGTCGCGCGCAGGCTGGAGCGGTGCTGTTCACGGTTCAGGCGCGCTTGCACAAAGAAGGACGAATCGTTTCGGCGGTCCACGAAGATGGCTTCGCCCGCTTCGGTGATGTTTTCCTCGTTGGTGGGGATGGCGATGATTTCGGAAAGGTCCAAGCCGCCCAAATTGGGGAATGTGATACCTTCGCCCGTAGCGGTGATGGCGGGGTTATGTTCCGCCGCCCACGGGTCATCCTCCGGGAAGAAGCTGACCAACCCGCCCGTCGGGCCGATCAACGCGGCGATTTCCCCGTCGTTGAGGCGGTAGCCGATGTGTTCGTCCTCGGGCCGTGAATCCAGCCAAGTCAGATAACCCGCTACGGCGATCATAATCACCAACGCGGTGATGATGACTTGGTTCCTCTTGAGTACAAAGATGTCGCCCGGTACTTTGAATTTGCGATCCTTCATTTATATATCCTCCTAAATTTTATTCACTTCGCATGGTTAGTACCTGTATCCGATGGGCATCCAATCCCAACACGGCTTGCGCCGCCCGCGTGAGCTCCGCGCGTACGAGCGGGCTGTCCCCCCCCTCAGCGATGATGACGATCCCCTCGATGCGCGGTTCGCTTTCGCGTAATACCAGCGGACGGCTTGATCCGTTGCGGTCGGGGACCAATACCGTTTGGGATTGGTCGGATGTTTGCCGCATTTCCCGATTGCCGCCCTGCGCGTCTTCCTCCCTTGTGAGGGATTCGCTGGATATGATATCCATGGCGAAAACCGTTTCGCGGTGCGCGGTAAACCCCACCATTACGCGCACCTTCCCCGCGCCCTCCACAAGGGTGAAGAATTCCTCCAACCGTTCCTCCACGGCGCGTATGTCCGTCACATCGGCGGGCGGCGTTTGCGGGACGTACGCGATCGGTATTTGCGAATCCCCGTTTTCAAGGACCCGCTCCTGCGCGGTAAAAAAACGTCCCAACAGCATCACAAGCGCACCCGCAACCAAAACCGTAAACATCAATGCCTTTTTGTTCTTTAGCAGCGTCACATCCATCACCTCTTATGTGTAATCACATGTATATGCTCGCGCGGCAGGTTATAGAAGTCGGCGATCAAACTTTTCGCCTCTTCGGCAATCGGGTCGCTTTCGGGCTCAGGCGGGCCGCGGTTGACCTGTACCGGTTCAATGCGGATGAAGGGTACCCGCCGCGTCGCTTCCTCACGGCTTAGGGTGACGCGTACCGCCGTTATCCGTGAAAAGTCCTCCGTGTACGTAAACGCGGCGTCGTGAAGGTCGAAATTATTTCGTTTGAGCATGGCTTCCAATTGGAGGGTCAATTGCTCTTCGAAGGCCGTAATCAGGCGTTTATCATGCAAATGCGCGTATTCCCCTTGCGGAAGGGTCGCTTGCACGGTTGGCATGTTCACCACACCCGTAAAGAAGTCCGCTACGTTAAAGTCCTTGCCGATACCCCGCAACGGCGCAAGGACGATAACGACCAACACGAAACCCGTCACCAATGACACGAATTTCTTATATTTACCCGCGGGCGCAAGCATATTCACGGCCGCCGCAAACAGCAGATAATACGTTATATTCGTTATGTAACCGAAAAATGCAGACATGGCGCCCCCCTAAAACGACAGCATTATCACCACGGAATACAGGCACATGACCCCCAACAACGCCGCGGCGGAAAACAATTGCCCCATTGCCTTACCCGCGCCGTCCATGCATTTGACCAGCCGTTCGTCCGATACGGGTTGTATGACGGCTGCGGTAACGCGGTACACCCACGAAAGGACGAGGATTTTAAGCATGGGTGTGGCGAGGGTGAGGCAAAGGATAAGGACGAGGGCCACAAGTACGCCGCTTCTTGCCGCTTGGCTGAAGTGGATGACCGTATCCATGGCGGCGGTCAAGGCATTACCCACCACGGGTATCGCACCCGCCGCGCTTCTTCCGGTACGCAGGGCGGCGTTGTTGATGATGGGTGCGGATATACGTTGCATGGTGAGTAAAAAAGCGAACACAGCGACGATGGCTTTTAGCGCGTAATCGGAAACCTTTCGCAAAAGCTCCGCCAATTTATCCAACCGGTTTTCGGCGGACAGTTGATTAACGATGTCGAGCGCCGCCGCCGCCAGCACAAGCGGTATAAAAATAACCGTGATAAACCACGTCACCAACTGGAGCGCGAAGAACAATAACGGATGGAATCCCGCCGCACCCACGAAATTGCCGCTTATTGCCATCAAGCCGATCATCACGGGTACGGCAGCGATCATCATAGCCCGTACAGCTTCAACCAACCCGGTTAAAATATTGACGGATACACGGAAGGACGAAACCGCCAGCAATATCGCCATCAAATACGTTACATAAAAGCCCATTTCCCCCGCGGACTTGTGCGTGAAGGCTTGCGTCAGGCAACGCATCAACGCGCCCAAGATCGCGATAATCAATAACTGCCGTAATATCAACCCGTTGGCGAAAAATTCCGCGAAGATAAGGTTCCCTCCGGCGGAAAGGATACCCGACAGGGATAGATCAAGCTCACCCCGTACGGCTTGCTGCGCCAAGTCGATAAAACGCGGAAGCCCGGGCCTGTCCAACGCCCGCAGGTCGTATTGCTCGAGCGGGACCCAATCCCCGATATTTATGTTTTCGACGGCGCTCACGGCAACAACCCGATAACAATACCCACGATATCAATCACAATCGGCATCGCCATTACCATGATGATTAACCGCCCCGCCATGTCGATTTTAGCCGCGATGGCGGATTCGCCCGCGTCCGTACAAACCGACGCGCCCAATTCCGCCATATACGCCACACCCACCACCCGCAGGGTAAGCCCCACATACCGCAACCCGTTGTGTTGCGATCCGCCGTCCATCATTTCACCCAGTTGCGTAAACACCCCTACGGCGTACGCAAGCTCCGGCAACACCATAACGAACAGGAGGACACCCGACGTTATCGTGATGAGCAGCGCGATTTCCGGCCTTTGTTTCTTGACGGTGAGCGCGAGCACGGCGCACAGGATACCCGTGGCGACAATCTGTAAGATAGCCATGGCTACAGGTTAAAGATGACCTGCACTTCGGTAAACAGTTCGCTCACGTATTGGATTACCCAAAAAAGCACCACCAGCAGACCCGCCAAGGTTGTAACCATGGCTTGCTCCTCACGCCCGGCACGGGTCAGCACTTGGTTGAGCACCGCGACGAGGATCCCTACCGCTGCGATCTGGAATACGACGCTTATATCCATCTTTCACACCTCACCACAATACGACCGCCAACAAGAGCCCGCCGATAACGCCCAGACTTCGGTACATCTTCTTGTTTTTATCCGCCTGCGCCTGAAGGCTCGTCGCTTTTTCGTCGATATAATCCACCGTGTAGCGGATGGCGTTCTGCTGCATTTGTTTATCCAAATAACCCAGCGTTTTACCGAACCCTTCGACGACCTTCCAATCCTCTTCCGCCAAATGGGCTTGCCCTTTTATTTCCGCGATTACCCGTATCCATACCTGATATGCCGTTTCGCCTTCGCTTTGCGCCAAATATTCGCCGAAGCGCGTAAACAGCGGACCCACCCACCGTTCCGACCGCTTGCCTATGTTTAGCGAAGCGGCGGGCAAAGGCGTGCGCATATATTCGATTTCCGAAGAAAGGATGAGCAACGCCTTTTTAAGCTCCAATAAATCCTGCGCGCGTTGCGCTTCCTGCGACGCGTAATAGAACCCCAACGCCGCCGCGCCGCATATGACCGCCGCCGCGCCCAACCAACGCATTAACATAAGTCACCCTCCTTCGTATAAACGCCTTGTATCCGCCCGGGCGCGTCCAACACGACAAACCGCTCGAACGCATCCCGTTTAATTAACCGCGCCATCGACGGGTTTTTGCGTATATCCTCCACGCCGTACCCGTGCGCCGTACACAGGAGCTTAACCCCCGCGTTTAAGGCTTGTTCCACGGCCGACGCGTCCTTTTCCCCACCCAATTCGTCAACGGCTACGACGTTCGGCGACATGGCGCGCAACAGCATCACCATTCCCTCCGCCTTGGGGCAAGCGTCCAATACGTCGGTCCGTTTTCCCACGTCGTTTTGGGGGACCCCTTGATAACATCCCGCCACTTCGCTGCGTTCATCCACCAAACCCACCGTCAGGCCCGCGTCCGAAATCTGCCGCACGATATCACGCAGCAGCGTCGTCTTACCGAACCCCGGCGGCGAAATAACCATTGTGTTAAAAAAACGCGTACCCGCGTATATAAAAGGAAGCACTTCGTTCGCGCAGCCTTTTACGCTGTGCGCGATACGTATCGCCAACGAGCCGATATGCCGCCACGCCATTACGGTACCCCCTTCCACCACGGCTTGCCCCGCCACCCCTACCCGATGCCCGCCCGGCAGCGTGATATACCCCTGCGCCAATTCCGATTCGAATGCGTAGCAGGAATAGCGGCTGATGCGCTCCATCGTTTCGGCGATGTCGGCTGACGTGGGGATATAGGGTGCGGATATTTCCTTTGTCCCGTGCCGTGAAAAGGTTATAACCATGGGCTTGTCCGCACGCAGCCGTATTTCGGTCACGTTCGCCGATATATCCCCGCCCAGCGCATTTAACTGCCGCGCCGCCTCCGCGCCGAGAAAGTGAGTTACCATCCACCTTCACCCCTTATGGAGAAATATATGACAAGCCTTGCCCGCTTATGTCCAAAACTCTAAAAACAAGCAAACGCGTTTAAAAACATAATGCAAACGGGTTAAATTGCCGTAAAATCGCCCATAACCGTTATTCATTGTCCTTGCGGATTGGCACTCATTCGCTTAGAGTGCTAACAACAAACAAAAAACACCATATAGCGGAACCCCGCGCAAGCGCGCCGGGTTTCACAAAAGGAGGTAACACATGCAACTCAAACCCTTGTGCGACAGAGTCGTAATCAAGCAGCTCGAAGCCGAAGAAACCACCAAATCCGGCATCGTACTCCCCACCGGGGCAAAGGAAAAACCCCAGCAAGCCGAAGTCGTGGCGGTAGGCCCCGGCGGCGTCGTGGACGGTAAGGAAATCAAAATGGAAGTAAAACCCGGCGACAAGGTCATTTATTCGAAGTACGCCGGCACGGAAGTAAAATTGGAAGAGCAGGAATACATCATCGTAAAACAAAGCGATATTCTCGCGATTGTAGAATAGGAGGCGCACATGGCGAAGCAAATCAAATACGCGATCGATGCCCGCACCGTACTCGAAGCGGGCGTAAACAAGCTGGCTGACACGGTCAACATCACACTGGGACCCAAGGGCCGCAACGTTGTTTTGGACAAGAAGTACGGCACCCCCCTCATCACCAACGACGGCGTAACGATCGCCAAGGAAATCGAACTCGAATGCCCGTTTGAGAACATGGGCGCACAACTCGTAAAGGAAGTCGCCACCAAAACCAACGACGTAGCCGGCGACGGCACCACCACCGCCATCGTATTGGCCCAATCCATGGTGCGCGAAGGCTTAAAGAACATCGCCGCGGGCGCCAACCCCATTATCCTGCGCAACGGTATGCAAAAGGCCACCGACGCCGCCGTTTCCGCCCTGCAAGCCATGACCCAAAAGGTTGACGGCAAGAACCACATCGCCAAAGTCGCCGCCATTTCCGCCGGAAGCGTGGAAGTGGGCGACATGGTAGCCGAAGCGATGGAGAAAGTCTCCTCCGACGGCGTTATCACCGTGGAAGAATCCAAAACCATGATCACCGAGCTGGAACTCGTGGAAGGTATGCAATTCGACCGCGGTTACCTGTCGGCGTACATGTGCACCGATATGGAAAAAATGGTTGCCGTACTCGACAACCCCTATATCCTCATCACCGACAAGAAAATCTCCACCGTAGCCGAAATCCTCCCCGTCCTGGAGCAAATCGTACAAACGGGCAGCAAATTGGTCATCATCGCAGAGGACATTGAAGGCGAAGCCCTCACCACGCTTGTGCTCAACAAGCTGCGCGGCATGATCCATTGCGCCGCCGTTAAGACTCCCGGCTTCGGCGACCGCCGCAAAGCGATGCTTGAAGACATCGCCATCCTTACGGGCGGGCAAGTCATTTCCTCCGAATTGGGCCTCGACCTCAAAGACGCGACCCTCGAATCCCTCGGCCGCGCCAAAACCGTTAAGGTGGAAAAGGAAAATACCATCATCATCGACGGCGCGGGCTCCGCGGACGAAATCAAGAACCGCGTCGCGCAAATCAAGTCCCAAATCGAGGAAACGACCTCCGATTTCGATAAGGAAAAATTGCAGGAACGCCTTGCCAAGATGGCGGGCGGCGTAGCCGTAATCAAAGTCGGCGCCCCCACCGAAACCGAACTCAAGGAAAAGAAGCTCCGCATGGAAGACGCTCTCGCCGCCACCCGCGCGGCTGTTGAGGAAGGTATCATTAGCGGCGGCGGCTCCGCGTATATCCACGCCATGGCCGACGTAAAGGCCGTCATCGACGGGCTTACCGGCGACGAAAAAACCGGCGCGGAAATCGTCCTCAAATCCCTCGAATCCCCCTCATGGCACATCGTGGCCAACGCGGGCCTGGAAGGCGCGGTCATCGTCAACGAACTTAAGAAGAGCGACAAAGGCATCGGCTTCGACGTACTCGCCGAAAAATTCGTCAACATGGTGGAAGCGGGCATCATCGACCCCACCAAGGTAGCCCGTTCCGCGCTCCAAAACGCAACCAGCGTCGCCTCCACCCTCCTTACCACCGAAGCCGTCGTCACCGATATTAAAGAACCCGAACCCCCGATGCCCCACGGCGGCGGCGGCGGAATGGGAATGATGTAATACCCCTTCGACCCGATAAAGCCCGCGAAACCCGCGGGCTTTTTTAATGTATCAATTTATGATAAAGTACGCACAACAAATAGTAAGGGGGTACGGTTATGGCAAAGGAACGGGTTCCCACCGACACGTTGTTGCGCCGCTTGTTTAAAACCGCTTCCCTTAACCGTTTCGTCGAAAGGTTGGAGGAAAGCGGGCAGGACGCGCCTCCTTTCCATGTGCACATAAAGCAATTGTGCGATGAAACGGAAACAACCGTGGAGCATATAATCAGAACGGCCGAGATCGAACGCACCCACGGGCATAAGTTCTTTAACGGCACGCGCATCCCTTCGCGGGACAAGGTTTTGCAGCTTGCCTTCGGCTTCGGGTTGGACTGCGCGGGAGCGCAAAAGCTGTTGACACTTGCCAAGCGAGGCGCGCTGTACCCCAAAATCAAACGTGATGCCGTCATCATCTACGCCCTCGAACGGAAACTCGGCATAACGGCGGTGCAGGATAAATTACATGACCTGAAATTGCCGCTCTTGGGTACGGAAAAATGAACGACCCTTGGGCCGATTTTACGTTTACGGAGTCCGACCTGCCGGAGGAAATCGCCGCCCGCTTCGTTACGGTGGAACGGGTGGGGAAAAACGAGTTCGGCGATACCTTTGTTTTGTCGGAAAAAGAAACCCACGATTTACATATATTCAAAACGTCCCACGGGCGGGAAACGGACAACGAAGCAGAGCTCCTCGCCGGGTTAAACCATAAGGGGCTGCCGCAAATCGAGGTCGTTATTGAACAAAACGGCACGCACTATACCCTGCGCAAATACATACACGGAAGTCCCCTTAACGATTATTTTTCGGAAGCGGAGCACATAAGCCCGACGCTGGCGGTTAACATATTTATATCCCTCTGCGATATCCTCATCTACCTGCACGCGCAACCCGAACCCATCATCCATCGCGACATCAAGCCTTCCAATATTATCATCGACCCCGAAACCCACGCCCCCACCCTCATTGACTTCGGTATTTCCCGCAAGTATTCCGCTTCCGCCGACAACGACACCACTTACCTCGGCACACACAAATACGCGCCCCCCGAACAATACGGCTTTGCCCAAACGGACGCGCGTACGGATATTTACGCCTTGGGTGCGGTAATGCAATACGGGCTGATAAAAATACGGGATAAAAGGCTGGAACGTATCGCCGCCAAATGCACGGAGCTCGCGCCCGCCAAACGTTACCAAAGCGCGGCGGCGTTAAAAAAGGCATTGCTCAATTACAAAAACCGCACACGGCGTAGGGTATACAGCCTTGCGGCGTGCGCGGTTTTTACGTTTGTAATATTTTTCGGGATATTTGTATTGACCGCGCAGGAAACTCCCGTCGCAATGCCCGCAGCTCCCGTTTTTGCCACGCCGTACGGCTACAATGATAACGATTATCAAAAGCTGGTTGCGTTCTTTTTATACGGGGATAATCTTGCGAAGATACAGGCGCAAAACCCTATTTTTACCATAGAACAACCCGCGACATGGTATCATTGGCCAAGGGGCGGAACATGGACGGACGACGACGGAAACGTACATGCATTGGTAAACCTTATCGGCCTACAGCATGGCCGCGTATACTGTATATACCTGTACGGCTTGGAACTGACGGGCGAACTGGACGTTTCGGGGTTTGAGTCCTTGAGGGTTTTGGATATTGCGCGTAACGCGCTGACGGGCGTCAACCTTGCGGGCTGCGTCGCCCTTGAAGAACTGAGGATTGGAATAAACCAATTAACACGCCTCGATTTAACGGGCCTGCCCGCGCTTGTTGATTTGCAATATTACGGCAACCCGCTCCGTGAAGTGTTACGGTAATATATTATTTGCAGTTTTAAAGTTTCGTTTGTAATACAAAGCAGCTAAAATGAAATTAAAGTGTTGACATGTTACTCATTATGTGTATAATTGGTTTTATCAGACCCACTAAGGCTGCGCAGCCGGGTCACGGGTAATGCATTTTAATGGGTGCCCTCCCGCTTTTTTAATGCAACAAAGCTAAAAAACGGTTGTGAAACGGGAAGATAAATAAATAAACCCCCTTCGTACCGGAGGGAGGCGAGTGTCAACCTTGTGCGGGTGCATCTTATGATGCTTGAGCTTCCCGCACGGGGTTTTTTATTTCTCATGAAAAATACCTCTTGCGCAAATAGAGGTAAATGAGTAAAATACAAATGAGCAACCGCAAAGCGGTTGACGCAATTTTAATGGTTAATAGAAATAACCGCTTAACCTTGGTCGGGGGCGGTTATTTTCTTTTGGAAAATATATCGCTTTCATTTTCCGTTCACAACAAATAAAAATACCCCTTGCATAAATGGGGGTAAATGAGTAAAATACAAATGAGCAACCGCAAAGCGGTTGACGCAGGCTGATTGGTTATTAAAATAACCGCTTACCTTGTCCGGGGGCGGTTATTTTCTTTTGGAAAATATATCTGCGATGTAAATCATCAGCTTCACCAATGCTATGATTAACATCATAGCCAAAAATACTAAGGTTACAGCTTCATATACAGACATGGTTTCACCTCCTTTACGGAAGTGTCGCCAACCGCCTTGCCTTTTGATTGCTCGTCACCAAGATAACACAAAATATTCCATACATCAACAAAAAGACGCTTTCATTTTCCGTTCACAACAAATAAAAATACCCCTTGCATAAATGGGGGTAAATGAATAAAATACAAATGAACAACCGCAAAGCGGTTTACGCGGCTTTAGCTAATTTAAATAACCGTTACTTTGTCGTGGGGCGGTTATTTTTTTGGATTTTTTTTCCTTTCACAACAAATAAAAATACCCTTGCACAAATGGGGGTAAATGAGTAAAATACAAATGAGCAACCGCAAAGCGGTTGACGCAAATCTAGTGATTAATAAAAATAACCGCTATCTTGGTCGAGGGCGGTTATTTTCTTTTGGAAAATATATCTGCGATGTAAATCATCAGCTTCACCAATGCTATGATCAACATCATAGCTAAAAATACTAAGGTTACAGCTTCGTATACAGACACGGTTTCACCTCCTTTACGGAAGTGTCGCCAACCGCCTTGCCTTTTGATTGCTCACCGCCAAGATAACACAAAATATTACATACATCAACAAAAAGACATCTTGAAAAAAATATTGGGCAATTCTTTTTTTGTGTACACACGGTACACCTTTTTTATTTTTTTGTGTTTTATAATGAATAAAATATTTCGGGAGGTAATGATAATGAAGAAACGAATCGTGGCAATCATGTTGGTATTTGTGCTTGCACTTGTGTTTATTGTGCCGTTTGTCGGCGTAAGAGCTTCCGACCCCCCATACAACCCTTTCGACGTCGCGGCAATGAACGCTATAATTGAGGTAAATGGGTTAACAGGTTTTATGACGTTAGCGGACCCCGCGGACGGTTCTGTTATTCCGGCCGATTGGTATGAAGGAGGAGGTGGATATGGCAGGGTTCGATGGACGAACGACGGACGTATATGGGGACTATCCTTCGTAGGTTTTGATTTAGTCGGACTTCCAAGCAATACGCTAAACATCAGCGGACTGCCTTATTTAACCAGTTTGGAACTGGACGGTAATGGGAGTATTTCTTCATTGAATCTATCAAATCTTCCCGCGATTGATTATTTAGGTACCGGATCATTGGGATTGACCTCTTTGGATTTAAGCGGTGTACCTTCATTAAAAACAGCGAATATCGACGGAAACGAAATTGCCACACTCAACATTGCGGGATTGGCTTTGGAACACCTAAACGCCGCAGGCAACCGGCTTACTTCAATAAACCTCGGTAGCTCGGCGGCATCGTTGAGGAGCCTTGACTTGGGCGCCAATCGCTTCACGACGCTTGAAATAGCCGATTTACCCGAATTGGTGTATTTAAACGTCGGTGATAATATACTTTTGGAAAATATTATCATTAATAACCTTGTAAACGCGACTTTTATTAATCCGGACCAACCGACTCCCAATGCGAAATATATGTTTTGGGGTTCCGACGCATTGAAATCGGTGACGATGAGCGGTTTACCCAGTTTTCAAGGACCCTTGGCATTTTGGGGCATACACGGTGCGCTGGAATCGCTAACATTAGAAAGCATGCCCGGTTTAACTGATCTTGACCTTTGGGTTTTAAAAGAAACGGAAACGTCCAAGTTGGCGTCGCTTAGCCTAAGCAACCTGCCCGGTTTAACGTCTCTTCCATTAAGCAGATTGCCTAATTTAACCAATTTGGAATTGTTTTATACCGGTGTTGATGCCTTGGACCTTTCGAGCGTGCCTTCGTTG
>Ga0123353_10007218_pt1 | contig 14970 bp, 14 predicted proteins | sample TergutLab28metaG_3_FD_92763 | JGI IMG/M metagenome (GOLD analysis project Ga0123353, IMG submission 92763) | Labiotermes labralis P3 segment gut microbial communities from Petit-Saut dam, French Guiana - Lab288 P3 | ecosystem: Host-associated > Arthropoda: Insects > Digestive system > Gut ... | reverse complement strand
ATTGGAATATAAAATGTTGTATAAAGAAATTCCTATTTACAATTAAATCAATTAAAATTAAGCAGTAAACAAATAGATAAAGATCTTCAAAATGCTGTGTTGTTGTGGGCGTCAGTCTGGTTGTTAAAACAATAGTATTCTATCTATGTATCGGTAACCAAGTGAAGATGGTGTGACATTATCGTTGCAGTCGGAATTGCACTGCGCCTTGTATGTATTATATATAAACAGTTTCATAACCTACGCAACTGACTGTTTATATATAATACATACAAGGTGCAGTGCTCAAATATTCCAATTGCAGTGATACTGTCACACCATCTTCACTTGGTTACTGATACATAGATAGAATACTATTGTTTTAACAACCAGACTGATGCCCACAACAACACAGCATTTTGAAGATCTTTATCTACTTGTTTACTGCTTAATTTTAATTGTTTTAATTGTAAATAGGAATTTCTTTATACAACATTTTATATTCCACTGTAAACGAAATGGGATCCCGTTGAGTACTACCTTTCTGCACCTTAAACAAAATGTACCATTTACGGTCGAAACATGTAGCCATAGTGAAACCTATAGCGTACATTATATTACTATATTGATGTTGTTGTGTACTGGCAGTATATAATATATTATACAGAAGTACCCAGGTTTGGCACTGATACAAAATAGTCAGAACATGTCCCCATTGTCCAAATGAGGCTGCAAGATTTGTGTTAAACTTTTGAATACTTGCTACACTTGCTGTGTAGTTAAATGCCGTGCCCCCAATTTTAATACAGGTTGTAGTTCTGCAGGCTGGAAAAGTATGTTGTGCTTATTATATGGTTACCATATATCGAAAGAGGACATTTCCTACTTACTGACCATAAAATAGGAGACATATCAGTGAAAATGGTTTTAAAAAGAGGATATGTCAGCAAAAAGGAAGTTAAAAAAAGAATATATGTAGATGGAATTTTATTAAATAAAAGACCTCTTTTTTTGACTTGGACAATCATAATGTGTTGTTGTTGTTATTATTTATTCATTCATTCATTCATTCTTAATTTTGCTACAGTAATCAGGTGGGCTTTATAAATCATAGAGTTGTGCTACACAGATATTTACAAAGTACAGCATGTAACTTGTTGGCAGGTGTAACAAGACAAGTTGGTGATGCACTGCTGTTGGAACGCTCCCAACGTAGTGGACGAGTAATTAGCATTGGCATAGCCCCCTGGGGCATTGTTGAGAACAACCACGAGCTCTGTGGACACAACCGCGATGTTCCATACCACTCCATATCCTCTCCCAGGTACAGAACATATACATACTGCTAATGTTTCTTATATTCTTCTAAATATACTTTAAGTTCATAAGAAAGATGCAAGCACTTTTTAGAAAAAATCGTGACAGAGTCTTGTTGTTACTGTGAGCACTAGATGGTTCTGCCTTTGCTCAGTTCATTGCCTATACGTCATGATAGATGCCTATGTTCAGCTTCTCCGAGGATTTTGTGTGGTTTTTGTTGTAAACAAGTGGTGCTGAAACATGTGTTTGCAGATGACTAAAGCACGTTGATATTTTTTTTTTTTATTCAAGACAAGGTAATTAATTAATGCTTTCACAGTTTTGAAGGCAATATTGTAATTTTCCTGGACTTACAGACCAGAGTCATCACATTGTCAGTGTATGAAACATGTCAACAATTTGTATACATTGCTCTGTAAAAGGAAAAGTGAATATCGGTTTAGTGAGTCCTGTGAATGAAACAGTTGTGTGCTGAATGAATTCTGTGCCTTTTAGTGGAAGTGTTCTTGTTTTACTTTGCAATTTTGCACTGTCTTCTAATATGTTTTACACAGGGTTCCCATTATGTGTAATCATAGTCTATGAAGGCAATTGTTATTATTTGAAAAGTCCATCTTCAGACTAAAATTAAGATAAAAAATTTCTAGAACACAAAGCAGCTTTTTGCTGTCTGTGCTTTGTAGTGGGGTGTGTCCTGTATCTTTTCATTTTACACATTAAATGCATCCTAAATTTTGTTTTAGAGGTTGTTGCTTGTGACTGTACTGCATTACAAAAATCGTTTTTCTCACCAGTAAGTAAATGTAACCATGTCATGGTTCCCTTTTTTCATAATCTTATTTTAGCCATATGTGTTTTCATGATGCACACAAACCCACCTAAGCATGATTAGTCCAATGTGTAGTCCTCACTGATACAGCATGGGAAACTAGCTCTTGAAGGAAATAATTCTGTCATCAGGGGTGGGATTGTAAATGACAGTAACATTAAGAAATCCATTTAAAAAAATGTATTTTATGAGTGTATCAACAGCAAAACATTAATGACTTTACATTTAACTTAAGAAATGTGTATCCTTTCAATGAATATTGCTCCCTGATACACCTGTATCTTTTCATAGCTTACACAGGAACATCTATACTTTACTGTGATATATGTAATGTGTTACTTTTTGTATGATGTCAAAGACATGCTTGGCAACATTTCCATGTTACTGTAATTTCTTGCCTGAGTTTTATTTTAAGAAACAGCTTTTCTTGAACAGTTACTTAATATTGTATTTGTTGTAGATCTAAGTATGCAGTTCTGAATAATCGGCATGCCTATTTCTTGCTGGTTGACAACGGAACTTCGGGAAGATATGGAGCTGAGCTCATTCTCAGAAGGAAACTGGAGAAGTACATATCCATTCAGAAACTACATCCAGGTATGGTTTCTGTTCTTCGTGGAGCAACTGGAAGAGTTGTAGGATAGCAATTGTGTATACAAATAAATTGTAACTGTCTCCCTTTGTATAGAAAGTAAGCTAAAACCTTTCAATTGAACTGAAGCTGACAACTGAATCTCAACTGCACATGCTGTGAAAAAGTGGAAAATCAAATACCACTGCATGTAGTAAGGTAGTGTAACTTGTGTATCAGAAACCATACTTCATGACCATGAGACACACTTCCATAGGGTTGATGTCTGTAACTTTATTGGTTGTGAAACACTACCAGATGGAAGTTGAAATTGTTTATTTATTTGAGAGCAGGTGTTTTGAACGTGTATGAAAGTTCTGCGGAAATTTTCGCAATATTTATTTTGATGTGTCTCAGTCAATTTTATATAAATAATTCATGTACATTATATAAAGAGTTGGCCAGTGGGTTAATCTTTTTAGAGGTTTTCTTAAGATGTTAACATTGATATGGAGTTGGACCCCATTCTTTGCAATTTGTAGTCAAATACAGCTAAATCAGCTTAAGCTGATAACCAGTAATTTGTAAATCCTGATATCTGGCACTTGTGGAGAGCAGTTCCAAGCCAGGCTGTTTTGCCTTTTACCAAATATAAGCTTTATCAATGAAATGGGCAGCCCTCAAGGACATGTTCAAAAAGGCCCTCAGGAGTATCTCTACATCAACCATTGTGGTATCTTCTGATCCATTGTCTCTTACGGTATTGACTTCTTCAGCTGTGAAGACTTCTGAAAACGTAGAAGAGGATTCTGATGTATCTGAACCACCTGATGAATGAGATACCCAAACGGAATACTCCTTTGATTAGTTTTACAAGTATTGGAGCATTAATAAGTAATTACCTGTAAGAACTTAGGTCAGTAAAGGTTCTATCTGATAATCTGAAATGGTTGATAAATTGACTGTTGTCCAGTCCAGTGCAAATAGGATTAACAGAGGTTTACTTTATCTGCAAACCCTTTTTGTTCCAGGCACTCACTGTAGTACTCCCGTGGTGTGTCTTGTGATAGAAGGTGGCACCAACACCATTAGAGCAGTGCTAGAGTATGTGACAGACACACCACCTGTCCCAGTAGTTGTTTGTGATGGATCAGGACGTGCAGCAGACCTTCTGGCCTTCACACACAAGTAAATATGGCTGGTCTGGAACTATCTAGAATTGGTATCTTTGTGGCTTGGTGTTAGGATAGGTGCAGTGGGACATATTTAATAGAAAATTAAGAGCATTTTCTTGTTTAATTGTGTAAAATACTGTCTTTGTTAAATTATTTGTATACAGTGCATGAATAAATGTGTAAGAGTAATTAACACTATGCACATCTAGTATGTGGCACTCTGCAGACTTGAAGGTAGGTACAAAAGTTTCAGAGCAACCTGTTGCCTCCATCTTCTTCTGTTAAGATGAGGCAGCAGGTCCCTCCAAAGTGTTGGTGCCTATGTATCAAATACATGATGTCACACCCCAGAAGATTGTAATCTTAATATTGATAGCCATGAGAATCCCAAGAGGAAAGTTCATCCATCTATCTCACTGTTGCATAGCCATTAGAACTGCATGGATTTAATTACCGTTTTGAATTTAATCTATGCTAGAAATCAGTGGAAAATTTTTATTTAATTGTATATTGGTCAAGTATAAACCCTACTTCACATGAAGTTTAATTCCATAGGTTTTCTCTGAGAAGGCTTCTACCCCCCAACCCCCCCCCCCCCCCTCAAAAGTACTTGATAAATCTTGTCAAGTCCCACTACCTTTATTAGAAACACTACTTGGGGGATGAATATTTACTGAAATGAAAGGAAATATAATTTTTCATGCTTTTGGTATGAATAACCTTTCAACAGTACAGTTTTTGCTGTCTAATGGGATTTGATTACTGGCATTCATTCATTTTTCTTGATGATGGAGAAACTTCATAGTAACAATATCACAGCAGAATTGTTACAGGGATATGATAAGTTGTTTAGACAAAGTAAAAGTAATTGGTATTAGTAGTACAGAACAGTAGGCTTGTCATGTCTCTGAGCATAGGAGAATACGAAGTTGGCATGTGTGTGCATGCATGTGCGGGCATGCTTGGTTGCAGACATTCGCTGCGTTTTCACTGCTGATAACTGAGGCTGAAGCAGGCACTGGTTAATCATCTCTTATTGTGCGTGAATCTCAGATTGTTTCAATGCTCTTGCAGAATATGTTCATTTAAAAGAAGTGTTCATTGGCAATACTTTTGCAAAGTGTGTTTCCAGGGGGACAAAAAAGTCACCAATAATTCTGTAAAAGATATCCTTTATTTACAGTGCAATGTAGACAACACCACACAGAATACTTGAAAATTTGTTAAGTGTTGGATAAAAAGGGATACAAAAACTTGTGCTTTTTGAAAATTATGCCCGATTGGGATTGAGCAGGAATGAAAACAGTCAAATTAAGAGATATTCATATTTTGAATATTCCCAGGAACATGGATTTCCTTATGTGGCCTTGAATACTACATGGTTTCCAGGTTTAATGTTTGTACAATTACTGTCTTCTGGGATGTGATACCCTCGTATTGGAAGGAAGATGGAGGCTGCAAGTTACTCTGAAGCAGTTTGTACCAGACAACATGGTTTCATATCCCAAAAGAGAGTACACAGCACCATATACCATGAGACCATATGTAATCTAAATATTCACAGCCATGAGAACATCAGTTCTCATGCACTTTTTTTCTATGTCAGTTGTCATAATTGAATCTGCCATAAGAGACTTCTTCATGCAGAACAGAGTTTAATAATAACAGCATTAAAATTATACAGGGTGCAGCCAAAAAAGTGACATTTTTTAAATAAACCTAGCTCAAACAAAAACAGTAGTTTTATCTGATGATATGCTTTAACAAAATTAGTACATTTTAAATTATTTTATATACTTTTTTACTTTGTAAAAATGATTTTCTAAGATGGCTTTCATCCCTCTGTGTACATTTGTACTTCTGAATGTAAACTTCTCAGTACACACAGGGTCATCTCCATCAGCATTGCTGCAGTTTCTTCTTTGATGTTCTACTCCACATCATGTTAGTCCTAGGGCAATTGACATACACTTAATTCTTGAGGTAGCCGCAGTTGAAATCTTGCAAATAGTTGAACATCCCCATTGTGCAAGTTTACATTTCCTTCAGAGCACTGAATTTCTTGCAGTGTAAACCATTATCCCTTCTTTCTGGAACCATGCAATGTGGAGGCTAAGGAAATGTCACCCCAGCTCTGGTGCAAAGAAGCAGAGTAACTTGAATCTTCAGCAACATTACTGTGAGATTGTCAATTCTTAAATGTGTGTGAAGCATTGTGTTGTATTGCAGGTATGCCTCTGAATCAGGTGAGCAGAGTGTTCTGGAAAGCATGAAGGATTACTTGATCAGCACCATCCAGCGTACATTTGAAGTCAGTGTGGAACAAGCTGAGTGTCTGTACTCAGAACTACTACAGTGCACTCGCAAAAAGAACTTGGTAAGTAGTCACTGTGCAGGATTTGCTTTGAAGTAGTGTACAAAATCTGTAAAGGCAAGTGGAAATCTTGTTGTAATGCCAGTGGAGGAAGTATAATGTATGCATTGTTGTTTCTCCTTGAGGACAGACAGAAAGATGTTGCAAAAGTGGTTGTTTGATAGCTCTGTTGGCATAATGAAATTCTGAATGCCTTATTTTGTGTGAATATGATTGTGCCTTAAACCCTCCCCAAAATATGAACTGTCTGGATTTTGGTTTTCTGGGATTTGAAGTCTCAGATTGGTAGGATATTACTTCAGTCCAGAAATGTGACCATAAATTCACGCTGGCTCAGTCATTTTTAGAACAGTAAATAAATTTATGCACACTATGAGATTGTATGGTGTTGTGAAATAACGTGAAATATAGTCCCAAACAGAGTATTTAAATATAATGCTTTGTTTCAAGGAGGACTTGTTGAAGAAAGTTTCATAGAAAATGTTCTCAAAGTGTAATGTCTTTCAGAGCAACATTTCACAGAATAGTGGCAAGTTACATTCAGCAGGATTAGTGTTAGTCACAAAGAATACTTCAGTAAGATGTACTAACCAAGTACAGTCTGTGTTGCTACAAAACTGTCAAAAACTATGAACCTAAAAATGACATGTATGAAGTTTTGATCCACCACACTGTGAAGCAAGAAGTCATTAGTGCAGGTGGTTAGAGCAGTCTGTTTTATTTGTCTTTTCAACCCAGAGTGCACATTTTATTTAAAAAATGTGCAGTTTACATCAACAGGCTATGTAAATAGTTAAAAATAGCTGAAATATGTAACTGTGCTGTGCAGTAAAGAAACAGTTGTATTTATACAAAAATACTATACCTATGATTGTACTGAGAACGCAACTTGGATGAAGTGCTTTAAAATTGTAGTTAAGAAAATAGTTAGTGGACCACAGAAAATTCAGATCCTGTTTGGTAAGTGTCTTGACACAGTTTGAGTCAGAATGTGTTACACATTTAGTATATGGAGAATTAAGGGGCCAATATTGTTTGTGAAGCAGTAAAGAGTAAATATGTAACATATTGATGCTGGCAGTACTTCCTGGAGCACATTGTAGAGTTTAAGAGACAATAATCGACTTAGAGTGTTATATTTCACTTCCAGATCACCGTGTTTCGTATCACAGATCGACCAGAGGCTACATCTCAAGAACTTGATCAGACAATCCTTACAGCTCTGTTTAAGAGTCAGCACTTATCTGCAACTGAGCAACTGAGCCTTGCACTCACTTGGAATCGAGTGGATATTGCACGCTCTGAAATATTTGTTTATGGACAAGAATGGCCTCCAGGTATATATTCCATGTGTGACTTATTACTTCCAACTCCATATGTAGTGCTGAGTAACTGAAATACTTGTTTCTGTTGCAGGAGCTCTAGATGAGGCAATGATGCAAGCACTCGAACATGATCGTATTGATTTTGTTAAATTACTGCTCGAAAATGGAGTCCACATGAAGAAGTTCCTATCTATACCTCGACTGGAAGAGCTGTACAACACAGTAAGTCACAAAGTACAGATGTGTAACAGCCTGCCCCGCCCTGTACAGTGTTGTGAAATGTAATTACTCTTCATGCCCTGTTGACAGCAGCCAGGCTTGTTGTTAATGCTTGTAATCCTTCTGTTAGGTGCCAGATATGCATTGCAGCTCTTCTTTGTGAGTGAAAGCTTCTTGTGTTGGGTTGGTGGTTTCAGATGTTATGAATCAGTCTGTCAACCCACAAGTAACAATGCCAGATACGTGTGACTGATTTTGATGCACCTTGGAAGGCTTTTTTGAGCCATTTTTATTTCTGTTAAGGTTATTGTACCTAAGAGTCTATTATTAATCTTGTACATATGTTTTGAGACCTTTGATATATCTAATAATCATCAAAACAGGGCACCTCTGTGGCCCATGTAGCATTATTACCATGTGTCAGTTTTGTCCACTTTAATTCATTTTGAGGCCCAGATAACTTAAGATCTAAATACATGTTTGGGCATGTTTTCCAGATGTTTTGGGCAAAAGTTGCAGATATCTCTAAAAATACATTTTTTTTTTTTTTTTTTATGAAACTCACCATTTCAAGAAACTTGGTGTCACTGGTTGTTACAGATTTCATTCACAATGCATTACATGCACCAGCCTAGTTTTATGCATAAGTGAAACTCATCTTTCAAGTGTTGCCTGATGGTGCATTTGCCTCTTTCTGTTTCATTGTGCATATTCTAGAATACATTGTAAGACATTTATGTCACTTTATTGAATTAAACCTTCTTAATCCAATTGATAATAATACAAGCAGAAGGACCTATTCTCTATGTTTGTGTTCTGTGTCAGTTGCACAGGGTTCAGTTGCAATAATTTTAAAGAAGAAGCACATGGAAATTAATCACAGTTTGCTTACAAACTCAACCAAAGACTTGGCATAGAGCATTGTCAGCCATGGTTGCAAGAGTATGGTGTCCATTTATTATTCTTGGATATTTTTCTGTAGGATCCATGGTAACAAGCAGGAAACAGAACAATTTCACTTAAAATTTTTATCACATGAATGAATCATGAAACAGTATCTTTACTTTGATTTACTTTGTGAATTTAAAATTTTCATCAACATGACATTACACTATAACAGTGTGTAATGGAATATCTGTTTATGGTTAAGTACGGAACATTTTGTGAATGTCAGTATTCTCAAGATATAATGAAAGTGCACCTGAAAAATCTGTGTTCCAGAAGGACGTTTCTTGCAGAGGGGGTTTATATGAGTGGGGAAGAGAGTCAGTGATTATGGTGCAATTGAAAGGCTTTTATTCTAATCAGTGTTGATTATGTGATTGCAGAAACAAGGACCTTCAAACACCTTGGGCTACATTCTGAGAGACGTTCGACCTCATATTCCCCGAGGTTATATGTACACACTGCATGACATTGGATTGGTCATCAACAAACTGATGGGTGGAGCTTACAGGTTACTATGATATCTGTAGTATTGGCAAGTTTTGTTTACAATAAATGACAAGGGCATTATTGGTTAAATTAATAGCCAATCAGGTATGGAAAATTCATGTTATCATTTCGTTCAGAATCTGTTAAAAAAATCGGAATATTAACTGTTTGTCTGAATTAACTTTGGTTCAAAATTTGTGCTAAAGTTACTGAAATCTGTGAGTGTTACATTGTTGGGCGTCAAGCTGGGTGGTATGTCTGTAAGGGCTGGATTGGCCAGGCTCCACCTACATTCAGTCATTTTGTGTAAAAAAATATTTTGATGAATTTCTCATGTGTGTGCTTGTAGTATGTTGTACGAAGTTGTGTGATAGATTTCTAATTTTTTAATGTTTCTATGGTGTGAAAAGGTTTTTTACAAACTGCAGAGGTGCTGCATAGTTTGGAAGAATTACTGTATAGGTCCTAGCGTTTAGTGCCATTTTCCTTTCAACTTGCTTCCACTTTGAATTGTTGCAGCTTTCACCATGTACTTAAGTGTTGCATCATATAAAATCATTGGCGTGCATTTCATCATATTCTGTTCCTCTCCATGCAGGATAATGAGTATATAGACTGAATTTTAGAGTAAACAAACATAGTGCATGATTGTAAGTGTTTAAATAGCTGGTCAGTGCACATAGGCGTGTATATACAGACAGAAACTGGTTAACTGTATGAAATGAGTGAATCTATGTACATTATGATGCTGTATATGCTTATTCATGTACCACTACAAAAAAAACAGTAAATTATGGTGGCAGCAGGTGCCTTTGTGCTTGTTAAACATTCAAGTATAATGGTTACTAAATGTGTGTATGGTAACGTAATAGTTACTTTAAATATCCAGCAGAGTTACTTGAACAATCAGTGGATGGAATAACCTTTCACAATTTTTTAATTTTGATATTGTATGTACCATGGTCATATGATGAATTAGTTTGCAGGACCCTCTTTGTATGGACAAAATGTATTCTTATGTTTTCAGTTCTCCAACATGTTTCAACACACCACATGTGCCATCATCAAGCTTATCATGATAACTAACATTCAACAAACAATTTGAGAGCTTTATGATAACAACTACTAAGACTGCCTGATGATGGCACGTGTGGTGTGCTGAAACATGTTGGAGAACTGATAATGTATGAAGAATACATTTAGTCCCTGTAAAGTTGGTTTTACAAACTAACCTTACATGTGTTATTGTGTATATTACAGATCTCCCTGATGATGACTGGTTGTGATTGAAACATGCAGGAGTTAAATAAGTGATAAATAGGATTGATGTGTACTTTGATGGTTTAATATTATATAATATTGCTTTCACTTGCTTGTGGCACTGAATGGTTGACATGCCTTCCACTTGCAAATCTGTTCCATTTCCATGAACTTGCATATTTTGGGCCCATTGTAAAGCTGGATATGTGTTTCTTTCTCCCCTGCTTGTCTGAACATTTGATCTCCCTGGTACTGAACTGATTTATCAGAATCAATCATTAGTACAGCATCATACTTCTGAAGCAGTTTTACATAAAGAATTTGTTCTTGTGATTATCAAAGAATGTAAAAGAAATATGTGGAAAATGTTGACATTCTGGTGCAATTAGTGATGTAAGCAGAGCTTTTTAGACACATATACATTCATACTGAACAACCTGTTAACAGTGGTCTCCCTGTCCATCTATACTCTTCTACCCATAGACAGTAAAGGAGAGCCAAGCCTCCTCCATCCTAAGGGTGAAATGTATTTCCAACATGCTGGATAGGTGTTCAGCCAGAGACCAAAGGAGTGCAGGCCCTTCATTTAGGATGTTTTTTGAACACAAAATTATGCCAAAGTTGTTATGAAGAAGAGCACTGTGTAATGTCAAACATGCACTTTTAAAATTTGAACATTTAAACAGGGCTGCAAATCTTCCTCTTGTGGTGGTGGTGGTGAGGAGGGTAAATCTGATTTTTTTGTGGCCCCACCAGTTCAGACAGGTATGAGCCACCCCTGTTATGAAATATTTTCTTTTAATTAATCTCTGTACATTATAGAATCTAAATCAAAAGTATAACTATTTCTGACTAAACGTGGAGAAAAGAATGTGTGAGTGGTGACAGTTCATAAAATTTTCCTCCAGTTTGTGTTGCCCACCTGTGCCTAAGTCTCCTACATGGTCTTTTCACATTTGGGTTTTCAAGAAAAATTCTTTATGCTTTTCTTGTTTCCCTCTGCACATGACATGCTGCACTGATTGTGTCTCTGTTACCTATTTCCTGTAACAACATTAAACTAGAAATATCAAGCCTTGAAGCTCCTAAGTATGTAACTTTCTCTTCTCCTTCCATAGTTCTGTTCTCAGTGGTTCTCCACTTCATGAGGTGTATTATTTTGTCTTAAGGTCATCTTACACTCGACGCAAATTCCGCCTCATCTATGCCAAAGTGATGAAGAAATCGCCACATGTTCATCGAAACAGTTCATCCTTCATCCGTTACTATGGGAACACAAATGTGACATTGAGTCTTCTGGCAGAAACCCTCCCAACATCAAAGGAGACTGCTCTGTTTGATTATCCATTCAATGAACTGCTTGTGAGTGCTTGTTTCATGCTTGCACTAAGAGAATATTATCTTGGACTTCCAATGACTATAGTGTTGTAACATTCTGTACTGTTTTAGGTAGGAAAACTGAAGATAGCATACTCTAGACCAAATAGTAGCAAGCATTCCTCAAATTTAATCTGGTCTTAACTTCTCAATAAATGTTTTTTGGTTTTGTTATGATTATTTACATATATTTTGAAAATTTTCACATTTTTGAAAGGCCTCTTGACAGTATTTGTATGTTGATTTTGTGCTGCATTCTAGTGATGTCACAAAAGGGTGATCTGCCAAAGAATTTGCTTGCTGTTTCAGACCTGGGCAGTGTTGACCAAGAGGCAGCAGATGGCTTTGCTTATGTGGCAACATGGTGAAGAAGCCCTAGCTAAAGCTCTGGTAGCCTGTAAGCTGTATAAAGCTATGGCCCATGAAGCAGCTGAAGATGACTTGGAAACAGAGATATATGAAGAACTGAGGAATTATGGGAAAGAATTTGAAAACATTGGTAAGCTGAGTTCATATCTTGGCCAATGAAACGGAGACAGTTTTGTGGATATGATTTAATAAGAGTATAAGATATTACCATTCAGCCATTTTGTGTATAGAAGGGCTTAAGAATGATTGCAAACAATACACACCCAAATTATGAATCTTTGTGACATTTGTGACATCAGCAGTGAAAACTAAAGACCAAGGTGTTCTGAGTAGAGTAGAGTAGAGTAGAGTAAAGCCTACTTGCCATGTTACACATATCATCATCATCAGCACCACCACCACCACCACCACCACCACCACCACCACCACCACCACCACCACAACTTATTGCTGCAGTGGCTGTTGCCACCCCAGCATTGTCATCGTGGTTGTTGTTGTCGTTGTTGTCATCGTCGTCGTCATCATCATCATCACCATCGTCATCATCGTCGTCGTTTTTGTCGTTGTCGTCGTTGTTGTTGTTGTTGTTGTTGTTGTTGTTGCAAATACTGTGTATGATAAATTTGTCACATGTAATCCAAAAAGATCACATTTTTGTCATTTTTGTAATTGTTAACTTAAAAACACTACTTCATGTATAATGTTTATGTATGTTTTTCATCTGTCTCCAAGCTGAATTTCACTTTCTTGGCTCCAGTGGATTATTAGTTACTGCCATCAAAGCAACAGCTAAATAATTTGTTGCATTCCTGTTTACTGTGTGATTGTTTTAAATTCTATATAAATGTAACCAACTTCTGTTGCATATTTTTCTAAGATCTATAAGCATACATCATTTGAGGATGCTGGGTATCGCTGGTGTTGTTCACAACTTGCCATTTGGAATGTCTGCTCTGTCGTGATTGTAGGGGATTAAAATATATGGTGTTGGGGTGACTTGCATTGGTCTAATGTTTATACTCGGGTTCATGACAATTGGTGGATCTGTTTCAAATTTGAAATGGGGGACATGAGCACATGCAGTACAGTGATCTCTGGACTGCTGTTTTTTTCCTTCCCTCTGAGTATGGGCATGTACAGTGAACCTTGCTGTGATTACTGTGTACATAATTGGTTCAGTAATTTTGTGCTTTTTTTAAGTTAGGAAATTTTTGCATAACGTTACAATTCTGACGTGTTTGCTCACTTTCATTGAATTGTTTTGAAAATTGTGACAAAAAGTTCATTGCAAGACCTGTGTTTCTTTTTCATCTACAGCTTTTTAAATATTAGCAAGTTATGCTCAAGGTGTGTTTGTCTGTCCTTGCTACAAGCACAGTAAGCACTTACCTGAATTTGTTACAGCTCTAGAGCTGCTGGACTTCTGCTACCGGCAGCATGATGACCAGACACAGCAGTTGTTGACATGTGAACTTCAGAACTGGAGTGGGCAAACTTGTTTGAGTCTGGCAGTGGCAGCCAATCACAGGGCTTTACTTGCACATCCCTGCAGCCAGATCATACTTGCAGACCTGTGGATGGGCGGTTTACGCACTCGCAAGAATACCAATCTGAAGGTACAGCTTTGAAGGAATTATTATCAGAATTAGATATGTGTATACCCAAGTAAAATTTAAGGAAATTGAATATGTTGTGTATGTCATCAGTTGCTTTTAAAATATGATCACATGTTTAGTGTATGTTCTTTCATTGCTGGTGTTCATAGTTGAAACACATACAATTAATTGGTAGCACTTTATTTTTTGTTTCATGCACAGATCTGCAAAGAAACTTAGAAAATTTGGAAAAGTAACAGTCTGGTAAAATGTGTTCTTGGAGGGACCAGTGATACCTCTCATGTCATGCTACACAGTGAACTGTCACTTCATTTGAAGGATGTTTCATAATTGATGTAAATTTGCACATTGACCTATGTAACATCCCCTCATTTTCAGTGACTTGTGTTGGATCATATAATCATGATTATCCAAACCATTGAATGGGATGAGGAGGATTACTTGCTTGGTTAGTAAGATCCTCCAATTTAAACCCTCCAGATGTATATGTCTTGGGGCTCATGAAGGAGCTAATGTGTGCACAAACAACCAACAACAAAAAGGCACTCCGTCAAAGAATTTTGGTTGCCACAGATGATATTTTAAGCAACCACTACATTCTTAATTATATTATTTCAGTAATAAATTGGGTGGACATTTGGACGGTTTTGTAGCATGTTTTGTTATTCAATAACATTCGCTTAATTTTGTATTGAAGTCATTGTGAATATTTTAACTAAAAACCCTTATTTGTGGTACATATTTTTTGTTACATTCAAACAGCCATGACTCCCTAAACTTTCTGAATTACTTTACTCATAATTGTTCGACTAATATACCATGGAAGTTGGCAGACCCTGCAGTAATTGCTCTATCTGAGAATATGGGTGATTTGTATCATGCTGTGCTGCCATTCTCTTCCCCTTCCACAGTTTTGTGACTTCTTGTATGTTTCTGGAGTATTCTTGTGTAAAACACTGAATCACACTCATCTTTGCATGTAAACATGACTGGCTCATTTTATTGTACTTTGAATCTTTTTATTTTATTTTATTTTTTTAATATCTGACCAGGCAGATATGTGTAGCATAAATTCATGTGTGTGGTTTTCTTAGTCTTTCCAGGTGAAAGCTGAGAATACAT
>Ga0123353_10007217_pt1 | contig 14971 bp, 13 predicted proteins | sample TergutLab28metaG_3_FD_92763 | JGI IMG/M metagenome (GOLD analysis project Ga0123353, IMG submission 92763) | Labiotermes labralis P3 segment gut microbial communities from Petit-Saut dam, French Guiana - Lab288 P3 | ecosystem: Host-associated > Arthropoda: Insects > Digestive system > Gut ... | reverse complement strand
GTATACCCTCCCCCTCCGCAAATGACTGGCCCGAAGATGAGAATGCGGCGGGCAATGAAGCCGGGCATTATGTTCTCGATTCTATGCCAAGTGACGAAGAATATTGGATTGTTATCAAAAGTATTTGGTTGAAGGAAGACGGAACATTGGAGTGCGTGTGTGATGATTGTTGGTACGAGAACGGGGAACTCTATTCTGAGGAAAGCCAAAATACAGGGTGGTGGGCAAACGGGGAGCTTATGCTTGATTTTGGATTGGGTGTCAGTCCGGCATATGGAACCTATGATGGTAACGGCCAGACATTGACGGTTAACCTTGAAGGCATGATATTTGTTTTAACGCGCGCGTGATCCTAAAGGTATCTTATAGAAGAGAACCCGGTTGAACATTTTTATGAGAACGCCGTGAAACAGAGACTCGCCACGCTGTCCGGGATGGCCACGCAAACAGATTGACACAAAGAGGTTTATCTGTAATTGTTAAGGCGTGTTTATCGGAAACAAACCCGTTTGCCACATGTTGCCACCTTGACAAAACGCATCCTTCCTTCACTCAGGGTAACACGTCGTGGAAATGTTGCGTTCCCCATGTTGCTAAGAACTGCGCGAAAAGGCAAGAAATACATCAACGGCTACCGGCATTGCTTCGCTCTCAGGGCATAGCCCTTCATATCCAAGCAGCACAGCGTTGTACCGCTGGGTTCCGTGACATAAAAGCTTGCGGGCAGGCCCTCCGCATCGGCGCAGGCTTCTCCGTGCACAATGCCCTTTTTCATCGTGAAAAAGCTAACGTTAGGATCGTTGAATTTGCAGTGCAGGCAAACAAAATCGGCAGGCGACAAGGTCCCCGACGCGATTTTTTCTTCCAGCTGTTCCCGGCCGCAAAGCGCGATCATCAGGTACATGGGCTTTTCCTGAATGCCGCCCAGCAGCAGGAATTCCTCATTGGCGTTGTGGAAGCCGAACGCCGAAAACTCCGTGCGGTCGATCACGACACTGAGCAATTTGTGGGAGCCGGCCTCCGGCTCGGAAACATAAACATCACGCCCGGCGCCATCCCCTGCCGGTATGTCAAACCGATGGTGCGACGGGCATATGCGGATGATCAGCCCGAGGTCCTCCAGGCGCTGCATGATTTCCACCGTCATTTCAGAAACAGGGACGTCCATTTTCAAAGCGGTTCCCTCCCAAATGATTTGACTCATCGCCCCGCCGCCGCCTTTTGGCCGGCCTGCCTCTTTCCGAGGATGCTTTGCACGGCAATGGCGGACATGATGATCATTCCCGTTAAAATGTTTTGCCAGTAGCTGCTTAAATTTCCCTGCTGGTTAATGATGTTGCCGATAAAGCCGATAATCAACACGCCGATCAGGGTTTTTTCAACGCCTCCAACGCCGCCGGTGAGCAGCGTCCCTCCAATCGCAACATAGGCCACAACGTCCATTTCCCATCCCTTGGCGGCGGAGGGCTGGCCGGCGCCAAGGCGCGATGTAAGCAGAATTCCGGCAATGGCGCAGAAAAGCCCGTTGATGGCATAGCTTAACGCCTTGTTGCGGTCCACCTTTAAGCCGATCATGCGCGCGGCGTCTTCATTGCCGCCGATGGCATAAATGCTGCGGCCAAAACCGGTACGCCGCGTTACAACAGACATTGTCGCAAAACCCAGCACCATAACAATTGTCGGAAAGGGGATTCCCGCGATGCTGGCCCGCCCCAAAAAGAGGAAGGCGGCCGCACCGTCGCCTACAGGCACGCTGTTGAGGCCGGTCATCAGGTAGCCTGCGCCGCGGATCGCCATTTGGGTCGCGAGGGTGGCAATAAAAGGAACAATGCTGAGCCGTGATACAATGTATCCGTTCAGCAGGCCCAGCAGAAATCCCACAAGCAAGGGGACGGCCACCGCGAGATAGATGTTGCCGCTGAGGTGGGCGGCCAGGATGCCGCAAAAGGCCGTTATGGATCCGACAGAAAGGTCGATGCCCCCGGTAAGGATCACCAGCGTCATGCCGACGCCAATCAGGGCGGACATGCTGACCTGACGCAGCACATTGGTTATGTTGCCGTAGGTCATAAACCTTTCGTACGCAAAGGACGCGACGATCAGTATCAGGATCAGCGCAAGCAGTTCGCCGTTTTTGAAGATGTATTTCAAAGCTTTATGGAAAACTTTTCGAAGCGATTCCACGGTGCGTCCTCCTTCCCGGCTTGTGCTGCAGGTACAGGGCGGCGATAATGATGGCCGATTTGATGATGAGCGAATATTCAAATTGGATGTTATTCATATTCACCATCGTGGTGATGACCTGCATGATCAGCGCGCCAACCAGGGAGCCGCCTATTTTGGCCTTGCCGCCGCTCATGGAGGTGCCGCCCACCGTTACGGCCGCAATGCAGTTCAGCTCGATGGAAGCGCCCATATTGTTCGGATCGGCGGAGCACTGCCGAAGCGTTTCCATAATCGCGGCGCCGCCGGCAAGAAGCGCGCAGATGACATAAACGGCAATGAGCGTGCCCACCGTATGGATGCCCGAAAACCTGGACGCATTGCGGTTATCTCCGATGGCCTGCAATTGCATCCCCAGCGTCGTTTTTTTTGTGATGAAAACAATCGCCGCGGCCAAAACGGCAATCATGAGCACCTGCACGGGCAAAACGTTAAACAGCCGCAGCACGCCAAATTCGGCGTATTTGTTCCCGTAAAATGAAATAACCCCGCCGTTCACAAGCTGCTGCGCGATGCCGCGACCCGAGATGGAGAGGATGAGCGTCACAATGATGGGCTGGATGTTGAAAACGGAAACCATGATTCCGTTAAACAGGCCGAAAACAACAGACGCCCCCAGCGCTCCGGCCAGCGCGGCGCCCAGCGGCATTTCGCTCTGGAAAAGCATTTTGGCGAACAGAATGGCTGAAATCGCCATGGTAGCGCCCACCGAAATGTCAATGCCGCCGGTGGCGATCACCAAGGTCATGCCCAGGGCGATGATCAGGATGGGGAATGCCTGCAATAAAACATTCCACAAGGTGCCGACGCTCAGAAAATTCGGGGTAACGATGCAGTTGAAAATGAGCAACGCAAGCAGCAGAAACAGGGGGCCGCTGCCGCTTAGATTGACCCGTGGCTTAGTCGCTTTCCTCATTGGACGCTCCCCCCGCAATGACCTGCATAATATTGCTTTCGCTGATTTCCTCCCCAACCAGGCAGCCCGCGGTTTTTCCCTCCCGCAGCACAACCACCCGGTCACAGTTGCGCACAAGCTCTTCCAGTTCGGAGGAGATGTACAAAACGCCCATTCCGCTTTGCGCCAGTTCGGCGATCAAGGCTTCGATTTCAGCCTTCGCGCCCACGTCGATGCCGCGCGTCGGCTCATCCAGAATCATAACCTTGGGGTTCATGCAAAGCCAGCGCGCCAGCAGCGTCTTTTGCTGATTGCCGCCGGATAAGTTCGCAAGTTCCTGCTCCAGCGACGGCGTTTTGATCTGCAGCTTCCGGATGTAGTCGTTGCTTGTCTCCGCTTGCGATTTTGCGCTTAAAACCCCGAATTTGGAAAACCTCTTGCGGTTGGCGACACAAATGTTTTCGCAGACGTTCAGGTGGGGGAAAATACCGTCCACCTTGCGGTTTTCGGGCAGAAAAGCGATCCCGGCGCCGATGGCCTGGATGGGATTCGCGAAGGATACCTTCTGCCCGTTCAAGAACAACCCGCCTCCGTCCACAGAGGCGGCGCCGAAAAGAGCCTGCGCCAGTTCGGAACGGCCGGAACCAAGCAAGCCCGCCAAACCGACGATTTCGCCGGCGCGGATTTCCAAATCCGCCCAAAGAACACGCGGGAGGCTTTTCAGCCCCTGCGCCTGCAGCAGGATTGGGCCGTTAACCGCCCCAACATCCCGTGTGCGCGCAAGCTGCTTCGCCTGCCTGCCGATCATTTTTGAAACAAGCTCAATGGTCGTAAGCTCCGAAACGGGATAGGTGCCAACCAGCTCGCCATCCTTCAAAACGGTGGCCCTATCGCATATCATAAACATTTCGCTCAGCCGGTGCGTAATAAAAACGATGGAAATTCCTTGGCTTTTCAGGCGGCGCATCACGTCAAACAGGATTTCGACCTCGCTCTCGGTGAGGGAAGATGTGGGCTCATCCATGATGACCAGCTTGGCCTCCAGGGATAGTGCGCGCACAATGGTGACCATTTGCTGAATGGCAACGCTGTACTCCTTAACAGACCTTGTCACATCTATGCTCAACCCTAAACCGCGAACCATTTCATTGGCCTTTTGGACCTGCTTGGAAACCTGGATCAGCCTGCCGGCCTTGATCTCCCTGCCCAGAAAAATATTCTCCGCCACGCTCAGATGGGGAATGAGGCTGATTTCCTGATAAATAGGGCTGATTCCCGCCCTGTGGGCGTCGCTGACGGAAGCAAAATGAACCGGCTTGCCCGCGAAAAGAATTTTTCCCTCGTCACAAGAATACATGCCCGTCATGATTTTGATCAGGGTCGATTTGCCGGCGCCGTTTTCCCCCATCAGCGCGTGGATCTCGCCTTTTCTAACGGAAAAATTCACGCCGCTTAACGCTTTAACGCCAGGAAAAACCTTTGTGATGCCGCTCATTTCCAAAACGTTCTGTTCCGCCAATTTGTTCCCACTCCTTCAGGGGGGCCGGCCGCCTTCCCATATCAAAAACCGCCTGCCAAGGAAGCACGCTCGGCTTTGTTGACAGACAGTCCGCATCCGTTGTAAAGGCTGGACGCCGGGTTTCTCTTCGCGTGAACAGGGCGGAGAAACCCGGCGTCATCCTGGCCATCGGTTAGAACGACTTGGGGAGATATTCTTCCACGTTGTTCAAGTCAATCAGATAGCCGGGATTTTGAATAAAGGTGGGAATTTCTTCGCCCTTTACGATTTTTTCAGCGATATCCATGGAGGTCGGGCCGAAGAACGGGCTGCACAGAACCGTTGCCAGCATGTCTCCGTTTTGAATGGCCACCGCGGCGTCTCTGAAACCGCCGATGCCCACAACCTGCACGCCGTTATCGCCGCCCACCGACATGTTGTTAGTTTTTAAGGCTTGGATGGCGCCGATGGCGCATTCGTCGTCATGCCCGTACACGGCGTCGATGTTGGAGCCCTGCGCCTGAATCACATTCTCCATAACGGCCTGGGCGGTTGCGCGCTGGAAATCGCCGTTTTGCGTGGCGATAATGGTAAAGTTGGGGTACTTTGCGATCTCCTCTTCAAATCCCTTTCTGCGGCTGATGGCGGGGGAAGAGTCCGGCGTTCCCGTAATCTGCACAACGTTGACGGCAGCCTCTGCTCCGAATTTTTCCACCAGCGCCTGCGCCGCGGTCATGCCCTCCCATTCGAAGTCGGCCGCGATGAGCGTAACATAATCTTCGCCGGCCACGCCTTTGCAGTCGCGGTCAATGAGGATGACGGGTATGGAGGCTTCCTTGGCGGTGGCAAGGGCGACGGACAGGCCCTCATATTCGCGGGGCGCCAGCAAAATCACGTCCGGCTTCTGCTGAACGATGTCTTCCATGTCCGATATCTGCTTCGCGGTGTCATTGTCCGCATTGGTGTAAATGAGCTTATGGCCGCGGGCCTCCGCTTCGGTACGGATGGATTCGGTTTCGGTAATGCGCCAGTTATTTTCGGAGCCAAGCTGGCAAAGCGCGACCGTAATGGACTGGTTTTCCGCAAAAGCATTGGCGCACGCCGCCAAGATGGCAATGGAGCACAGCAGGGACAGAGCAACAAGCAGCTTTTTCATGTGGCAATTCTCCTTACAATTAAGATATTGGATACGGTACGCAATCCTTCATATTGAAAGTATATTATATAGTATCCCCTTTTTCATTAAGCAATGCAATCAAAAAATTGTGAAATCCTGCTATTTTCGCCTTGGCTGCGCCCAACCGGACAAACTGGCAAATGAAAGCGGCGCCGCCCAAAAAATATGCAAAAGCAAAGAAATCTGGTATACTACGGAAATATCAATATCCCAGGGAGAAGGCGGTATGTTTATATATGATTCCAAATGAGGTCGGCGTAGAGAGCTCGTCCCGTATTTTTTTTCCGAAGCCGCTGGCATTGCCCAAAAATCTGTTCTATTATCCCATTGCATTGGGCGAGTTTGATTGCGCGGAAAGCTATCAAGTCAACCGCCTGCTCTATCCAAGCATATTGGTTTTGTATATTGACTCCGGCTTGATCGGGGTGGAGTTCCGCGGGAAAAAATACATTGCCGAAAAGGGCAATATTATGCTTTTAAACTGTTATGAAGCGCATGAATATTACGCTGTTGGCAGCGCGCATACCCTATGGCTTCATTTTGACGGCGCTCAGAGCATTGCGCTTTACGAAAGCATTTACCGTTCAAGGGGAGCGGTGCTGAAATCCGAGATTACAAACGTACCTGAAAAGCTGCTTGGCCTTTTGGACATCTATGAAAACCAAACCGCTGTCTCCGCCCCGATGATATCCGCCCATATCTATTCCCTGTTTTGCAATATCTTTGACAGTTCTTCCGACAAAGACGTTTTTTGCGGCAACGAGAGAATCGAAATGGCGATCCAGTATATTCATTATCATATGAACGAAAACATCAGGGTGCAGGAAATCGCCGATTATTGCGCCATAAGCATCGCGCACTTTTCGCGCCTGTTTAAAAAGCAGGTGGGCGCTTCCCCTTATGAATACCTTAGCAAGGTGCGCGTGGAAACCGCCAAAAAGCTTTTGAAAACGAGCAACGCGTCCGTTGGCGATGTTGGGGAGAAAACCGGGTTTTCCGACGCCTCCAGCTTTATCGTCGCCTTTAAGAACCAAGTAGGCCTGACACCCGGGGAATTCAGGAGGTCATCGTTTTAGCGCAGGCAGCCGCACGAACCCGCCGCAGGCGCGGCTGCGACCGGCGGCATGGCGCTCTTGGCCTGCATCACGGCCGCAACCAGCCGCGCGGCCCGGTATAAGCGGCGAAGGCAGCGGGCCGTCAACACGCGGCTTATGCGCCCGGCGGCGCAGGATGCGGATTTGTGCAAAATGGAGATGCTGAAATGAGCGAAAAAACCAATTGCATCACTCTTCTTGTTGAGGGAAAGTACAAAGCCGGTTATCTGGAGAAAAAAACCATTTGCCATGATGGCGAACAAAACGCGGATATCGTTAGACACCACCGCACAGAAGCGACACGAGAGAGAATATGATATAATACGAGGTATGAATAAGCAGATGACGCTGCCGGTCCTGACAGACGAACTGGCACAGGCGAGAACGAGGAAGAAAGAGTTTCTAGAGCAGATGAATGGGCTCATACCATGGGAAGAGTGGAGAGGGATCATCAAGCCGTACTATTAATTGTAGGAGGCTTAAAGCAAATGAAACTGTTTCACGGAAGCAATGTAGAAATCGCCAAACCCAGGCTTGTCGATCAAAATCGCGGGCTTGATTTCGGGGCGGGGTTTTATCTCACTACGAGCGAGGAGCAGGCCAACAGGTTTTCCGACATTGTTGTGAACCGACGAAAGAGTGGCACTGCGACGGTCAGTGTATACGAACTTGACATTGAGGCCGCTGAAAAGGCACTGTTCATCCGCAGGTTTCAGGGGGCGGATGCGGAATGGCTCGGATTTGTCACGAGCAACCGACTAAAAATCTATTCAGGTGAAATCTACGACGTGGTTATCGGTGCGGTGGCAAACGATACTGTCATGCCGACGCTACAGGCCTATCTCGGTGGATTTCTGACGGAGGAAGCTGCGCTCATCACGTTGAAGGCAAGCAAACTTGTTGACCAACTTTGTTTCAAAACCGACAAAGCTCTTTCTCTGCTCTGCTTCATGAGGGCATACAATGGCGGCAAAGGAGGCGCGAAAAATGTATAGGAGCATTTCATCCGTCATTGCATTGATAACACCGGGCATCATCAATCTATTGATGGAAAACAGAGGCCTGACCGTTGAAAAAGCTTCCGAAACGCTGTATAATTCCAAAATATATGAGGCGTTGGAGGATGAGGGAACGAAAGTCTGGCGGCTCCCATATCCACTTCTTTATGACTTGCTTATTGAAGAATTGGACACTGGTAAAATCACTTACCCGGAGGAACAGATATGACAAAGCAAAAAGGCGAAGTGTGGTTTCTCGCGTCATGCGTGGAAGCCTACAAAGACGAAAAGGGCTTGACCGGCCAAGAGGCCTACAACTATCTTCGGAAAACAGGTGCAGTCGGCTTCATCACAGGCTGCTGGGAAGGTTTGCACATGACAAGCCCGCAGCACATCATAGACAGCATTGATGAATATATTCAAAATCAAGGTGCTGAGCCGACATCAGCGCGACAATGAACCAATGGCTCAGCGATATTTAAGAGAACCTATATTAGTGATCAGAACGCAACGATCGAGTAGGTGGCGGCATCATCGCCAGGCGCTTACTCGACCCTTTTCAGATTTCTGCGCCTTACTATCTTGCAAAACGATTCTTTTGAAAGATTAGCATCTTTTCTCCCGAATCGGTGAAATCGTAAAAACCGCGTCTACATCCGTCAGGATGGCGTGGATCCCCCAGAACTTGGGATGCGTATCGCTGAATGGATGAAACATTGCGAGGTTATCAGCCCATGTTTTACCGCCTGCCTAAATAGGCAGCTTGCCTCCAAATCCTTGCGGGCGTATAGTTGGATAAAACAATTATTTCCACATATTCCATGTGTGGAGCCCCATCTGCGAAAGCAATCGGCAAACAGGAGGAATGACCCAAATGCGCAGGAAGCTTTTGAACGGAAAAGTAATTACGGTACTCGCGGTTTTGCTGGTGCATATCATGGTTGCAGGGGTTGCCATGGCTAAGACAGACGCCAGCAAAAAGTGGAGATATGTTGCGGAGGGCGGCGGCGTGACCATCAAGCGCCGTGTGAATAAACCAAGGGGCGATCTGGTGATTCCAAGCAAATTGGACAAGCGTCCGGTGACAGGCATCGGCGATGATGCGTTCGAAGGGTGCGACCGCTTAACCAGCGTGACCATCCCGGAGGGTGTTACGAGCATTGGCGGCGGTGCGTTCGCAGGGTGCTCTGGCTTAACCTCTGTGACCATCCCGGACAGCGTGACCAGCATCGGCTACGCCGCGTTCGCAGGGTGCTCCCAATTAACCAACATAACGATCCCTGACGGCGTGACAATCATCGGCAACGACATGTTCGCACGCTGTACAAGCCTAACTGGCGTGACCATCCCGGCCAGTGTGACAACAATCGGCATGAGAGCGTTCAACTATTGCGAAAGCCTTACCCACGTTACGATCCCGGACAGTGTAACCAACCTCGGTGTCAGAGCATTCGCGAATTGCAATCGTTTAACCAGCGTATCGATCTCAAATCGTATAACAAGCATTGACAAATGGACGTTTACTGAGTGCGGCAGCCTGACGAGCGTAACGATCCCGGACAGCGTGACCAGCATCGGCGACAACGCGTTCAGTAAGTGCACAAACTTAAGGGTTGTGACCATTCCGGACAGTGTGACAAGCATCGGAGGTTACGCGTTCGCCTGGAGTGGTGAAATCGTCCTGGACGTAACGGAAGGCAGCTACGCCGAGCAATACGCGAAGGAAAACGATATATCATACGTGTTAGCGAAAGAATAAAAGGAAATAAGGATGCTGCCCTATCATCAACAGGAGGAACGAACCAGATACGCAGGAAGCTATTGAAGCTATTCAACTGTAAAATGATCGGTGCGTTCACCCTTCCGTATTCGGATTATTTTCAATATACATACTCCGCAATGCGGGCATAATCCTGTTCGTTACGGAGGATACGATCAGATGGAAACATTTTTTCACACATCCTCCATAAAACCATTGACCTTCGAGGAACTTTATCCCTCATGATGGATAGGCGTGGAAAATGGATCGCAACCGATCTGCGCGCAAAGCAACCGTTCGTTGCCGCAACGGCGGGCTCACCCTGCAGAAATCACATTTCACCGCCGCGACATAGGACAGCGGTGAAACGGGCAAAGGAGGTATGAAACATGAAAGTAGCGCGAAAGGGCAACAGAGGATTCTGCCTCCTGTTCGTTTTGCTTTTCCTGCTGGGCAACCTTAACGGCACGCTGGCTCCCGCTTTTTTGGCGGAGGAGCTAAACGCGCCTTCGGATACGCCGGAGATATCCTCAAGTACCGAAGGGGAGATATCCACCAAAGAGGATCCGCCCGCTGAACCGGCCCCGGCTCCAACGCCAGCTCCGCCCCCCCAGGAGGAACTTTCCCCAGAACAGAGACCAACGCTTGAGCCAGAACCGAATATGGAACCGAACATAGAGCCGGACAAGGATCCGGATATGGAGCCGGGAACGGAACCGGAAGAGACGGAGGCATTCGGCGACCTCGCCTATGCCAGCAGCCTATCCGGCATGCTTTGGCTGGACGCCAACGAGGACGGCATACAGGATTACGGTGAGCCGCCCGTTGCGAACTACCCGGTCGCCCTGTACAGCAGGGACGACAGGAACCGTCCCGTAGCCGCCGCAAGGACGGATGCCTACGGCCGGTATGCCTTTACGGGTTTGGAGGCGGGTTGGTACTCGATAAGGATAGAGGCGCAAAAAAGCGGAACGGGCTACCTTCTGCCGGATATCGGCGTCAAGAACGACAACCTGTTCGCGGCCGATCCGGATGGGGCGTTCCCTTTATCCCAATGGATCGCCTCAACGGACTGGATATGGGTGGGAGCGGATACCGTCGTGGAGGGACTGAGCGCAGGCATGCGGGCCCGGCCCGAAGCGGATGGCCTGCCGGAACCCGCGCTTGAGCTTGAGCCGGCCCCCGAGCCGGAGGAAACGGGCGCGGATCCGGATGAGGCGGATAGCCTTGACGCCGCAGCGCATACCAACGGCATTTCCGGCGTTCTCTGGGCGGACGCCAACGAGGACGGCGCCTACGATGGGCATGAACGGCCCGTCGCGGATTATCCCGTTTCGCTGTACGGCGGAAACGACATGGAAACAGCCGTTGCCACCGCCACAACCGGCACGGATGGAACCTATGCGTTCATGGATTTGGCCCCGGACCTGTACAGGGTGAGGGTCGATCCCGGGCAGGGCGGGACGGAGTACCGGCTTCCGCTTATCGGCCTCCAAAACGACAACGCCTTTGCGATTCTTGACGACTGGCTAAACTCCGGCTCTCCGCAGATCGCCTGTTCCGTATGGCTGCAAGTGGAAGAGGATACGGCGCTTACGGATATTCACCTCGGCATGTGGCTGCCGGCGGAGGAGGCCGAAGAGAGCGATGAACCCGGCAGCATTTCCGGCTTCCTGTGGATAGACAGGGACGGCGACGGTTTGCTGGAAGCCGGCGGCGGGATGCCCGGCGCGGATGGCACGCCGCTATTCGGAAACGACGGAGCGCCCTTAAGCGGCGGGGGCGACCGGAACCCCTTCTCGAACTATACGCTGCTCCTTTACGCGGCGGAGGACGGAACCAACCCCCTGGCCGTGACGATGCCCGGCGCGGACGGAAACTATTCGTTTGGGGATCTTGAGCCGGGCGACTATGTGCTGGGCCTTCAATCCGGGCCTGCCGGCGGCGAGGAATACGCGCTGCCCGCGATCCTCACCGAGGACAACCGGTTCTCCACCGGCCTATCTGGCGATCCCACGATGGCCCAAACCGGCACGATACAGCTGGCTGCAGGGCAGAGCGCGGAGAACGTCAACGCGGGCATGACGTTCGCGTTGGCATTGGACTTAACCTATGCCGCCACCATCGACCTCTCCACGACGACCATGGGCAACTCCGGTGTCGGCTACGATATAAACGGTACCGCGCTCGCATACACCAACACCAACTATGCGGCCCCCGTTTCTGACCGCGGCCTGACCTTTAACGCGAACGCCCATAACAAAACCTTCCATATCATACAGACCGGCAAGCGCTCAAACCCGGCGGGCCTTCACTCCGTTAAGGAAGGCACTTCCATCTTTTTGCTCATATCCGTGAGCAGCGATGTGAATGTCACGCTGGTCGTCAGCGACATTTACCTGATCGGCAGGGTCACCCTGAAGCAAAACGCCAATGTGACGCTGCTGCTGGAGGATACCAGCTATATCACGCAATATATCGAGGTGCCTCCCGGCGCGGTTCTCACCATCGACAGCCTGAACGGGAGCGACGCCGCAGACCGGCTTATTATGCCGACGGAAGCGACGAACGCGAACACGCACGCGCGCATCGGCGGCAGCGCCGGCAGCGCCGCAGGCACGATCAACATCAACGGCGGCGGGATAGACATCATCTCCCACTCCTCGGGCGCGTGCATCGGCGGCGGCGGCGGGCAAAGCGGCTACGCCGGCAACGGCGGCGCCATTACCATCAACGGCGGGAACCTATCCGTCACGCAATACGGCAGCAGCGCGGGCGGCAGCGGCGCAGGGATCGGCGGCGGCGGAATGGGAAGCGGCGGCGGCGGCGGCCATGGCGGCCAAATCACCATCAACGGCGGGAAGGTGACGGTACGCCAGCACACCGTCGCCGCGGGTATCGGGGCCGGCACATTCGGCGCTCCTGGCACGATCGTCATCAACGGCGGAGCGGTCGACAGCGATGCAACCGGATCCGGACAGGGCGCGGCTATAGGCGGCTCCGGCAGCACCGGCGTCTCCGGAGTCGGCTATATTTCGATTCATGGCGGCACGGTGAGGGCGGTCGCCGAGTATACGGGCATCGGCATCGTCAACAGCGGAAACGCCTGTCATATCCAGATCACGGGCGGAACGGTAACGGCAAAGGGCATGCAGGGCCCTGGCATCGGCTTCTATATTACCTACGCCGGAGACGATATTGAAATCACGGGCGGTACGGTATTCGCGGAAAGCAGGGACAGCGCCGCGATTGGAGGCCGTATCAGTACAACTCTTGAGCCGCCCCTTAAGCTCGGCGCCGGGGTGAACGTGAGGGCCTATTCCGGCGGCGCCGTGCCGGCCATCAACGCGCAAAGCAATACGGGCGACGGCTACTTCGTCAACGCCGGCCTGAATACAGCGATTTCCCCATCGGCAGGCACGGCGCTGCATGTCGTCGCGGGTACGCAGGGCGGCATGTCGCTCAAGGTGCTGACCCTGCCCGCAAATTACCGGAACTTTGCGTACAGCTCGGATCTCGCCGAGTCGCGAACGGACAATGTGCACGTATACAACGGCGCGGCCATCACCGGAACCATCGCGCGCGTATCGGACAGCAACCCGGAGATCTATTCAATCAAAACACGAACCGGGTATAACGCGCATAACAACAGCGCGAACAACGCCCTGCTGCCCGCCAAGCTTACCGGGGCTTCCGCCGGCTACTATGTCGTCTATAGGGCGAACAACGATACCAACGAGCCGGATCTCATCCAGGCCACGGGAGTGTCCGGGGGTGACGCCACCATCGAGGCCGCGGCGCTGCCCGAACGCTTTGCGCCCCCGGACGGCCTGCCCGCGTTCCTGGGCTGGAACACGCAGCCCGACGGCAACGGCGCCAAGGTAACCCCCGGAGGGCCCTGGACGATTTCCGGCAATACGACCCTCTACGCCATATGGGGGTTGGAGATCCAAGCGGCGCTCACCGTTACCAAGACGGTCCTCGGCGCCTACGGCGACAGGACCAAGGCCTTCTCCTTCACGGCGGCCTTTACGGGCGCGGACGGCGCTCCCCTGCCCGAAGGCACGCCCTTTACATACGAAATCCTCACCGCGGGCGGAACCCTCGTGCCGGAAAGCGCGCTGTATCTGGCTGATGGCGGCACTGCCACGTTCTCGCTGAAGCACGGCCAGCACATCATCATAGGCGGGGTCCCGGGCCTGGGCAAGGTGCAAATCGTTGAAAACGACTACACCTCCTCATACGAAACCTCCTTCGTAGACATGGCGGAACCCAACGTCTCCGTCCCGAACACGGATGAAAAAATCCTGGAGATGGGCGGGGCGGATAAAACCGTTCACTTTACGAACACGCGGCTGGACGTGCCGCTGACCGGCACGGAAACCGGCGACAACGGCGCCCTCATCCTTCCCGTGACGGCGCTCCTGTCTGTCGTAGTCTGGCTGATCGTCCGGGCGGCATTCCGCCGGATCACCGGCGTCTTTGTAAAATGATTCATTGCATTTAATTGCTCCAATCATCATTGCATTGTATAAACCCTAATTTTACAGCATGCTTCTTAAATAACAGCATTAGGTTATCGCCATAAACCCATGCCTTTTTTAGCCAAGGATGCGTTAAGTATCCCCAACGAAAATCTTTTGCAATAAAAAAATAGTAATCCCCATTCGGATAAAATTCCGGAAAATAAACATTGTATCCACCAAATGGTAAGTGTCGCATACTCAGCGGTAAACTTTCATCAGGAACAAAGACCGGGTACTCAATCTTAACACTAATTCTTGGATTATACCTAAAGCAAGTATGCTGCCAATCAAGCGCATACATAAAATCGTCATTATCCATACACTGAATAAAAACAGATTTAATAATGCCTTTAGTCGTTTCATCACCACAATAGATTGGAGATTGGCTTATATCATAAGAATCAACAGGCATCTCGAAAATAAACGGTGGAGCGCCAGTATTCATACTTGGATTAAAACTAAATTGTGAATCTACCATATCCCAAACATGATTAAGTTCATCATCTTGTAGTATTACCCATAATTCAGATTGACTTTTCATGCTACCCCAACTTTCCAAACGCTCATCTCATTATTTCAATTATACCACAATCACAAACCAAAAACATAAAAAGGAAATAAGGATGCTGCCCTATCATCAACAGGAGGAACGAACCAGATGCGCAGGAAGCGCCCACGGGCCGGAGGCGATGTTGCGGATAAAGGTATCAAGGATCCGTGCTCGGTGCATCCGCTTGCCAGTTGAGAATTTCACGTTGTCGTGTTATTCTACAGAAAAATTGACAACTCACCTCGCTATTT
>Ga0123353_10007216_pt1 | contig 14971 bp, 9 predicted proteins | sample TergutLab28metaG_3_FD_92763 | JGI IMG/M metagenome (GOLD analysis project Ga0123353, IMG submission 92763) | Labiotermes labralis P3 segment gut microbial communities from Petit-Saut dam, French Guiana - Lab288 P3 | ecosystem: Host-associated > Arthropoda: Insects > Digestive system > Gut ... | reverse complement strand
TGTTGTTCTTGTTCTCCTTCCCTCCTCCTGTCTCACTTTGTACTTTGTATAAAATGCCTAAAAAAAGGCACTGTGTTGTGTCAGTTGGCAGGCCTGTTGTCAGGTCATGTGACATATGTAATTGAAAAAATATGTTTCTAAAGTGTGGGGATTGTGGATGCAGTCAAAAAGAATATTCTTAAACTGTATATTGCATATCATCAGAATACTGCTGAAACTGAATGTGAAGTTGTTCTGTTCACAGAGTGACAACAACACATTGTGCACGTGCCTGTGTTCTCTGTACATCTTACAGTATTGTTAAGTTTCACTTTGGCTAGAAGCTGCCCTGTATAATGCTGACAGCTTCATAATTGCTTGTGATATTTGAGGTTCTCCACAAGGGTGTTGCTGAAGATGTAGGTCTGCTGGGTTGCAATACTGTGTCCTTGGGCAGGTGGTTATCAGCATGTCATATGGTCATGGGGTCTTCATCTTCAGGATCAGACTGTCCTTGGCCTTGAAGAGGGAACATCAGGAAGTGCTAACCCTATGACACAGTGGCACATTCCAGAGGACTTAGATCTTAAAGAGAATGTTGCTGTGACGAGGCCTGGGTCAGTGAAGCACTTGCCTCAGGCATGCAGCTGCAAGGCACAGAAGAAATACATTAAATATGCATCCGCTGTCCCAGGCACTCTCCCATGCCTAGACTGAACGGTGTGCTGTCTCTGTTTCTTATGTATTTGCCTTTTTTTACAAACAAACAAAATTTGCACAGGAACAAAGTTTCATATCCTTGCCATGGGTGAAAAGTAATTTAGTCACACCTCTGACATTGTCTGTGGAAGTACAACATTGTATTTGGCAAGCTGCAATGGCACATAATGTATTGGCAGCAGATTAATTTAGTAATTGGAAGTGTAACACACTATGGCACATGGTTTGGGGGCCCCCATCATTTCTGCCATGTCCCAGTTCATTGTAATGGGTACAAAAATAGAGCAGCCAGTTCAGTCCAGAGTCCAGCCTATTACCAATAACAAACAGAATTTTAGGTTTTCAGACCTTCCTAGTGGTGGTTGTTCCAGTGATGGTAATGTTTTGCATTTTCACACCATGTTGTCTGGGTTTGTTCCAGCAGTTCAGACGGACGTACTCTGGCCATCTTCAGGGTGACAGACTGTGTGTTAGGTGGACACTAAAGTAGTTCTGATGGCAGCCAAATTCCCTCAAACCTTCTTGTATAACCGATACTTTCTTTCCCCACGCTTACTTTTAGCATCTACCTGAATCAGAGTCCATCTTATTGAGGGTGGAGGAAATGTGTTCCTTCAGAATATCAGAACATGGTGTGAAAACCCCCACAAGACCACCATTTCGACAAAGAGAATAGTCTTTCTGGTGGTTAATGTTTGAGAACGGAACATGTTTCCCTTTCTCTTTTTCTGCAGTACTGATAATGTTACTTTTTCAGCCTCAGTGAACTTCTGGATGCAGATGTTATGGACTCACTGGAGAGCCTTGAAACAGACAAGCAGCAGCTGTCAGTACTTATCAGGCAGTTGTGCAGCAGTCCTGCAGCACATAACAAGTCCAGTCATACTGAACTGCAAGAAGTCTGCAGGTCGTCTTACGTGTTACGAGATGACAGTATGAGCAGACAGCAGCTGACGCAGCACGTGGGAGTGGATGTGGGTAGAGACTCAGCTTCTGTCAGCATGTAAGATAAACACAACTTGACACTCATCTGTGACTTTCAATTTGCATTCCCATGACAAGTGTATTTGACAAATATGCCAATAGCTGTGCATTGTACAAGGAGCCAAATAAATGATTGTACTACTTTCATGACTGCTTTGTTTGGCAAACATACATACTTTAATATTGCCTGGTCACCGTGAATGCATTCTTATGACTTGTGCACTTGGAGATGCGATGTACCAAATGATGCCGATTGTCCACACATGACTGATTTATGTGCTTGTCAAGTATAAACTAATCATGGGAATGCAACAACAAGTCTCGAGTTGAATAAGGCAACAAACATTGGTCATACCTTTGACTCGTTTCATATTTACAGACACTTGGTGGGAAGCAGGCAAGTTACCAATATTTGTGCAAGTATATCTTTCCCATAACATGACAAGTATCTGTAACTGACAAATGCTTGTCAAATATGCCAGTCAGGAGTGCGTTGCTTAATAGAGATGCCAGTTGAAAATTCCACTGGGTAGCTTTGTAAAACTTTAGAATTGCTGGATATTATGCCTATGTTTTGTGTCAAAGTTTTCTCTTTGTCAGAGAAAAAGCCTGGATTGTTGACAGGACCACATGAAGCTGGTACAGCAATACGACACAAAAGAGCAGACTACAACAGCAGAATGTGGCTGAAAGAAAGCTGTGGAGAAGGTGCACCAAAGAAGAACCTGCATGGCACATATATCCTGCACCAGATGGTGCTACTGAAAGACAAGCAGCTGCATGGTGCCCATCTGTGCTTCTGTAATCCTTCATGTCACATTTGTAGCTCCAGTATGTTCAGTGCTGTCCCCTTGTGACAAGTTCATCAGGAATTACCAGGTGACACTGTTCCTGCATACTGATCCTCCATCTGTAGGGTTGGCCATCCTTGTTACCACCAAATCAGTTGTGAAAAAAGTTTTATAGATTCATTTATTTTGTTATGTTTTTGTACCACAGTGGGGTGACACATCATTTTGTGCTCTGCATACAGGCTGTACAGTAAAGTGCTTTGTGATTTCACTTGGGCCAAGGAAACAGTGAAAACAGGTGTTGTGGGTTAAATGTGGCTGCCTGCACTGCACAGCTCCCATCCGTCAGCACTGGTATGAAACTAAAAATTCAGAGAGAGAGACTGAATGATACTGACCATAGACAGTCCTCATGTTATATGACAACTGCCATCCACCACTGCTCTGCTGTGTGTGTAGGCAATCAGCATGCTGGGTCATTTTAGTTTGATAAACAGGCCAAAAGGAAGTGGAAGCTGATAGCTATCAGATAAAGTGACCTTATAAAAGCAACAACTGCTAGGAATGGGGAGATTGGTAGACAACATGTGGGCAGAGAATGTGTTCATTCTTTCTTTGACCCAAATTCAGTAATGCCACAATCTTGTTGTGTCTCATGTTGTATCACCATTAGAAAATGGTTGAACAGTGGTTATGGGGACACATTCATGAATGGGTTATATGTTAAAGTGGTTATCACACAGCCTGTGTTTGAATCCAGAGGCTTCAGGTAGTCGGTTGTCTTTGTACCGTTTGTTAGGGCCAGAACTTCATTTGTATGCTGTTTGACATGATTTGTGGGGTCCCTCATTGTGTAATATCTGCATTGGCAACTTCATTACATCTCACTTGTACAGGCATTTTTTGAACACTTTTCTTGCCAGTATTTGCAGTGTTTCTCCTGTGAAGGTAACAGATTATGTTTCATAACTACAGAAAGCAACGGGTAAAATGATTGGGCATGTACATGAGCTGATTGTGATAAAACATTAACATGTTTCAGAGGGTGGAAACAGGAAGAATGTAAACTGGTAACATCATTTCTAGAAGGGTTGTACCATGGATTAGGTTACAAACATTGCAACCAGTATGTAAGTTTTGTGAAGGTGTGAAACATACTGGATGTTGAAAATATTCATGTTGTACCATGTGCAAACTTACAATAAGTAATAAACCAACATCTCTTTACACTAAAGGATTGTATTAAATCTTCCTGTATTTGCTGACACTGTTATTGCCAACATCTTGCAGGCTATGCTTGGCTTTCATCAAGGAAAACATTTATATACAGCAGTGCAATGTTGTGTGTGCATGTTTTGCTTGATGACAGCCCAGCAGAGGCCAAAACATGGCAGAAATAATGCTGTAAACAAACAAAAGAAGGGCTGGTATGGCCATCGGGTGCACAAAGATGGTTTTTTAAATTAATTACACTGTTTTGTGTGTCACTTCTGATTCTCAAAGCCAAAGATGCTGTCTAGGAAGTCTGTGAAGTTGTGGGGGTCTGCAGGTGAGAATGGTTTGAGTGTATTGCAGTCCATATGTTGTAGTGTGCGCTCCAGATCTGTGCACGTTGTGTACTGAACATGTCCATCTTCATGAAGCTGCTGTGCTAGCTCCAGCTGGTGGTTGTCCATCAGGTCCTCGTTTATTACAACCATTAGTGGTTTCTTAGCACTCAGAGCTTCCAGGCAGCTGCCTGCACCTGCATGACTAATGATCAAGTCTGCACGTTGGATGTCCTCGGCAATGCTGTCCTTGAACCGGAAGTACTGTACCTGCATATTGCAAATCAGTCCAGATGGAGGCACAAACAGCCCATGACCAATCTGCATTGTTAGCGTTGTGTAGCCTCTGGTTCGGAGTACCTGCAGATAGAGCAGAGGCACCAGAACTGCAAAATCTACAGGTACATGGTTCTTATTGAGTTCCTGTGATCAAGAGATTCTCTGAACATTTGAGATTTTGTAGTGCTAGAAGTTGGATTGTGGTCTTCTCATGGACATAATATAACCTAAGAATGTTTCTCAATAAGGGTTCTTACAGTTTCAGTACATTCAGCTGACTAGTACTTAAAGTTCTTTCCCATTAGGCTTTACCTAATTGTGTTTTCCTGCCATTACTATTGGGAAAATTACTGTTTTTGAATACATTGCATTAATCAAGGGTTTTGTTTCCTGTCTGGGGTGCACCCAGCCTCCTGTACAATGGGTACTGGGTCTCGTTTTCAGCGGTAGAGTAATTGGGGCATGGCATTGGCCACCCACCCCTATCTAGCAAGAGTAGAGCTGCACCTCTACTCCCCTTTAGGGTGAACTTTACCAATTCCATAGTACCAGAAAGGTAGAGATGTCAGTCTGGAACATTGCCAACCACCTAACTAACTAACTATACAGTGTCATAACCCAGAAGTGGGAAATCTTTCAAACTAAAGCTTCATCATTGAACTCTGTTTTAAGCCAATTCATATCTTCATAACATCTTTCTGTAGGTGTCCAGTTTAATATTATCCTCACAGTGATATATAAATTTCACCCTCTCTTTGCTAGAGGTTTAGAATAAAAATTCTGTATTCATTTCTTCTTTTCCTCATTCATACTACACATTTTAAACCTCTTGGTTATGTAATTGTCTCCATTCCTCCATGAGTGTTGCAGGTACATAGGTGTTGGTGAAAGGAATTATGCATGTGAGTTCAAAGGTAAGATTGTGTTAAGGATGGGAGATGAAGCTGTGTCCGTGGGTCAGTGTTTCCTGATGTCTCAGTGGAATGTAGTGCCTTCATTGTCAGGGGCTGAGTGCAGCTGAAGGCACTACACACCTTCAAAATGTGAAAAGCACTAACCAACTGACACGTTGCCACATTAGTGCTCAACAAAACCAATGGGAAAATCTTAAACCTTGGAAGATAGCATTCCCTATATTGTGTACCTAGCAGCCATTAATGTGTACCAAACTTGTGACCAGAAGCTGGAAATTCATCATATCCTGCCATTTTCTGCCTCTGTAGAAATCATTTTCAGGTTTAAGCAAAATATATATTATATACACCTCCTACCCAGTGACATATTGTACACTGAAAGTATGAAGTTCACAGCAACAAACTATTATAAATCATGGCAAAATAGTAACATACTAGGTGTACTGAAAATCAAACTGGAATTCTTGTAAGTCAAACTATATGTATGCCAAGGCTGCAGGATGTTTAATGGCATCTTGTAGAAACAGGCTGTCCTATAGGTGAGAATGTGTGCACATCAAGGGTGCCTGAATATGCTGGCAGATGCAGGATCCTACATGTACACACATTCTATGTACCCAGGGTTTTCTGTAGTAATGCACACCTATACAATTTAAGCTATTACAAATGAAGAACAAACACATGCACCAAATTTGTTCCTTCAGTCTCTGCAGCATCTTGGTACAGGGGAGAAAGAATGATCTGTGCAACACACTTCATCAAAGATGGAAGTATACCAAAACGTACAAGAAAACCAACATAATTTTATTTTTAACCTGGATCAAGAATAAGCATCTTCAACAGACATTGGGACGCAAAAAATGACTAAGGTCGTGGTGGACAACTGAGTGGGTTAGAACATAACCTATATAACTGATATATTTTCTTCTAATCACTTCAGCATCCGCCTGAACCAATTCAGTTACTCTGAAGAAGGCGGCAGTTCATTTCCACAAAAGACGGAACAAACAAGCCACATGACATGGTATAAATACCCAAAAGCCATCACTTGAATCATCACTGGTTACAGATATTTCTAATTATTACTTAGATTTCATAATTTCAGTTAACGATTTTGAAGTACGCAATATGTTTTCTACATACAAACATACACATCCTTCAAGGATGAAAACTGCTATCTTAGTATGACTCATACAAATCTTACGTGCTTCATGATGATTAACCTCCCAGGCTACTCATTAAACTAAAATAAAACCGACCTTTGTACTGGTTGCTATTTTGCAGTAGTTGAGAGTAATTCACGAGTACTTGATTTGACAGCAAAAGTGTGTGTAGTCCGGTGATCGCAAATTCATAAGTAACACAACGGGTAAGTTCCCTCGTTTCATAAAGTGAGCCATATTACCATTCTGGCACATGAATGACTCAATATGGGTTATACTTTTGTACATTTTGTTATACAATGCACAGTGCCTTGTTCTCTGTACCTCTTAACAGAGAATCTGGTTGTATTCTATTGTTCTTAAATATGTAGTAACACTCTCAATTACAAGAACCATTAACGAGCGTTGCCGTTTCTTGCTAATATTGCATTATGATAATCATTAAGAGTTAGTGTGAATATTCAATGGGGAAGTTCCCATACCAAACACTATCTTGAGCATTTGGTACACTACGTAGCACTAAGTAGCGAGATTTTCAGTGTGTCTGCCTTTATGACGAGTCGTAAAGGATGTTGTCCACTTACACGTAGAACTTTTTGGCAGGAAAGAGTCGAAATAAATAGGTCAAATTTTGTGGTTCCTACAGTTGCAAATACATGTCCCGACGCCATTTTGGGTTGTAACGCAAAGGCTTGTGGTTTTCGAGGAATGGCGTAGGCTTGTCGTAGACATAGGTGAGCGAGCAATTTTCTAGTACATATTAGAATTTAATTTTCATAGACTAGGAAAGCAGTGTATATGTGTATCCATTTAACTGTTGCTGTATATAAACTAGCAAGAAGACGACGAAAACATTGTTCCTTGAAACAGCTTTATCATCATAACTGACATCTTGCTTTTTCCAAGAAGACTTACACCTGAGCGGGAGGAATTATTCGTCTTGGATTTTTACCTTCCGTCGTTTCGGTTACTCCAATACGGGCCCCTGGACTTCTTTTGTGTATAAACCGATATGACGTGTCTGATAGTTATTTTTGGAGGTGCTTGAGGCCATTGTGATGTGGGTGCATACTATTGATTCGCCTGTCCTTGATAAGGTGAAGGTAAAGTTTTCTTTTCCGAAGTGCCACGCCATGAAGATGCATGGGGGAGTGTAGGCATACCTCCATATATTCTTAACGTGGGTAATAAATGGAGGTGAGTGGCTACCTTCACGCTTTTGGCCGCTTTGCCCTTGCGAAAGATCTTCTGGTATTTATTGGATGGGAAATGGGTGGGCTAGTGATCTGGTCTGGACATGATGGCAGAGGAAAAAATGTATTGCCTTCGTATTGGTGTGCTGAAATTAGAATGAGTGTACCGTTGTTGTACTGGTCACGTCCACACGAAATATTGAGTAGCAGATGCTGATCCGATGTTTACTTACGTGATGTTTACAGACAGGTACTTTGCTGTAGCATTCTCATTGTAGAAGTGAATGTTCAGTTACTTATTTCTTATAAATACCATGTTGTTCGTGTAGTTGGTAGAAGTTAACTCAAAATCGTGTGTTAGATGGCCATGTTTGAACATTGAATTAATACACGGAAAATATGGCAAAAATGAAGGTGTGGTTAATGGTTTCTTATAATATGTAAGTAATCGTAACTGTGTTCAATTGAGGCATGTATTATTTTAGAAATACAACCTGTTTGATACTGCAGACTTAATTGAAGGCTGGGTACACATGCAAGTGTGATGAGTACTTAGTAATGCTGGGCTGCTTAACCTCAACTCATGGAATGTTCTAGAAGTCATGCAACACCGAACTAGCCCCATCAGCCCTTCTGTGTTAACAGTCTGCAGCTCCTATGATATAGTGTTTGGATTTGTTAGCCCTTCAGGAACATTTCTCCAAAACTTTGATGTGTTAGTAAAGTCATCTTTAGAGGCCTGTAGAGTTCCCCTTCAGGAGTATCAGTTTATGCCTGTTATGCCATCAGGTCAATCAAACCCTTCATGTCATTGACAGTATTGAAAAGTACATATTACTTGTACGCACACACTATTATGTCTTATAGACTCATATTTTGGGGAAATTCTACTCATAGTGATGATATATTCAGGATCCAAAAAAGAATAATTATAATAATCACTAACTCCAATAGGAATGCATCATGTAGAGAACTATTTAAAAAACTGAATGTTCTTCCACTACAATCACAATATATATACTCATTACTATTATTCATTATAAAAAAACAAAGATCAGTTTCCTTTAAACTCAAATACGCATACAATTAACACAATACACAAAAACAACATACATGTACCTCCTGCTAACTTAACAATGTATCAAAATTTAGTTTAGGAGTTAAGATTTTCAATCATTTACCAACAACCATTCAAAATCTATCGGACAATAAACGAAAATTCCTAATTGCACTAAAAAAGTTCCTCCTGATCAACTCACTTTACAGTTTGGAGGAATATTATAATACATAAAAAAAAATGATCTCATTTCATTATTATCACACCTAAGATTATACTAAAATTAATCAACTAAATTATTCTCAATATTGGCAACCGAGAAATTATTGTAAACGTCCTAAGTACATACACTCATTAATGGCAATGTTCCACACTGCCATTTAGATCTGATTAGTCTCATAACTAACTAATCATATTTAACTTAATTATAATCAACACCACCGATAGTAAGCCGATGCTTAAGGCTCAAACCTAGGCACTTATCCTATTGCTCTCATTATTTGTAATGCCACATTTTGTAACAACGGTATATGTTTTTATCTATTATGTATAAATGATTAGTTCCATATCTGTACGATTTACGGAATGTGAAATGAATGAATGAATCATTTGGTGCTTTGCTTTGCACACCTTTGTTGGCAGAATGGCAAACTTTTCTAAGTTAACGTAATTGATCTTGGACTTTGGCGATAGGATGTAGTTGGTTAATTTCATAGTCGTGGCTGGACATGTTTTACGTTTGTGTTTACAAGTTTTCAGTTTCATGGAAATGGAGGTGTGGTAGCACACTTGGTGTAGTGACTAGGCTGTGGGCTGGCTGACTGAGGAATTGTGGTTTGATACCCAGCAGGGGCAAGAAGGTTTTCTCTTCTGCATGTCTGGACTGTCCGTGTGGCCCATCCAGTTGTGCCATGGGGACTGGTGGCTCTTGCTGTGTGTGCACTATGTGAAATTGACAGCTGTGCAATGCTAAAAATGCATTTATATATTCTTATTAATAACAGACATACAGTTTTGTATAACTCATCATGCTTGTGGGTTTTAACAAATATTGTGCAATGTGTCTTGATGTAGCTTAAGAATTTTCATTTGAGGTAAATTCATCAACATAGTTGCAGGAGTGAGATAAGACATAATTCATTTAGTGCAGATCCAACAATATACTGATTTATTTTTTTATAATTTTCGTTGGAAGATTAATGCATAACTTAATACCTATACCATGTGTGCTTTGTGTGTGATTAATGTGGTTAGAATTTGGCATATGGAGGGTCATGTTTATATCTTGCCTTTAACTGTTATATGTATGAATTTCTTTGAGTTGTTAAATGTTGAGAGTGCTTTGCTTAGTGCAGAAGTGGCATACAGTGTGCTGCCAGTTGTGACAAATGGCAACAGCATAATAGTGTATATTATCTTGTGACTTCTGTAGACTGTGTGGCCTGTAGACTTTGTTCCACGTCTCATTTGCTGCAGATAAAACTAAGCTTACGTAGTTGACATAAAACCAAAATAGACAAATCATAATGTTGCATAATCATCTGAGCTCTTACTGGGAACAGTATCATGTGAGCTTCTGGATGAAATGAGGGAAACATGTTAGGCCATTGCATTAAGTGAGGTGAGGTGGATGTCATAGAAAAAATTCTTGAAAAAGAATACGTAATTTCAGGTGGGAGTTTGTGTATGCTGAATTCTGTCTCTTGCATGATGTCATTACTTAAAATGTCACATGATTCATATGATGTAAAGCTTTTATAGTTTCCTTCTTGCAGCAAGTTCATTGTAGTATGATTTTCATGCCGTCTTATGGAAAACTGAAACTTTTGGGTGGTGCATGTTGTTGTGCTATGTTATGTATGCTGTGTGGTTAGTATAAACAAATGGTGTATGTACCAGCACCCTGCACTGTCCTGCAACTGATGTGTGCAGTTTGGTGACTGTGGTGAAAAAATGAAAAAGAGCACATGCAGGGAGTACATGCATTTCCATGAACAAGACGGGGAACCTTTCAGTTTATGTTGAAGACTGTCTTGTATAAACCATGTACTAGATCAAGAGGCGCCAACGCTGTTGCTCTAGCATTTAATGGGACATAACAGGTGTTCAGTGTTGGTATGTACAACATCTGTGCACGTGTATGATGGTCACAGACGTGTCTGAACACAGTCTGAGTGTAACACAGACTTTAGCAGGTGTTAGTCTGTATCAGTTTGTCATGTTCATTCTTAGTATCAGCAGTAAAATGGGTACCAGATCAGTAGTGGCAGGCCCCATTGGTGTTACTCCATTAAGTTTCCTGCTGTTAGGTAACCTAAATATTTATGTCATTGTTCAGTAAGTACTCGTGCTTGTCCTTGTTACTGACCGACAAATAATGTCATCATCCTAAGCATGTGTTATAATCTTCAATGACTTTTCTTTGCTATTGTATAGCATTGAGCACTCTTCCTAGTTTTTGGGTGGGGGGTGTCAGCAGGAGGCACATGACTAGACAAGAAGCATTGCATGTGCAGCATGTAGTATTTTCTGTCTTTTTTCAGAAACATTCAGGGATTGAAGCTATGAATGTACTCTCAACAGAATAATCAGCGCCATAACTCTGCATAGCAATTCCACAGTTAGTCTAGCAGTGACTACACCATCCTGACTGCACAGGGAGCTCAGCTAGCAAGGTGTTTGTTGCAAATTTTGTGGTCTGGTTTTATGTCCATTAAAGTTGGAAGAAACTGTCTAATGAAGGACATCTGTTTGTTTCTCAGATTAATGGATTTAAAAATTATGTTGGGAAATTTTGTTGTTGAAATGTTGGGGTGTTTTGATTCGTTGTGCGAAAATAGAGTAATGCCGAAATTGCTGTATGGGTGGTGGAGGGAATTGGTTCACATTAGGCTTTAATGTAGTTGTGAGCATATTGCAGTGTCAGAATATGGTATTCTTTTGTAGTGAATTAATGTATCTGGGAACAACAGAAGTGCCATTTGTGTTAGGAGCTGTTATTACTTAGTTCATAAACTGTTAACATGATTTCTGTAAGGCTGCAGATAAATATAAAACAACAGACCATAAACAGTACTCATTTAACAACCATGCATCATATGAAGCACTTGTGTTGGAAGACATACAGTTGCCGTATCCAGGTAGTTACGATAAGAATATTGTGATGGGCCGGTTTAACCCAGAACCACATAACACAAACATTTATTTTAAATAATTGTTCAAGGTGTGAACCATGGGGGAGCGTGTCACTGCACCAGCACCCACCTCCAAGCACCGCCCGTGGGAGTCTGCGCAAGCCAAGTCATACTCTGGGCAGGGAGTGGTGGGAAGCCCAACCTCACTAGCTGAGATCTTTGACACTGCATTTTCATCCACGGTGGATCACACACCCCATGGCAGTGACTGCAGAACTGGTGAGTGTGGTAGTGACTGGTGACTGTTGTGGTCATATGCAGGATATCTGTCTTGCAGGATTTAAGGTTTCCACAGCAATGTTGTTGAGATTTCAGATCCTTTGGGATCTTCATGGGTCAAGGAGTGAGAGAAGAATCTTCTTGAATCTCTTGACACTGAAGATGAAGGCTGCGCGTTCGTTCCGAGTGTCAGTAAACACTAACACAGTGGTGCTGTGTCACAGATCTGCGCCTTCTGTGTTTAGTTAGAGTTTTTATAAACATGCATGTGCGTTTGGTATGATGTCCGTGTATCTCAGTCTTACTGGGCAGCTAATTAGCTGTCCTTCTTGAGAAGCTAATAGTTCCTCAGCTAGTACAATTTTTCAGATTATGTGGCACCTGCAGGTTGTTTACTTGTTCACAGCAGCTTGTCACTTGTCTCTGTGCTGAGCCAGGCAAATCCAGTCCATGCCCTCCCATCATTCTTGAAGATCCATCTGAGTGTTATCCCCTCATCTGTTCCTGTGTCATCAAATGCTCTGCCCATGTTGTCTTTGATTTGATTACCCAAAAAATATCCATTGAGCAATACCAGTCAAGAAGCTCCTCATTATGCAGTTTTCTTCAGTCCCCTCCTACTTCCTCCAGCTTGGGCCCAAATATTCTCCTCTTTCCCTCAGCATGTGCTCTCCCTTAATGTGAGAGACCAGGTTTTACACCTGTATAGAGCATCTTTAGGATTCTGCTTGCCTAAATTGTAAGTCAGGCCAGTATTGTGCTGCATGTGCTGGTTGCTGTGGTTTTACTCAGTGGTACACTGCAGGAAGCAACAGCATAGATCTGTTTCTGTGATACACCTGTTTACTGAGATATTTTCTGGTTCTGATGACACCCAAGACACAGGAGGAAGGTAAAATAAGTTTGCCTTCTGATAAGATAATAGGCAATAGTATAATTTACCTCAGACCAAGAATTTGTGTGGTAGGCTGTCAGAACACTTGGTGTATGATGCTCCTCACAGTTTGTGTGGTAGGCTGTCAGAACACTTGGTGTACGATGCTCCTCACAGTTTGTGTGGTAGGCTGTCAGAACACTTGGTGTACGATGCTCCTCACAGTTTGTGTGGTAGGCTGTCAGAACGCTTGGTGTATGATGCTCCTCACAGTTTGTGTGGTAGGCTGTTGGCATTAATGCAGGTGGCTTATAACTTGCTGAATGCTGGAACACAAATGTTACACCAGAGTTTTGTAGAGTATCATCAGAGACACATTTGGTGTCCAGCGTATGTTTTCCATACGTCATGACAGTAGTTTCTTAGCCCTGATTGTCTCATGATTCAAATTCAGAGGTGGCAGCAGCCGTATTAATGTGCATGTTTGTTACTGTGTGTTTACTTACTTACTCCATGGTGCAGAGTCCTTCTAGTTAAGAGTTAAGAAATTCCCCTCATTTCATGGAACCCGAAGGTTCACTACCACACTCACAAGTGTGTGTTTACAGTGCCTGTTTTGTTTTCCCTTATTATACCATAAAATTTGGTAGAGAATCTTTGGTCTTTCAGTGTGATGTCTAGGGATATAAGAGTGAAGTATGCAGAACTGTAATTTTGCATGGTGTTTTATGTATTTGGGTGTGGAACTTGGTCGTGTAACATTAAGGGAAAAGCATAGGCTGATAATAGGGGAAGATAGTTGGGACTAAAAGGGAGGAGGTAACAGGAGACTGGAGGCATCTTCCTCTTGAGGATGTTATAGTATTCTGGTGATCAAGTGAAGGGGGATGAGATGAGCAGGGCACAAAGAAAGTACTGGTGGAAAAAAGAAATGCTTGCAGGGTTTTGGTGGGGAAACATGGAGGAAAGAGGGTGCTTGGAAGATTGAGGTGTAGAAAAGAGAATAATATGTAATTTGGTTATAAAGAAATATTGATGAAAAGGTCTGGATTGTTTGTGTCATGTGTCTGAGAACGGGGACAAGTGGAGATGTTAACAGTAGTGAACACTTGGTTCCTATAAAACAGAGAGAATTTCATACAAAGCTGAAGAACTGTTAGCTTCTCAAGGAGGGCTGTGCTGCATGTGCTATATGTAGTTCAGTTGATTAGTTGGTTGGTTGGTTGGTTGGTCAGTTGATTTGTGAGTCAGTCAGTCATGCGCTTGTGAAGTGAGACAAGGTTCTGTTGGTAGTGTGGAGGAAGATTTAAGTCTTGTGGGATATGATGAAGATTTGAACTGCTTGGCCACACAAAATGGTAGCAGTCAGCTCTTCCAAAATGTTTGTAATTATTTACCAGTCAACATGGCTACATATTCAAGAAAACAGATTGACGCTCTTCTGGGATATTACATGGCATGTAGTGGTAATTCTTCACTGATGTTACAGGATGACCTTTGGTCCCATCCATGATTTCTTGACCCTTGAAGATGGGACTGATGGTTGCCACGAAATGTCAGTAAGGAATTACCACTACACACTGCGTAATATCCTAGAAAGGTGCATGTGTCATACATACCTCATCATCTTTGTTTGTGGAAGCCTGAAATCATGAATCTTCAGTTGTTGGTGGCTGTGAACCAAACCTCACAGGGTCACATCTGAGAAAAGAGTAATCCTTGCAGTTACTGCTATGAGAATCTGAAGTGTCAGAGAGGAGACTGTAAAGACAAACAAATGCACTAGAATGTAGGAACTAGTTCTAAATGGTTCACTGAGCAGCATATATCATCGCTCAACAGTCTGGATCAGAATCTTCTATGTACTTCATTCCATGGAACTATAATCTATATGCAACAACTTTGTCATCTAGTATTTTGTACACATCTGTATACTTATGCGTATTGGACCGTGCATCATCTTGATATTTGAATAAAGGTAGACCAACTAGATGACACTTGCTTTATTATATATTGCTCAACATGTTTCAGACGTTAATACGTCCATCTTCAGGAGC
>Ga0123353_10007215_pt1 | contig 14973 bp, 12 predicted proteins | sample TergutLab28metaG_3_FD_92763 | JGI IMG/M metagenome (GOLD analysis project Ga0123353, IMG submission 92763) | Labiotermes labralis P3 segment gut microbial communities from Petit-Saut dam, French Guiana - Lab288 P3 | ecosystem: Host-associated > Arthropoda: Insects > Digestive system > Gut ... | reverse complement strand
GTTTAAACGGCGCGCGAAATTGTGAGTTTTTTAAAAATCTCAAATTACGTGAGGAAAATTCTCAAACTATGCGCGCCGTTACAGTTGCCGAAAGTTATTTGATGAAACCCCATTGGGATAAGGAGAAATTCGGGCTGAAAGCCCATAATCAGTACCATAGGGCAGCGCCCTATGCGATTTCATTAAATTGCCCTATGAACGTCTTTTCATTCCTAATTTTTCTTAATAGAAATAATTATACAATAATATTTGTACTATTTCATTAAATACATTATTTTTATTGCGCAATGAACGTATCTGCGATGCGGTTAATTTTATATCAGGCTATAATAAATGAATATCCATAAATTCGCCGAACATGAAGATTTGGACGCTGCTCTGCAAAAAGGGGAACCGATTCTTGCGGCAATCTCTTTTGACGGAAAAGACGCGTACATGGGGCACATTGACGAGTGCATGGAGCATCATATACTGTTTGCAAAGAGCGGATTATCAGCCGGTGATATTGACAAATATTATCGCATAGTATTTGATAGCGACGGCGCGATCTCTGCGTTTCTTGCTGAACTGGGTCTGCTTATTGATATCAAAATTCCAAAACGATACAGACGCCATTTAAACGATTTGGATTAGACAACACTAACATTTAACATTTCATAAATAACAAAGAGGAACTCTAACAAAAATGGCTGCTGAAAAATTTATCTACTACATGAACAGGATGACCAAGATCCATCCGCCGAAAAAAGAGGTGCTCAAGGATATCTCTTTGTCATTCTACTATGGCGCAAAGATCGGCATCATAGGCACAAACGGTTCCGGTAAGAGTACGCTTTTAAAGATTATGGCAGGAATCGACACCGAGATTTTGGGCGAAGCGTGGCTTGAGCAGGGGAGAACCGTAGGGTATCTTCCGCAAGAGCCGCAGCTTGATGAAAGTCTTGACGTAAAGGGAAATGTGGAGCTTGCGGTATTGTCTACCCGTAAACTTTTGGAAGAGTACGAAGAGGTCACGGCGGCGGGCGAAGACATGGACAAAATGGCAAAGCTGCTTGATCAAATTGAGGCGGTTGACGGATGGGATTTGGATCGTCATCTCGAAATAGCGATGGACGCTTTGAGACTTCCTCCCGGTGACGCGAAGGTCAGCACTTTATCCGGCGGTGAGCGCAGACGTGTTGCGCTGTGTAAACTGCTGCTTGAAAAGCCCGACCTTCTTCTGCTTGACGAACCGACAAACCATCTTGACGCGGAATCTGTGGCGTGGCTTGAGCGTCATCTTAAAGAGTATGCAGGGTCTGTGATTCTTGTCACTCACGACCGCTATTTTCTTGACAATGTTGTTGAATGGATTTTAGAGCTCGACCGCTCAAGAGGAATACCTTGGAAGGGCAGCTACGCCTCATGGCTTGCGCAGAAGACCGAGCGTATGGCGTCGGAAGAGAAAGAGGTCAGTATCCGTCAGCGCAGACTCAAACAGGAACTTGAGTGGGTCAACATGTCGCAAAAGGCGCGTCAGTCAAAAGGTAAAGCGCGTCTTAACGCTTATGAAGAACTGCGCGCTTTGGAGACTCCCGATAAAGTCACTACCGCAAGCATCATCATCCCCCAGGGCCCGCGTCTTGGCAACACGGTGATCACCGCGGAAAATATGTCTAAGGCTTACGGTGATAAATTACTGTTTGAAAATTTGAGCTTCATGCTTCCAAGATCAGGAATTGTTGGCGTTATCGGACCTAACGGAGCGGGTAAGAGTACGCTCATGCGTATAATCACCGGCAATGAAAAACCTGACAGCGGTACTATGACAATCGGCGAAACCGTGCAGTTAAGTTATGTTGATCAGTCAAGGGACGCTCTTGACGGAGAGAAAACAGTTTTTGAAGAGATCGCGGGCGGCCTTGACGTTATCACGCTTGGTAAGATTGAAGTGAACTCCCGCGCTTACGTGGGCAAGTTTAACTTCAGCGGCAGTGATCAGCAAAAATTTGTGAAAGATCTCTCCGGCGGTGAGAGGAACAGAGTTCACATGGCAAAACTTCTGCAGTCAGGCGGAAACGTACTTTTACTTGACGAACCGACAAACGATCTTGACGTTGAAACCTTGCAGGCTTTGGAGCAGGCGATAAGCGATTTTTCAGGATGTGCCGTCATCGTATCTCACGACCGTTGGTTCCTTGACAGAGTCGCAACTCATATCTTAGCCTTTGAAGGTAACAGTACAGTCTATTTCCACGAAGGCAACTACGCCGATTACGAAGAGAAGAAACACGCGAGACTTGGAACGGATGCAGATCAGCCGCATCGTATCAAGTACAAGCCGCTTCAAAGGTAGCATTCTGTTTGATAATATCAGTGCTCTGAAGGGGCATCATCTCTTTAACCCGGGGTGAAGCCCCGGGGCGATAAAAAAAGCCCGGAACTCACGTTCCGGGCTTTTCCATTTCCCTATGTAATATCTAACAATAGATTACATTGGCTGAACATTTTGAGCGTTGGGGCCTTTTGCGCCGTCAACAACTTCAAACTGAACTTTTTGACCTTCTTCCAGCTTTCTGAAACCAGTGGTTTGGATAGCTGAAAAGTGTACAAACACGTCACGGGAACCATCATCGGGCGAAATGAAACCAAAACCTTTAGCTTCATTGAACCATTTTACAACACCTGTAGGCATACTGCAAAACCTCTTTTGAATAAATGAAACATCCCGGTCTTTTCCAGCCAATCAGCTAAGAGCCAACCGGATAACAACAGATAGAAGATATTAATTGCCACGCGGGAAACAAAGAACTTTTTTTTAAATCTTAAAATTAATTTAAATGCACGTTGCTTCAAAAAATAGCTTTTCTCCCTTGACTTCTCATTTTGCCTGATCTAAATTTAGTATCATGAAAACAAAAAATCAGATTAACAGCCTGCTTCTGAACGTCGTCCTCGTGGCGGACGCCGTGGGTGTGATTATTGTACCCATACATGGAGAAACAGGCATATAAACTGGTTTACAAAATAGAATCATGCCTGTTTCTCCCAAAAGGGGAAACAGGCTTTTTTTATTTATATAGTATATATTCTTGATTTAAGCGGAAAAAAAAGGTATTTTTAATAGCTATTTTTTATATTTCAAGCAGGCGCTCTTGTGTGTAAATAATATAAGGGCGGTTTCGGGAGGAAGTTTTGAAGAAAACCGGTGCGCAGATTATTGTTGACGCTCTTGTACAAGAGGAAGTGAAAGTCGCTTTCGGATACCCGGGCGGTGTTGTTATCCCCATATTCGACGTGCTTTACGATACGAAAGAAGTTACCTTTATACTCACAAGGCACGAGCAGGGCGCCGCTCACGCGGCAGATGGCTATGCCCGCGCCACAGGCAAGGTAGGGGTGTGTATTGCTACTTCGGGCCCCGGAGCTGTAAACATCATGACAGGTCTCGCCACGGCGTATCTTGACTCAATACCGATGGTTGCTATCACAGGTCAAGTCGCTTCGCCTCTGCTTGGCACCGACGCTTTTCAGGAAGCGGATGTTGTCGGGATAAGCAGGCCGATCACCAAGCATAATTTTCTTGTGAAGGATGTGAAGGATCTTCCGACCGTTCTCAAGCAGGCGTTTTACATTGCCCGTACCGGAAGGCCGGGGCCTGTGCTTGTTGATATTCCTGTTGACGTTACAAGAGGCGTGATAGAAGATTACGCGTATCCGGCAGATGTGTCAATAAGAAGTTATAAACCAAATATGACAGGGCATCCAAAACAGATTGAAAAAGCCGCGGAGCTTATTGCCAAATCGGAGAGGCCGGTTATATTTGCGGGCGGCGGATGTATCGCTTCCGGCTGCCATGAGGAGTTAAAGAAGTTTGCGGAGACTACTAATATTCCGGTGACCGTCTCTTTTATGGGGCTTGGCTGTTTCCCCGCACAGCATCCTTTGTTTATAGGAATGCCGGGGATGCACGGAGCGAAGTGCGCTAACTACACTTTGCAAAACAGTGATCTTATAATCTCCGTGGGGGCGCGTTTTGATGACAGAGTGACAGGGTTTGTTGCGAAGTTCGCTCCGAACGCTTCCATAATACATATGGATATAGATCCCGCGTCTGTCTCAAAAATTATTAAGGTTGACGTGCCCGTAGTCGGCGACGCTAAGAACATTCTGACAGCGCTCAATAAGATTATGAAGCCGCGTAAAGCTGATCTTTGGAATGACAAGGTAAACGGCTGGAAAGGCGAGAGACTTTTTAATTATCAGCCGTCAACAACAGAAATAAAGCCGCAGGCCGTTATAGAATCGCTTTTTGACATAACAAAGGGTGACGCAGTTGTTTGTACGGAAGTCGGTCAGCATCAGATGTGGACTGCGCAGTATTACAAGTTCAAAAAACCGCGTTCGTTAGTATCATCGGGCGGTTTGGGTACAATGGGTTTTGGATTACCCGCTGCAATGGGTGCCGCGCTTACAAATCCCGGGGTTCCGGTGTTTGACGTTGCGGGAGATGGTTCCATACAGATGAACATTCAGGAACTTGCGACCATTTCTATTAACCAAATACCTGTTAAGGTGATCATCCTTAACAATAGTTATTTGGGGATGGTGCGCCAATGGCAGCAGCTCTTTTACAACAGGCGCTACAGCTCAACCTGTCTCAAACGCGGTATAAAATGTCCTGAGTGCGTGGGGCCTAATGAGTGTAAGAAGAAATATATTCCTGATTTTGTAGCGTTATCTGAAAGTTACGGGATCCCGGCATTCCGTACTGATAAGCCTGATGAAGTAGCCGGCATTTTGCGTAAGGGAATCGCGGTAGACGGGCCGTGTGTTATGGAGTTTATAGTCAGCACCGAGGAGAATGTGTTTCCTATGGTTCCTGCGGGTAAACCAATAGATGAGATTTTGGAGGAATCATGAGCAAACATACAACAACTACAATAAGTATACTGGCGGAAAATCACAGCGGTTCGCTTTCACGTATCGTGGGGTTGTTTTCAAGCCGCGGTTATAATATCTCATCGCTCACTGTTGCGGAGACTGAAGACCCAAGCATCTCGCGTTTGACAATCGTGACGTCTGGTGATGATGATATTATAGAGCAGATTGTTAAGCAGATCAATAAACTCATTGACGTAATAAAGGTGGTTGATTTTAAGGAAGAGCCTGTTATAGAGAGAGAGCTTCTCTTGCTTCGGGTAGATTCTACGAAGAGTACACGCAATGAAATTATAGAGATCGCTAATATTTTTAAAGCGGGAATAGCTTCCGTTTCGCCAAGTTCAATGACTTTGGAGTTTATGGGTACAAAACAGCAGGTTGATGATTTGATTTTAATGCTTAAGCCTCATGGCATAAAGGAGACTGTGCGTTCCGGGGCGGCAGCGATAGCAAAGACGAAAAAATAAACTTTTTTGATTGGCTTCTTTTGTAATATGTATTTGAAGCCGGTTGGAAAAATCATATTTCACACTAAGTAAGGAGTTCTTTTGTATGGCAGTGATCAGTTTTGGCGGTAAGAAAGAAAATGTGATTACCCGTAAAGAGTATTCGGTTGCTAAGGCGATTAAAACCCTCAAAAATGAGACTATCGCTATTATTGGTTATGGCGTACAGGGACCTGCTCAGGCGCTCAATCTTCGTGACAACGGTTTCAAAAATGTTATCATCGGCCAGTCAAAGAAATACAAGAAGGACTGGGACCGCGCTGTAAAAGACGGCTGGGTTCCCGGTAAAACTCTGTTTGACGTAGAAGAAGCATGCGAAAAGGGCACAATCATCAAGATGCTCGTTTCAGACGCCGCTCAGCGCGCTATTTGGCCGTCTGTTAAGAAGTATTTGACAAAGGGCAAGGCTCTTTACTTCTCACACGGTTTCTCTATTGTTTACAAGGACCAAACAAAGGTGATCCCGCCGAAAGACGTTGACGTCATCCTGGTTGCGCCCAAGGGCAGCGGCCGCTCTGTGCGTCTTAACTTCCTTGCCGGCGTTGGTATCAACTCAAGCTATGCTGTGTTTCAGGACGCGACAAAAAATGCTCAGGAGCGTTGCATTGCGCTTGGTATCGGCCTTGGTTCCGGTTACCTCTTCCCAACAACATTTGAGAAAGAAGTGTACAGCGACCTCACAGGCGAACGCGGCGTTCTGATGGGCGCTTTGGCCGGTATCATGGAAGCACAGTACGATGTACTGCGCAAGAACGGTCACAGTCCAAGCGAAGCTTTTAACGAAACTGTTGAAGAGCTCACACAGAGCCTTATCAGACTTGTTGACGAGAACGGTATGGACTGGATGTATTCAAACTGCAGCGCCACAGCTCAGCACGGCGCGCTTAAATGGAGACCCAAGTTCAAGAAGGCGACTCTCCCTGTTTTCACTGAGCTTTACGCATCTGTAAAGAACGGTCAGGAAACAAAGGAAGTTCTCAGAGACTGCGGCAAGCCTAACTATAAAGAACTGCTTGATGTTAAGCTAAGCGCAATGGGTAATTCAGAAATGTGGCAGGCAGGTAAAGCTGTCCGTGACCTCCGTCCGAAAGAAAAGGCGCGCGAGATCACAAAGGACACAAAAGGCATTACAGGCCGCGGTAAGAATTAATTTTTTTCATAGTGATCATAGGGACGCGTGGATTTATCAATAAACCACGCGTCTCAACAATCACAGAATAAAATATTGCAGATACTCTTGCATATTGCAAATCCGCACCCCTTTAGGGGTGCAAGCTCTGTAGCCCCGGGTTTCAACCCGGGGTTAACGTGACGCCCCCAAAAATTTTCCGCACCCCAAAGGGGTGCAACGATTTTCACCGGTTTTGAGGGTGATGGGGATTATGTTTATGATGGATGGATATACAAAATGAAAAAAGACAAAGTAATAGTATTCGATACAACATTAAGAGACGGCGAACAGGCCGCCCCGGCGAGTTTATCTGTCGATCAGAAACTCCGTATCGCGCGTCAATTGGCGCGTCTTGGCGTTGACGTTATAGAGGCGGGTTTTCCAATATCATCTCCCGGTGATTTTGAATCGGTATCAACAATCGCCAAGGAGTTCAAAAAGGAAGGTCCCGGGGTATGCGGACTTGCAAGACTTGTCCCCAAAGATATTGAGGCATGCGCTAAGGCTGTCAAGCCCGCGGCGTGGCCGCGCGTCCACACATTTATTGGGACGTCGGCAATTCACACAGAGAAAAAATTGCGCAAATCTGAAGACGAGGTGCTTGCGTTTATCAGGGATAGTGTAAAGTTAGCGCGCCGTTTATGCGCGGATGTTGAGTTCTCCGCAGAAGACGCGGGCAGAACAGATATCGATTATCTCTGCCGCGTTGTTGAGACTGCTATAAAGGCGGGCGCGTCAACAATAAATATCCCCGATACTGTGGGATACACCGCTCCCGAACAGTTTGGTTCAATAATAAGCCAGCTCTTTAACCGCGTGCCTAATATTGACAAAGCGATAATATCCGTCCATTGTCATAATGACTTGGGGATGGCAACGGCAAACTCACTCACCGCCATCTCCCACGGCGCCCGTCAGGTTGAGTGTACTGTTAATGGAATAGGGGAGCGTGCCGGAAACGCGGCGCTTGAAGAGGTTGTTATGGCTCTTAAGCTGAGGGGTGATTTCTTCAAAGTACAAACAGGCGTTAACACCCGCGAGATAATGCACACAAGTAAAATGGTCCGCGAGATTTTAAATATGCCGGTTCAGCCAAATAAGGCGATTGTGGGGAGCAACGCTTTCGCGCACTCATCGGGGATTCATCAGGACGGAGTTCTTAAGGCGAAAAATACTTATGAGATTATGACGCCGCAGTCTGTCGGGCTTAAGGATAACCGCATGAATCTCACAAGCCGCAGCGGCAGCCACATAATAAAAACAAGACTTGCGGATTTAGGTTATCCGGCGACCGATTATGATTTGCAGGCTGTTTACGCGAAATTTAAGGCTTTGGCCGATAAAAAAGGTACTGTGTATGATGATGATCTTGTAACGCTTATGGAAGCCGCGAATCATGACGACATGAAAGATACATTTACATTAGAGTATTTGAATGTATCAAGCGGAACCGGTACTGTGCCAACGGCTACGGTACGTATCAGTGAAGACGGCAATAAAATTACGCCTGCTTCGGCTTGCGGATACGGCGCTGTTCACGCGATGACAAAAGCGATTGACAAGATCGTTGGTTACAGGATAAAGATAGGCGATTTCCACATAGACGCGATTACCGAGGGACAGGATGCTTTGGCTAGAGTTACGATTCGGGCTTCTGCGGCGGAGGGTTCTTTTGTCGGCAACGGGGTAAGTATGGATATTGTTGAGGCGTCTGCGTTTGCGTATATGGACATTATCAACAAAATCGCGCGTATGAAGAAATTTGGGCGGAAAATAAAAACCGTAACTATTATAGATTCATAAATTTTTTTAAAAGGATTGACAGATGAAATCGTACAATATCGCTCTTATGGGCGGAGATGGAACCGGACCGGAAGTATTGCGCGAAGGTGTAAAGGTAATGGACGCTGCTGTCGCAAAGCACGGCATTAAGCTCAACTACACAAATTATGATTTTGGCGGTGAGCGCTATTTGAAGACCGGTGAGACGATAACTCAATCGGGCATTGATGAGCTTGCAAAAAACGATGCAATATTTTTGGGCGCTATCGGTCACCCCGATGTAAAGCCCGGTATTCTTGAAGTAGGGATTTTATTGAAACTTCGTTTCACGCTTGATCAGTACATCAATCTGCGTCCTGTGAAGCTCTATCCTAATGTAGAGACGCCTCTAAAGGATAAAGGCCCTGAGCATATTGACTTTGTGGTGATTCGCGAAAACAGCGGCGGTATCTATACTGGAATGGGCGGCGCTACGATGGTGGGGACTCCCAACGAAATCGCTACTCAGGTTATGTGTTATTCACGCCCTGTTGTTGAGCGCTGCATCCGTTACGCTTACGAACTTACACGCAAGCGCAACAAGAAAAAGACGCTCACACTTGTCCACAAAAATAACGTATTGACACACGCCGGTGATCTTTGGGTAAGAACTCATAAAGAGGTTGGCGACGCTGATTATAAGGATATTAAGCAGGATTACAATCACGTTGACGCATGCACAATGTGGATGGTTAAGAGTCCTGAGTTTTACGATGTCATCGTCACAGAAAACTTGTTTGGTGATATTATTACCGACCTTGGCGCTATGGTTCAGGGAGGAATGGGAATCGCCGCGGGCGGCAACATCAACCCCAACGGCGTTTCGATGTTTGAACCCATAGGCGGAAGCGCGCCGAAGTATACAGGTCAGAATGTGATCAACCCGATGGCGGCTATCTGCGCCGGCGCGATGATGCTTGACACTCTTGGCGAAAGCGAAGCTGCCGCTGCAATTGACAAAGCGGTCAACGACGCGCTTGCTTCAGGAAAGATAAAGAGTATGTCTGCTGGGCGTATGGGAATGGGAACAAAAGAGGTTGGCGATTTTGTTGCGTCGATGGTGTAACGTGTTTTGATGTACCTACCTACCTACCGTGGGTTAAAACCCACGGTTACAGATATTGCACCCCTCTCGGGGTGTCCCCGCTCTGGGGGTAGCGGAAGACGAAAGTTGTAAGGGTTGTAAGGGTTGAAGATTTTCAACCCTTACCTTACAGTCCTTACAACTTTTGGCTGGAACGTGGGGGATTTGTTCCCCCCTTTTTTGACTTTGACTTTGATTTTGATTTTTATTTTTTAAAGGATTTAATTAAACATGCACAAAGTAGATCTTTACGACACCACGCTTCGCGATGGTAATCAGGCTCTCGGCATCAGCTTATCTCTCAATGACAAATTGAGAATCGCTGAAAAACTTGACGAATTAGGCATGAACTACATCGAGGGCGGCTGGCCGAATGCGGGCAACGCCATTGACACTGAGTTCTATGTCAAAATCAAGACAATGAAGCTCAAGGCCAAGATCGCGGCATTTGGCTCGACCAGACGGCCCGGCAATAAGGTTGAAAATGATCCTTTTATGCTTGACCTTGTGTCAACTGGCGTATCAGTGGCGACTATCTTCGGTAAAAGCTGGGATTTACATGTGGAAAAGGTGATCAACACTACTCTTGAAGAGAACTTGGCTATGATCAACGATTCCGTGCGTTTCCTGAAAAATAAAATGGGCGAGGTTGTGTATGATGCTGAACATTTTTTTGATGGATATAAGGCTAACCCCGCCTATGCGATCAAGACATTAGAAGCTGCTGTAGACGGCGGCGCGGATTGTATTTGTTTGTGTGATACTAACGGCGGTCTGCTGCCTGATGAAGTCTTATCAATATTCAAGGATGTCAAATCAAAAATCAAAGCGAAACTTGGTATACATTTGCATAATGACTCCGGATGCGCGGAAGCGTCTTCTTGTCTTTGTGTAATAGAGGGTGCGGAGCATGTTCAGGGAACAATGAATGGGCTGGGGGAGAGATGCGGTAACGCAAACCTTTGCACAATCATCCCCAACTTGCAGATCAAGCGCGGATTTGATTTAATCACTCCCGATCAGCTTAAGATGATGCGGTCAGCTTCGATTTACGTTGCGGAATTAGCTAATACCATTCCTAATATCCGTCACCCTTACACAGGCGAAGCGGCTTTCTCACACAAGGCAGGCGCTCATGCCGATGGAGTTCGCAAGGTCAGAGAGTCATTTGAACATATCAATCCTGAAATCGTAGGTAACAATCGTCAATTTGTAGTGAGTGATCAGGCTGGGGGCAGCACCATTTTGGAGAAGCTCTCAAAATTTAAGGACGGGCTTGACAAAAAAGACCCTGTCGTTAAAAAAGTGCTCTCCGCTATAAAAGATAAAGAGGCTGCCGGTTATCAATACGAAGCCGCCGACGCTTCTTTTGAGCTTCTCGCACGCAAGGAGCTCAGTCAGTTTGAAGAGCCGTTTACAGTTACGTCTTTCAGGGTTCTTGAATGGCAGCGCGAGGGCGGAAACGCTCAGTCGGAAGCGACTATTCATATAAAGAAAGTTAACAACAAAGACGGCGAATTTGAGCATACTGCCGCTGAGGGCGACGGCCCTGTCAACGCTTTGGATAACGCGTTGAGAAAAGCGCTTGAAGCGTTTTATCCGTCAATAAAAGATGTAAAACTTGATGACTACAAGGTACGCGTTCTTGACGGCAAAGATGGAACCGACGCCAAGGTGAGAGTGCTTATTGAGTCATCAGACAAAACAAGCAGATGGGGTACCGTTGGTGTCAGCACAGACGTAATAGAAGCGTCATGGCTTGCGCTTATTGACAGTCTGATGTATAAGCTGATGAAAGATTCGTTGACGAAGTAATTGACAGAGTGCATTATTCCCGCATTCTCCGCGTCCTGTAGGGACGCTCGCGCCGTGTTTTGGGCGCGTCTGTATAGCCCCGGGTTTCAACCCGGGGCGGGGTGCCGGGGTAAAAAAAACGAATTATAGAATCAATAAATTTTTATTGACAATAACGATAATGACATATTTATAGGGGCATTGCACGCAATGTCCCTATAATAGATTTTATACCTAATTACGCAAGGGATATTAAATGGGACTATTTGACCAAATGAGCGGTTACGGCCACGAGCAGATTGTTTTCGTCCGTGATGAGGCTGTAGGACTCAAAGCGATAATTGCGATTCATAACACAACGCTTGGCCCTGCGCTTGGCGGCAGCCGCTTCTTTAACTACGCAACCGAAGAGGATGCACTGTTTGACGTTCTGCGGCTTTCAAAAGGTATGACTCTCAAGAACGCGGCGGCGGGTTTGGCGCTTGGCGGCGGCAAAGCAGTTATCATAGGCGACCCGGCAAAACTTAAATCCCGTGATTTTTTTCATACTTATGGCAAATTTATTCAATCTCTCAGCGGTAGATACTACACTGCCGAGGATGTTAACGTCAGCGCTGATGATGTTGCGATGATTGAAGAAACTTGCAAGTATGTAGTGGGCACACCGAATATAAGCGGCAACCCGGCCCCATTCACGGCGCGTGGTGTGTACATGGGCATGAAAGCGGGCGCGAACGCCAAATTCGGTTCAGATTCACTAAAGGGCAAAACCGTTGCCGTACAGGGTATCGGCAGTGTTGGACGTTTACTTTGTGAATTTCTCGCGAAAGAGGGCGCTGCTCTCAAAGTGTATGACATCAATAAAGCGGCAGTGGATAAAGTTGTTGCGGATTTGGGCGCGGTTGCGGTATCATCAGATGAAATCCTCACGACGGACTGCGATATTTTCGCCCCTTGCGCAATGGGAGCGGTACTCAACACCGAAAATGCAGGCAGTTTGAAATGCGCGCTCATTGCCGGCGCGGCAAACAACGTCTTGTTGGACGCGAATACCGGTGACGCGCTCAAAAAACTTGACATCCTCTATCTGCCCGATTACATTGTCAATGCCGGCGGTGTTATAAACTGCGGTATGGAGGTCACAGAGGGCTACAATCTCGATAAGATAAACCAGCGTGTTGATGGGATCTATGATACCACGCTAAAAATTGTATCGCTTGCTAAGGAGAAAAATATCAGCACGTATCAAGCGGCGGAAGAGTATGCGTGGAGTATTGTGAAAGGACACTCTTAAAACACTGTCCATACTCCCATTTCGAAATCCAAAATCCTGAAAATTCTAAAATCCCGAAAATCCTGATTCGGACAATGTTTTTTGGGGTTTCGGAATGCAATGGATATGTGGTATATTTAAAGTATCATCCTAATCACCGTAGAATAAATCAACACACAAACAAAACTACAGAAGTGAACAAATGAAAGCCAGCGTAAAGTTACTCCTGAATAACATAATCTTAATGAGCCTTGGCACAGCCATGAGCGCCTTTGCGATCAATACCTTTCTAAAGCCAAATGAATTTCTATCAAGCGGACTCGCCGGCGCGGCTCTTATGGTTTTTTATAAGTACGACTCTGTTCCGTACGGGCTGATATTTTTTATTATCAATATTCCCGTATTTCTTTTGGGCCTGCACTTCATAGGCCGCAGATTCATTATGTTTACAGCGCTTGGAATTTGTATATATTCCTTGATGCTTTCCGCGATTTCTCCTAATATTACAGTACCCGGCGACAAACTGCTCTGTGCGCTTATCGCCGGAGCTATTAACGGGACCGGCTTTGCCATCATTATGCGTTCAAGCGGCGCGGTTGGCGGTGCGGAGATAATTGCGGTTATTCTTAATAAGTTTTACTCCCTTAGCCTTGGCACCGCGAATCTGCTTATAAACGCCGTTATCATAATATTTTACTTTATATTTTTTCGCAATGTTGACAATGTGCTCTATACGCTTATTTTCGTAATTGTAAACGCCAAAACCATAGATATGGTTTTTAAAGGTCTTGGAAAACGAAAAGCGGTAATGATTATCTCCGATAGATGGAAAGAGATTTTAGATGAGCTTATGAGAGACAGCGGAATAGGCGCTACTCTTTTGACTGCAAAAGGCGGTTACAAAGGTTCAGAAAAAATGGTTCTTTATTCAATCGTAAGAAATCACCAGATCGGTATCATGAAATCCGTTACAATGCGCAACGACCCCAACGGATTTATCGCCATAATGGAGACAACAGACATTGTAAGCGACTCTATCGGTAATCAGCCGTTGTGGAAGAAAAATATCTATAAACCCGCAGCTCAGCTTGCCGAAAAAACAGTGAAACCGCCGGTTGCTTAAAACCGGCGGATTCCCGCGTATTCATAATTTGTCGAAAACTATTGATTGTTTCCCTGAATTAAGATAGAATTTTAGATGAGGGTGGAAAATTAATTTCATAACCATTTTTCCACAGGAAACAGTCACGCTCATGAAAGGTAAATAAAAATGTCCGGTTTGAAAACTTACGGCCTGTTTTTGAGTCACGCTTGGAAAAATGATGATAACTACTGTGAATTATTGAAGATGCTTGAATCGGCGGAGTCTTTCGCGTTCAAAAATCACAGTGTGCCTGAGAGCGACTCGCCAGTTAATCTTGACGATGCGGTTCAGAAAAACAGATTGATAAGTATTCTTGATGAGCAAATTCGTTCGTCTGACTGCGTTTTAATACTTTCAGGGATGTGTGCGTCTGAGAGCGACAGCTATTGGATCACAAAAGAGATTAAAATAGCAAAGGCTTACAGCAAACCTGTTATAGCGATAAAACCCAAAGAACAGGGCAAGGTTCCAAAAGCGATACAGGACGATGCGGTGAAAGTTGTTTCCTGGGATGCAGAGAGCATTGTGTCTGCTGTAAAGATGCATTCAGTTTAAAGATAGACAGTTAACCTAATGGAACATCAAGGCGGATTATTTTATCCGCCTTTTTTACATATCCAAATATTATTTTATCCTTCTAAAATATATACTTGTATTTTTGATTATAGACTAACAGATTAAGAAAAAACAAATGAACTTTGAAAAAAAACAAAAAAAGTACTTGACAAAGAGATGTGGTTTTAATTACTCTCTCTCTCTCTCTCTCTCTCTCTCTCTCTCTCTCTCTCTCTCATATTTATATTATTGATTAGTGTTTCGTCTTACGCTAATGATGGTTTGCCAAGAATAGCCGTCTACGTAACAGGTCAAGTCCCCGATAACGAGAAAAAAGTTTTAGGTACGCGAATGTTAACCGCGCTTGTCAAAAGCGGACGCTACAGCGGTATTGAGCGCAGCGAATCTTTTCTTGCCGAAATCCAAAAAGAACACATAAAGCAGCGAAGCGGAGCGATTGATGATGATCAAATCAGCAAGCTCGGCAGACAGTTTGGCGTTAGATACGTTTGCATCGCCGATATCACTCCTGCTTACAACGCCTATCAGGTATCCGCGCGGATAATCAACGTAGAAACCGCAGAAGTTACCTTTATCGGCGAAGCGTTCAGTGGGCTCAAAACAACAAAAGACCTCACCGAAGCCTCAGATAAAGTCGTAGCCAACATGTTTGGAATCCAGCTAAAACGTAAACCGTGGATG
>Ga0123353_10007212_pt1 | contig 14977 bp, 7 predicted proteins | sample TergutLab28metaG_3_FD_92763 | JGI IMG/M metagenome (GOLD analysis project Ga0123353, IMG submission 92763) | Labiotermes labralis P3 segment gut microbial communities from Petit-Saut dam, French Guiana - Lab288 P3 | ecosystem: Host-associated > Arthropoda: Insects > Digestive system > Gut ... | reverse complement strand
GGAAACACGGGGGTTTTTTTGCGGCTGACCCGCTCCCCCCCCCCCCCCGACGACGACGATGTAACTCGTTCATTTAAAACGGGTTGCGTCAATTTTTCTAAACACCCGTCGAAGCCGAAGCCCGCTGTGGCATCTGTTTTCATGGGGTAACCCCGAAAGGACAAGAGAACATGAATAACACGAAACCTGCCATCTCAACACGGTCGAAACGCTTTCATGCGGTACGCCGCGCAATGGTTGTAGCCTTTGCTTCTCTGGTGTGCGTTGAAATGACGCATGCCAACTGTTGGTATAAAAATACGCTTTCGTCCAGAGAGGAGCCCGATGTGTCTGTCGTCATTATGAGATGGGGCTTGCCAAAAGGAGGCGGGAATGGTCGAGAGGATGTCATCATCGGGCAAATTGTTGCGGCGGGCTATCAGGACGTCACGTTGATTTTTGAAGGCATCGGAACGGAAGGCAAGAAGATCCAGATGACGTTAGACGTAGCTGTGCAACGCTATATCTACGACCAAAATGAGACTCATTCCTATTGCATATCATGCAGCAGGGACAGGAATATCGGCCGGCGGACTATACGTGAAACCAAAAGGGGCATTATGGCCAAAGAGGCGCTGATCGGCCAAGGATGCTATTTCCAAACCCGTGTGCCCAGAGACCCCAATTTAAACAAACTGCGGTTAGTTGACGTCAAAGACGGCGAAACCTCGCTCCGTTATTTTGTGAAATTCAACATTTCCCCTGATTTGGTCAGGTCAGGCCTCGCGGTGCCTATCGCGCAAAACGTAACCGTCCACACGATTCCGTCCCCTATAATAGAGATTATTTCTGAAAACGAAACCGACGCACCCGAAGCGACACCCCGGCAACCCCAGCCGCGCATGAACGCCGACGAAACCGCGCGGCAGCAGCAGGTGCAGGTCCCGGCGGCGGATGACGCTCAAATCACAAAAAACACATTACCGCCCAATTCAGTCTATTTAGCTATGTTACAAGAAACAAGCGCAACGGAGGGGCTTACCGTTTTCGGAGAAGATGACAAGGCGTGGACAGTCAACAATCAACCCGTGCCAAACGCATTGTTTGCCAGCGCCCCAAGCAGGATTGTTTACGATATTGGCGGACAGTCTATGAAAACACTGGAAGGAAGTGTCGGCATTGCAAATGTCAATCACAATTCATCCAGCAAGTTCGCGGTTTACGGAGATCACAAGCTGCTGTGGGAGAGCAAGACCATCAAGGAAGACCCTAACCGTAAGGGGTATAGTTTAACTGAGAACTTCAAAGTCTCGGTGGCATCCGTCAAGAAACTTGTCTTGGAAGTAGAGGGCTCGGGTGACAGGAACTCTGACCATAACGTTTGGATTGACCCGGTTTTAAAAGGTGACGCGCAAGCAAGCGGACGTTCAGGTATTGACGCGAAAGTGGGGGACAGTCCTGTCACAGTTACCAGGCTCAGTCCGTTAACGAAAACCGCATCGCCACCCAATTCAATATATTTAGCTAATCTGCAAGAGATGAGCGCAACGGTAGGAGCGTATAAGTTCCTAAAAGGTGACAAGACATGGACTGTCAACAATAACTCCATGCCAAACGCATTGTTTGCCAGCGCCCCCAGCAGGATCGTTTACGATATTGGCGGACAATCTATGAAAACACTGGAAGGAAGTGTCGGCGTTGCACGTGTCAATCTCAATTCATCCTGCAAGTTCATGATTTACGGGAATGGCAAGTTACTGTGGGAGAGCAAGACCATCAGGGAAGACCCTAACCGTAAGGGATATAGTTTAACCGAGAATTTCAAGGTCTCGGTGGCATCCGTCAAGGAACTCGTTTTAGAAGTAGATGACTTGGGTGACAGGAACTCTGACCATAGCGTTTGGATTGACCCGGTTTTAACGAGAGGTGAATTGCAAGCAAGCGGACGTTCAGGTGTTGACGCGAAAGCGGGAGTCAGTCCGTTAACGAAACCCGCATCGCTACCCAATTCAATATATTTAACCCAGTTGCAAGAGACGAGCGCAAAGGTAGGTTTTTACAGTTTACTAAAAGGTGACAAGACGTGGGCGGTCAATAATAACTCCATGCCAAACGCACTTTTTGCTCACGCCCCAAGCAGGATCGTTTACGATATTGATGGACAATCTATGAAAACACTGGAAGGAAGTGTCGGCGTTGCACGTGTCACTTCCTATTCATCTTGTAAATTCAAGATTTACGGGGATGATAAGTTGTTGTGGACAAGCAAGACCATCACGGAAGACCCTAAGCGCAAGGGGTCTAGTTTGACAGAGAACTTCAAAGTCTCGGTGGTATTCGTCAAGAAACTGGTCTTGGAAGTAGATGACTTGGGTAGTCAGCACTCTGACCATAGCGTTTGGATTGACCCGATTTTAAGACGGTGACCATCAAAACACCCAACGGGACTGCAAAAAGCCCAGTCACATTTCGTGTCGAATGATGGACAGAAATTATTCATCTAATTCGGTCTGAAAAAAAGTCGGCCCTTGTCGCACTTTGCTGTTTCACATCAACCCCGTTTTAGGATATACTTGTTCGCGGACGGGGGTCATCAGATCAGACGGAGGTTTTTATGGATGGACAGGGACAGGCGGACGACGAAGCGCTTTCTCGGATGGAATGGAAAATCGAGCAGGAGAAAATGAAGCTGGAACGCGAGCGTATCGCGCTGGAGCGCGAACGCCTGGAAGCGATGCGCGAGCGCGTCAAGGCCGAGACCGAGCTGCGCATCGGGCAGGACGGCCGCATGACCATACGCGTGTCCTCCGCCGCGCTCTGCTCGATCATCTGCTTGCTGCTGGGCGGGATCGTGGGCGCGTTCTCAATGTCTCTCCAGCACGACCAGCGCAGGACGGCCCGCCTGCAAGAGGTGATGCAGTCGCTGGGCGCAGGGGCCGCCGTGGAGCAGGCTTCGATTGTCCTCGCGCCGCCCACGCCTGACGCCGGCGCGATGACGAATGACGTGCCGGCCTTCGCGCACGCCGCTTCCCCCGCACCCGCCGCGAAACCGTTGCAGGTCAAAACCGTCCGCCCGAAAGGCACGGACTCCGGGGTCTCGGTGATCATCGTCCAGTGACCACAATTTGTAATGAATACCGAAGAGTTTTCTATGTTATCTAGTAAAAAAAATAATATTAGAAATATTTTAAATTTACCCCTTGACATGATTTTCAAAATTATATATACTAGACGCCATCAAAGAGAGATTAGGTTTAATCTTTACAAGACGGAAGGAAACGGAGTGCATGAGCACGTTGCGAAAGAGAGTGATTGACGAGTCGTTCCCGCGCGGAGGACGCGCAGGGGATGCGGAACTGAGAGTCGCGAAAACGCTTTAGTTCCCAAACCTTGCCACGAACGTTTTTGTTGTTGTACGGATCGATGGCAACTGGGAACAGGCCCCGCCTACTAAAAAAATATTGGGCGGGGTTTTTTTTGTCCAAATTTTTTTTTGAAAAAATAAAAACATACCTCTTGCACATCTGCGCGAAATGTGCGAAACTATAAAAACTTCAACTTCATTTTGAAGTTGGAATGTTTATGGGAGCGAGTGTATGAAAGCAACAATTTTGCTTGTTGAACGTTTGTGTAGTTGCGGGCTGCGTCCTACGCCGCAACGCGTCGCGGTATTCACTTATCTGTGTGACCCGAAAAACAAGGATGTTCATCCTAGCGCGGAAACCGTTTATAACGCATTAACCGCAGAGTACCCTACTCTGTCTCGAACGACCGTCTATCAAACGCTTGAGACGTTGTGCTCCTGCGGACTGGTCTCAAAATTGATTCTTGATGAAGGCGAGATGCGGTTTGAAGCTGAAACGCTCAGGCACGGGCATTTCAAATGCATGACCTGCGGGAATATCTATAACTTCTTTTATCCGGAAGACACCAAGTTCCCGTTGCCGCCGGAAGGGTTCGTGCCGAAGAAGTCTTACCTTTACTACAAGGGTATCTGCAGCAAGTGCCGCCCGACCAGCGCAACCTGACGCGAGGCGAGAAATAACACGACCGGCCAGGATATCCACTATCCATGCAAGGGCAGACCTGTGTGTCTCGCCCTTGTTTTGTTATTGCCTCTCGCAAAGACGCGGGCAGGTTTTTTTAAGCCATGATTACGCATTAAAAAAGGTGGCACGGGCATTCCTGCCCGTGATGCCGATTATTGCGGGCAGGAATGCCCGCACCACCTTTAGAAAAGCGGTGTGCTTACCTTATCAGCAGCACGGTGCCGCGTGGATCTAGCACGTAGATGGTGGTTTTGTCGGCACTGTAGCCGAGCTTGGCTTTGGGGTGACCGTCAAGGGTCCAGCCTGCAAGGGTGGCGGGGCCGTCAATGGGGATCAGGCTGCTGAACAGGGGCCATTTGGCGGGGGGCTTGGTGGCGTTGAGGGCTTGGGCGTAGATGGTGCCTGTCTCAGGGAGGGTGAGGAGGCCGCCGATGGTGAAGGTGTCGGCGGAGGCGGTGGAGGCGTAACGCCACCTCACCTGGGCGCCGTCGGTGATGAGGAGGTCGCCGCTGGTGGCGAGGATGCCGCAGGTGTTGGCGGTGCCAGCCTGGAGCGATGCGCCGGAGGCGAGGGTGACGTCGGCACCGATGATGCCGTGGCCGAAGAGGAGGGTGCCGTCGGCGGCAAGGACGGGGCCGCTGGTGGCGCGGCCGCCGCCGAGGATGCCGAGCGCACCTTGCGTGACGGCCAGCGGGCCGGTGGCGGCGGGGCTGTCGCCGGTGAGGAGGAGGGTGGCGGGGCCGCGTTTCTCCCAGCCGCGCGTGCCGGTGACGGCGCCGCCGAAGGTGGCGTCGGTGTGGAGGTCGAGGACGGCGGGAGCCTCGGCGGGGGTGGCGATCTCTTCGTTGGTGAAGCCGTAGAAGTGGAAGGTCTGGGTGCTGCCTTTGGCGCGGATGATGATCTGGAGTTCGGTGCCTTCGGGGACGTAGCGGTACACGAGGGCGTTGGGGTCGAGGCAGTCGGGGTTGAAGACGATGGCGTTGGTGACGGCGTGGTTGAGATCGCAAGTGAAGCCGATGGTCTGGGTCCTGTCGAGGCTGCCGCTCTGCCAGACGCGGTTGTAGATGCGCAACTCGTAGCTGGTGCCGGGCTTGAGGCCGGTGAGGCGCATGTTGGTGTCGCCGTAGTTCATGCCGTTGAGGAGGTGGTAAACACCGTTGGTGTCGGCGAAGATGAAGTTGTTGGGGAAGTAGCCGCCGGGATGACCCGGGATGCCTGACGAAGCGGCGCCCTCCCAGCCGTAGCCGTCGGGGCCCGTCCAGTTGAGGGCGCTGGTGTTCAGGAAGGTGACGCCGTTGATGACGGGTACGGTGGGGGCGGTGCCGAATGAGACGGCGTGGGTGTAGCGTTTCTCGGGGGAGATGCCGGTCTGCACGTCGTTGGTGAAGAAGGCGAAGCTGATGAGGCCGTTGGCGGTGTCGCCGGGGCCGGCGAGGGAGAGGGTGCCGTCGCCGGAGAGGCCGCCGAGGGTGATGTCGCCGAACGGGATGGAGAGGGTGCCGCCGGCGCTGATGGCGGCGGGGCCGCTGAGGGTGGCGCCGGGGAGGAGGACGGCGTTGCCGGCGTTGATGTCCAAGCCGCCGGCCATGGTGTTTGTGCCGCTGAAGGCTTGGGCGCCGAGACCGTCTTTGATGATGCGGCCGAGGCCGGCGGGGTTGCCGGTGTAGAGGGCGCGTTGACCTGCGGCGGGGGCGACGGTGAGGGTGGTGGCGAGGCGTTCGTCGTTGTCGGGGAGCGCTTCGTTGGAGAAGCCGTAGAAGTGGCAGGTGTCGTTGCTGTTGACGGCGAAGATGTTGACGGTGAGCGTACCGGAGGCGTCGGCGCTGTAGGCGCAGGCGACGAAGCTGTAGGCGTCTTTGGCGGTGGCGTGGTCGGGGTCGTGGGTGAGGGTGCCGAGGGTGGTGTCGCCCGTGCGGAAGGTGAAGTTGAGGATGCGGTTGTTGTTGTTGAAGTTCCTGAAATACTGGCGGTATTCGTAGGCCTTGCCGGGGGTGAGCCCGGTGACTTCGAGGGTGACGTTTTGCGCACCGTGGTTGAAGAGCCATGTGAGGCGTGCGATGCCGGAGGTGACGGTGGCATCGGGGGCACCGTTCCAGGCGCCGAGGAATGGGGTGTCAACGAAGTTCCAGCTGCCGCGGTTGTCGAAGTGGACGTCGTTGATGGTGGCGGGCTGGGAGTTGCCGACGGGGAGGTTGGCGAGGTGGGTGTAGGTCTTGCCGGTGGAGAGGCCGCTGTCGTGGTCGCCAGTGATGATGCCGGAGTAGATGGTGTTCTGGCCGTTGAGGGTGCCGCTGCCGGTGAGTGCGCCGACGGTCTGGGGGGCGTTGAGGATGGCGCTGGCGTTGGGGGCGAGGTGGAGGGCGGTGGCGTCGGAGAAGAGGCCGGGGGCGTTGAGGATGAGCGAGCCGCCGAGGATGTGGAGGTCGCTCTCGAACGCGCCGGAGGCGGAGCCGGCGAGGGTGAGGGCGGCGGGGCCGTTTTTCGCCAGCGTCGCGCCGGGTACGCCCGTGAGGGAGCCGTTGAACGTGCTGGCGGTGGCGCTGCCCAGTTGGAGGATTGCGTCGGGGTGGGCGAGGTCGAGGGTACCGTCGCCGGTGAGGGCGGTGACGGTGGCGGCGGGGGTGAGCCAGTCGTTGGGGATGCTTTCCCACGTGTTGGTGGAGGGGCGGCGCACCTCGATGCGGATGCCCGCGCCGCCGCTCATCTGGCCGACGGCGGCGAGGATGTCGTGGCGGCCGGCGTTGAGGAGGGCGGTGGTGTGGTAGGTGGTGTTGACGTATTGGCGGGCGGAGGTCAGGGCCTCGCCGTTAATGGCGAAGAGGTGGAAGTCGTCGGCCCATGTCCGGAAGCCGTAGAGGCCGGACTCGGGGAGGGTGAGGGTGCCGCGCCAGACGGCGGTGAAGTTGTCGGGGTTCGTGCCGCCCTGGCCGAACGGGCGGGGGAATGCGCTGACGTTGGCGTAGTTGAAGGCGGCGCCGTCGAGGCCGCTGGGGGAGATCAGGTCGGGCTTGCGGGGCTGGAGGTAGGCCTCGAGCGCGGCGACGGAGAGGAATGCGTTGGAGCTGGCCTGGGGGTTGCCGTGGTAGTAGTAGCCCATGAGGCCGTTGGTGGTGGCGGGGCGGGTCTCGAGGGCGGCCCCTGCGCTGAGGGCCGCGCCGCCGATGGCGGAGGCGCCTTCGAGGGCGAGGATGCCGGCCTGCACGTTCATGGGACCGGCGAAGGGGGTGTCGGTCCCGGCGAGGGTGAGGGTGTCCGGGCCGTCTTTCGTGAGCGAGCCGCCAGGGCCGCGGAGGGGGCCCTCGAAGCGTGAGGGCTGCTGCTGGTTGAGGGTGAGGGCGGCGTTGTTGAGGGTGAGCAGGCCTTGACCGCTGAGGGCGTTGAGGGTGATGTTCGAGCCGAGGAGGTTGGCGGTGGACAGGGGGGCGAGGGTCAGCTCGCCCTGCACGGAGGCTTCGCCGTCCATGGCGAGGGTGCCGCCGCTGACGGTGGCGTTGCCTTGGATGGCGGCGGGGCCGTCGAGGGTGAGCAGGGCGCCGGGGGCGGCGCTGAGGGTGACGTTGCCTCCGGCGAGGGTGTTCCTGATGACGTGCGAGCCGCCGAGGACGTTGACGGCGGGGACGGTGAGGGGCGCGCCGTCGAGGGTGTAGGCGTGGAGGGCGTTGTTGAAGAGCAGTGCGCCGACGGTGAAGGGGGCGTCGAGGGTGACGGTGGCGTTGGCGTTGATGGCGGAGCCGAGGAGGGTGGAGATGGTGGGACCGTTGGGGACGGCGGTGCCGTACCAGTTGGCGGGGGTGCCCCAGTCGCCGCTGACGGGGCTGACCCAGAGGGCGGCGGTCATGCCGCTGGCGGGGGCGATGACCAGCTGGATGGCGGCGCCGGTGTCTTGGAACGTGTAGGCGGAGGAGGGGTCGGGGTTCTCGACGGAGAGGGTCTGGACGTCGCCGTTGAAGGTGGTGTAGCGGAAGAGGGTGTAGGTGCCGGGCTCGGAGAACGGCACGGCCGTGGCACCGTAGAGGAGGCGGATGGCGATGTTGCCGAGGGTGAGGTCGTCGGCCTGGATGTTGTCGTTTGCGCCCGCGTTGAATTCGAGTTCGATCAGCGAGGCCTCGGCGGGGGACCCTGCGGCGAACGAGGCGAAGGTGTAGTCCAGTATCGCGCCGGGGGAGAGGAGGAGCGTGCGCGTGCCGATGTTGAGGTGCAGGGCGGGGGGTACGGTGCCGTCAAGCTGGAGGCTGGCGAAGCCGTCGAGGGCGAGCGCGCCTGTGCCGTTGAAGTCGCTCTCGTGCGTGATGGGGCCGAGGGCGAGGTGCGCGTGGTCCGGGCCGGTGAAGGAGATGTCGCGGTGCAGTTTGAACGTCCCGGCGAACATCGTCGAGAAGGTATTGGTGGTGGCGAAGGTGACGCTCGCGCCTGTGTCGAAGACCTCGAAGTCGTGCGCGATGAATCGGTTGTTGCCGGAGGCGATGAAGGTGAGCGCGTCGGTGGGCAGTGTGCCGCTGTCGCCGATGATGACGGCGTTGGTGGCGGGGCCGCAGCCGAGGGTGCCGCCGCGGCCGTTGGCGGTGGTGTTGTTGTAGGGGATGGCGCCGACGATGTTTGCGGTGGCGTCCGCGGTGATGGCGAGGGTACCGTTGCGGAGCGTGGTACGGCCCTGATAGGAGCGGCTGTTGCCGGTGTCCGTGCCGCCGTCGCGGATTTCCAGCGTGCCGGGGCCGGACTTGATGAAGCCCGTGGGCGAGATGCCGCGCGAGGTGCCGTTGCCGAAGAAGCGCAGCTGGGAGAATGTGCCGCCGTCGGCGATTTCGATTTCCGTCTCGGGCGCGAGCAGCCAGATGTTGTTGCTGTTGGTGATGACGCCCGCCGTGGCCATCGTGAGCTTGGGCGTGCCGCGCCCTGCGAAGTTGATGGGGGTGGTGATGTTCGCGGGTTGCGTCAGCACGAGGCCGGCGGAACGGTGCGGGCGCGAGCTGAACATGAACGAGGCGCTGTTGGTCAGGCCGGGGGTGACGAGGTCGCCCTCAAAAATCATCTGCGTGCCTTGCATGCCCAGCGGCTCGGCGAAGCTCAAGGGGCCGAAGCCGTGCTTGCTCATCTTCGCGCCTTGCATCCATGCGAACGAGTCTTGCAGGGTGATCTCGCCGTACGCGTCGAACGCGAAATTCGTGCCGTGCATCGCGAGCGGCGAGGACAGGACGAGGCTCGTGGCGTCCGTGACCGTGAGGCGCGGCGCGAGACCGGTCGAGCCGTTGGTCAGCACCAGCGGGCTTGTCAGGGTGTACGGGGTGGGCATGAGAGAGGAGAACCACGCGCGGCGGGCGAGATCGGTGGGGAAGCTGATCACGTTCGGGAAAGGTGCGTGAACGTCGTTGGCGCGGAGGATTGCGTCTGGGCCGGCGGTCGGGGTGGCCGACCAAACGCCGCCTGTGTACTCGTACCACAATTTGGCGGGGTCTGGCCCCCATGTGCCTGTGCCGGAGACCCCCCCGCTGCTCGCGATGTCGAGGTTTGCAAGGGGGATGTTGCCCTTGTGGTTCAGCGTCGCGGATGAATTGCCGGTCAGCACAATCTTCGAGTCGCCACCCAGCGCGAGACAAGGCATGGACACGGAGGGCTTGGCGACGCACACGTCGTCAATCAGCGAGGTGCGGTCGCCCCACTCGCCCTCACCTCGGAGCCCCAGCACATGCGTCCCGGCCGTGAGCCAGATGGGGACGCTCGCATGGCGTTTGTGCGAGAACATCGGCGCGTCGTTGATGAACGACGACACGGCCTTGCCGTCCATCAGCACGGTCAGCAGGGTCTCGTTGTAATTCCGGCGCAAGAAATAACTGAACGCCACCGTGTGCCATCCCTCTTCCTGCACGGTGAACGCCTGCTGGACCTCCGCGTTGTACTGGAGAATCAGCACGTGGTCGCCCTCGGGGGCCGACCCCGTCGAGACCCACTCCCCCGCGCCCACCGAGTTCACGCGCCCCACGAACTGCGAATAGGCGGCCACGACCCACGGCTCGATGTTTGCGCCGCTGGTGACGTACCGCCAGTTGCCGTTCGGCTGGGGGTCGTCCTCAAACCCGCCGTTGACAATGAGGTTCGCCGACGGGTCCGGCCCGCCGAACGTCACAAGCTCCGCATCCCCGACCACAAAGATTTCCGCGTCCGTCATCTCCGACGCACCCACCAGCAATGTGCCGTCATAGACAAAAACGATCCCGACGCACTTGCCGAGCACACATGCGCCGCCGCCCTCCTTGTGGACGGCGCACGGCGCGTAGAGTTCCGCCGAAATGGTGTTCGTCGTGCCCTCCGTGACGAACACTGTGCCCGGAATACCCCACGGGAAACGCAAACGACCCTCACCGCCCAGCGTGTGGCCATTGGTCATAAAGGTAATGTCCCCGACCTCAATGTCCCCCGCCACCTCGACGATTTGGGGTGCGCCATCGAACATCGCATCCGCCCCCGGCACCCAAGCCGTCGGCGTAGAGCCATCCAGCCAGTTCATGCTTGCCGCATCCCAGCGATCCGCTGGCGAACCAGGATTCCAGCGCAACGTCAACGCGCTCGCGCTCATGCTCATTGCCATCACACCCAACACGACTCCACGCACACACACCGATGTTCTCATAAAAACCTCCAGAGGAAACAACCTTTAGCAGTATTACGGATACTATAATCCCAAAGGCGCGTGAATGTCGAGCGGAAAATATTAATTTTCCTGCGGGATTTTGCAGATGGTGCAATGGCGGCAGTCAAAATCCACCGGCGCGGGCGCGGCTTTCCCCTTCCGTGCCGCCGCGACCGCCTGCAGGCGGTTAATCCCCGCGAGGAGCAACCCCAGCACGATGAACCCGCCCGCCGGCAACGCGAACAGCACGATGCTGTGGTTGTGGATTTCCGTCAGCGCCAGCTTGCCCCAGAGCGTCACAGACCCGCTCCCGAGGAACTCGCGGAGCGTCGCGATCAGCGCGAGCGACAGCGTGAACCCGATACCCCCCGCCGCGCCGTCCACCGCGCTGTGCAGGACGCCGTTTTTCATCGCGAACGTCTCCGCACGCGCAAAGACGATACAGTTCACCGCAATCAGCGGGATGAAAATACCCAGGCTGCTGGCCAGCGCGGGCGCGTAGGCCTGTATCAGCAAATCCACGATCGTCGTGAACGCCGCAATCATCACGATAAAACTCGGGATGCGCACCGTCGGCGGAATCACGCGCCGCAGCACGGAAATCGCGCTGTTCGAGCAAATCATCACGGCCGTCGTCGCGATACCCATGCCCAGCGCATTCTCAAGGGAGGTCGTCACCGCCAGCGTCGGACACATCCCCAGCACCAGCCGGAACGTCGGGTTCTCCTTGATGACACCATTCGTCAAAATCTTTCCGAAACTCATACGCAACACACCTTCTTCTTCTGTAAACGTGAAAACAGAGAGTATGACGTATTCGCGGCGGTTAAGCAATGTTTTTTTTCAGCGTGCAGATGACGCGGATGATTGTGATTTTCACGGGTGTTTTTGAAGCAGCGTGAATCCCCCAAACCCGTGCCACCCGTGCGCGAAACGAAATCCTCCCTCAAAAAAACAAAAAAATACAAAACCCTCTCTTGACGAATGAGGCGGTTCCGCCTATACTAAACTGTTTTTGAACCTAGACGAATCAGAACTTTTGATAGGAACGCGGCTATGGCTGGAGAAAAGAGCAATCAGACGGCTCAACAGGCGCAGAATTTTTATAACAAGGGGGATGCCGCATTCTCGCGCGGCAACCTTGACATTGCCATTGATATGCTGATGCAGTGTGTCTCCCTCTCCCCGGGATTCTCCCATGCGCGCAGGCGCCTCCGCGCCGCACAGATCGCGAAATTCCGCAAGGAGAAGAAAAGCAAGCTCGCCTTGCAGATGCAGGAGTTCTCGGCGATGATCGCCCGCACGAAAGTCAAGGCGCTCCAGAAGGCGGGCAAGCTGGAGAGCGCACTGATTGAGTGCGAAAAGCTGCTCGCCATCAACCCGCTTCACCCGCTCAACGTCGAGATGGCCGTTGAGATCGCGGACGCGGCGGGCCATGCGGACGCGGCGCTCTTCACCGTCGAGGCCGCTTATGAAAATAACCCCGACGACATGAAGCTCCTCCGCCGCGTGGCCGAGTATTACATGAAGGTCGGCGATTACACCAAGGCGCGTGACGCCTACCTCAAGCTGAACGCGTTCCTGCCGAACGACCAGGCCATCTTCAAATCCCTGAAGGACGCCGAGGCCCGCGTGACCATGGCCGCCGGCTGGGAGGACACCGCCGGCAAGAAGGACGGCTACCGCGACCTCATCGCCAACAAGGAGCAGGCCGAGAAGCTGGATATGCGCGCGAAGTCCGTCCAGACCGGCTCCGACGCGGACACGCTCATCCAGGAGGCCCAGGACCGCATCAAGAACGAGCCCAACAACCTCAACTTCTACCGCGCGCTAGCACGCCTGTACATCCAGAACAAGCGTTTCGACGAGGCCGTCGCGACGCTGGAGGACGCGCGTAAGATTAACGCGTCCGACCCGGAACTCGACCGCGCGGTGACGCAAGCGAAGATTTCGGGGTTCGAGGGCAAGATTGAGGCGCTGAAGGCCGCGGGCGACCTCGCGCAGGCGCAGGAGCTGGAGACCGAGATGAACCAATTCATCTTCGACGACCTCTCCGCCCGTGTCCAGCGTTACCCGAACGACCTCAAGCTGCGTTTCGAGTTGGGCCTGCAATATTTCAAGTACGATTACTTCGACGATGCGATCGGCCAGTTGCAGATGGCCCAGCGCAGCCCGAAGGAGCGCGTCGAGGCACTCTTCTATCTGGCGAAGTGCTTCTCGAAAAAGAACCAGCGCGACATGGCCGTCATGCAGCTCGAGACCGCCAACGACCAGCTGCCGCTCATGGACGACCTCAAGAAGAAAGTGGTGTTCGAACTCGGCTGCCTCGCGGAGGAGAGCGGCGATTACGAGAAGGCCTTCGGCTACTACAAGGATGTGTACGCGGCGGACATCAGCTTCGAGGACATCGGTGCCCGCATGGAGCACATCTACAAGCTGCGCCAGAGCCATCAGGGGTAGCGTGACCGTGTGGTCTTAACTTAGCGCGGTCGCATTTTGTATTAACGTTCTTCATAACGGCACGAAGGTCACAACGGCTTTATTTTGGAGGAATGGGTTTATGGCTAAGAACGAGACGATTACGGTAAAAGGGACAGAAATTGTACTGTTGCCGCACAGGAAAGACGATTATATTTCGCTGACGGATATGGCGAAGTATAAAAATGCGGAAGCAACGGGCTATGTTATATCTCGTTGGTTAAGTGCGCGTTATACTATTGATTTCGTTGGAATTTGGGAACGGATAAATAATCCCGATTTTAATGTTATTGAATTCAACAACATTAAAAGTGAAAGTGGGACTAACGGTTTCGTTCTAACTTCAAAACAATGGATAGAGAAAACCAATGCTATTGGAATTATTGCCAAGCCAGGACGTTATGGCGGCGGGACTTTTGCGCATAAGGACATTGCCTTTGAGTTCGCCTCGTGGATTTCACCGGAATTCAAGTATCTGCTCATCGTTGAATTTCAACGCCTGAAAGAAGACGAGCAACGCCGTCTGTCACTTGAATGGAACTTGCAACGGACGCTGTCGAAAATTAACTACCGTATTCATACGGATGCCATCAAGGAGCATATCATCCCGAGCGTCGTGACCAAGGAACAGATTGCTTATGTGTATGCCGAGGAGGCGGATTTGCTCAACGTCGCCCTTTTCGGGATGACGGCGAAGCAGTGGCGGGACAGGAATCCCGGCGTGAAGGGGAATATCCGCGACACCGCCACGTTGGAGCAACTGGTCGTCCTCTCGAACATGGAGAGCATCAACGCCCTGCTGATTGGGCAACAGCTTGCGCAGGGGGAGCGGCTTGTGCAGCTCAACAAGGTGGCGATCACGCAAGTGCGGTCGCTGGTGGAGAACAAGAATTTGAAGCGGCTGGGTCAAGGATGAGATGCCGATTTTTAAGCAGGATTATATGACAACGGTATCCCGCCGTCGCGTTCCAAAGGGGAGAAACCCGCCGCACAATATGTCCTTGGTCGCCCCCAAAAAATTCCCCTGCACCTGACGGCATGAAAATATTCTGATTTTTTTGGTTGCATTTGCCCAAGGGAATAAAGTATAATTCCTAAACTTGATTAATGGAAGAAGGACTCCGCAGACCTGCCTGTTGCCAAAGGGGGCAAAAACACGGGGCAGCGGGCATCTGTCAGTATCTCAAGGATGGGCGAAGGGCATGATGAAATTTGAAAAGGGTGAGGCTGGGACGCGAACGGTAGATATCGGTCGCGGGTGCGTCTTTGGAGGGCCGAAGCTAATTATTATTGCGGGGCCCTGTACGGTCGAGGACCGTATCCAGACGCTGGAGATCGCCGCCGCCGTCAAGGAGGCGGGCGCGGCGATGTTGCGGGGCGGGGCTTACAAGCCGCGCACGTCCCCGTATGCTTTTCAGGGGTTGCACGAGGAGGGTCTCGAAATCCTCGCCGAGGCGCGTGAACTGACCGGCCTCCCGGTCGTGACGGAAGTGCTGGAGAGCGCGGACCTCGGGAAAGTGGGCGCCGTGGCGGATATGCTGCAGGTCGGTTCGCGCAATATGCACAATTCCGTCTTGCTCGCGGCCGCCGGGCGCACGGGCAAGCCGGTGTTCCTGAAACGCGGCATGAGCGCACGCATCGAGGAATTTCTACTGGCGGCCGAGTATGTGCTGGAAACGGGCAACGATAAAATCGTGATGTGCGAACGCGGCATACGGACGTTCGAGACCGCCACGCGCTTCACGCTCGACCTCAGCGCCATCCCGCTCCTCAAACAGCGCACATGGATTCCCATCGCCGTTGACCCCAGTCATGGCACGGGCATGACGTCGCTCGTCCCGCCCAT
>Ga0123353_10007211_pt1 | contig 14977 bp, 5 predicted proteins | sample TergutLab28metaG_3_FD_92763 | JGI IMG/M metagenome (GOLD analysis project Ga0123353, IMG submission 92763) | Labiotermes labralis P3 segment gut microbial communities from Petit-Saut dam, French Guiana - Lab288 P3 | ecosystem: Host-associated > Arthropoda: Insects > Digestive system > Gut ... | reverse complement strand
TGATGTGTTTCATTTTACTCGAATTTTATACCTCTCCTAATAATTCACAATTCGATTAGGTAAAATATAACACAGTGTTTAATTAAGTACCACGCAATGAAAACGTGTGGAGGTGGAGTTCTAGCTCCACTCATTCTAAACATGGGTGCTAATGTGATGTTAGTGGTCAGCTTTATTCCCGATTGCTTTATATCTTGGACAAAGGAACTTCCGCCCGTGGCCAATGAAGAATTTTCGTGACAATGTGTAATAATGTCACGCCATCGCTGTGCGTTCCACCTTCGTGATTGTCAGTTTCATCTCCTCTGTAAATAGTAACATCACTGCCGTTGACTCAAGAGTAAGGCCATTTAATATAAGGTTCTTACAATTTGGTGTCATAGTACGTGGAAAGCTTAAAGCATGTAACTCAACATTATCGAACACAACTTTCCGAACATACCATAAAAAAACTGCATTTACAACTGGTCTTCCTAATGATGAACACATGACTTTCGAAATATGGAATTGAATTAAAACATTAACTTAAAAGGTGTGCATTTTGTTGGTTAACATTACATAAAAGTGTAACACAAGTTTTGAAATTAATCGTATGTGCAAATATATCTACCCAAGGGAATATACTTATGTTAGACGCACTTTGCAAAGTTGCGAAAAACAGCTATTAGCTTCGTCACGCCTGTGCCTCTGTCCGTCCGTCGGTCTGCCCGCATGCAACAACTCGACTCCCACTGGACGGATTTTCATGAAATTCGGTATTTGAATATTTTTCGAAGACCTGTCGAGAGATTTCAAGTTTTATTAAAATCTGGCAAGAATAGCGGGTACTTTACACGAAGACCAATATAAATTTTTTATCATATCTCGCTTAATTCTTCTTAGAATTCGAAATGTTTCAGACAAACTTTGTAGAGAAAATCAAAACACATTTTATGTTTAAACATTTTTTTAAATTGTGCCTTTTTTAGATAATGTAGAAAAACATGGTAGAGCCGGATAGGCCACAAATGACAATACGATACGGCGTATGTTCTTTGCATGCTGGATGTCTAAGGCTACAGACATATACGGTATGTAGAAATTATTGCTTTTCTACTGTAACAATGTTTGCACGAAAGCTCCTCCATATTACGTTATATGTACTTTGCCTCTCTGGTTTAACTGTGTTTCTGGCTGTATATGGGTCATAGGATTTTAAAATTGCTGTGAGAATAAAACGTAATTCTGCAGACTATATAAATAAACGTCGTATGATGATGATTATGATGATTATGATATTAATAACAATAAACTAGGCAATTTAAGCGCATCGTAACTTCGTGGCGCGTTCGTGTAACGATTGTTGCAATGCAAACCCAAGAATGCGTTTCTGTCTGTATCGTTGAGCTAATGTCACGTTCAACAATGTGGAACTATTTAGTGCTGCACAACACTGTTTTTACGGCGAATTTACGTCGCGGCAGAAATAAAGTGTAGTTAGACATTCGTGTAAAATTCTCTACACTTTTGCCCGATTTTAAACAATTTGGACTGTTCTCCACTGATTTCCATCTAAGTCTGCAATATTAAATTTCATGGAAATCAGTCCAGTGTGAAGTACTCTTGATACACGCGAACAGATTGACAGACAGCGGTATGACGGATTTAATAGCTCTATTTGTGACTATGTGAAAGCGCCTCTAAGTCACAACGGTGCAACAGTTGAAGTTGTGGAAAATTGTACATAGTTTGGAAGAATAGTAAGTCAAGTGGTTCGGAATTTCCGAATTATTAATTTGTTTTACTTTCTAACTTCATCAAATTTATTAAAGGAATCCATGTTGGTGATGATTTACCTTAACTTTGTTTTGCTTATATATCGAAATACAGTCTTGCTTGAAGTTGTAAGGAGAACTAATTTCATTCTTTGGAAAGATAAACTTATCCCTTCGAAGCACAAACAAGTTTCATTGTTAAACTGCAGACGCTAGTATCCAGTACTCAGATCCATGGACACGCATCACAGATCTCTTCTTACATCTGTTCCACGAATTTAATACGCTGATTTTATTTTGTAATTTTTTTGCTTTGTTGCAAGCATGTTAAAAATCTCAACACAGTAACTCCTTGGTATGATATTCTCCTTTGAAAATTGATAGCCAACTATCCTAATTTTATGAAGCCTAAAAATTTATCACCTTTTTAAAAACGAGAAAAGCAACTAAGAATACAGCCCAAGCCTTCACATTGTATATTTTATAAAAGTAATTTTAGTATAATTGTTCTGTCTATGTAGAGTGGCCCACGTCCTTACGGGAGGTACAGAAGGGTTGTCCGAGTTTTCCTTTCCATCATATCCTCCATCACTTTCTTTCTACTACCATCATTTCTTTTCTCATCTCTTTCTCCTCCTCTATTGGTGTCCTTTGCATGCTGAACAGCTACTACATCATCCTCATAGGTTAGATTTTATTCTTCTTCTACTCTTTTATTTCTTCTTTCCCTTCGTCTTCTATATTTACACTCTTAAATTACCTTACTAAGTTAGTAATACCCGCTATTGGTCTCTGTTCTCAGCTAAATGAATCTAGTCTACATCCTCTGGTCCATTATACTTTCTTTTCATCTGTGCTTGGTCTCATTCAGATTCAACAAGTAAACGTAGTATGAATTGTCTCCCACGCTTGCTACGTGCCTGCCCATCAAATCAGCTCTGACTGGATCACCATAATAATAAGTTTTTACCCGAATATATGACACCCCTGCATATAGTACGATCCCCCTCCACAGCCTGCAATTTGCAGGGAAAAATTATAGAGAAAATGTTAAACTTTGTACTCGATGACGTGTAAGGCGCCCTCTCATTTTGCAGGTAATGAATTAGGAAAGAATTGTGATCTCATACTCGGTTAAATACGGTATCTGGTGTAAAGTGCAAATTTTAAGTCCTATGTAGTTAGATTTAAAGGAGTGTCAGTTTCGGCGGCTGTGGAACGCTGTAAAGCTGTGCATTAAGCCTTTTTGTCGGTTTTACTGGCTCTGACGCCCATAGGCTTCTTCTCAGCGTCTAAATTTATTTTAAAGTCCCACATTCATACCACTGTAGTATTATTATCATTATCATCATCATCATCATCATCATCACTACCACCACCACAACCACAACCACCACCACCACCAACATAATCATCTGTGTAGATCTAATGGTTTATATAAATATTTAAATACAGTTGTGAAGCTATATATAGAGAAATTATTCCAGCCACTTTCTGTCCTAAGACCATTACACGTTACGCATACATGGGCGGCTCAGAAGAATACTGTATGGTTTACATTTCAATCACCATTTTGTATTACAATATTTTGCTTACAGTAAAAACAAAAAAATAATACCCCATGTTTCTGAATACAATCGTGGATTGCTAGTGGAGATGACTATGATACTTATGTCATTTGTGTTAAACATGTGGGCTTATAGTCATAATGAATTACGTTAGCCTATAATGCTCCCAGGCACGTGAGTTTTCAAAATTTTTCTTTTTTTTTATTCCAAAGCACCTTGATCCATAACAAAATTCATCACAAATGAGCGTTGTTTTCTTCTCTGTGGCATGTCCACTTTTTAACGAAATTTCCTGTTCATCCATACATTCCGAACCCTTTGTTGTGTTTCAGACGTCAAATATTTGCCCATAGCCAACAGAGATGGCCTTCTGCACGTGCGCCTTCTGTGCAAAGTGTGCTGAGAAAACTCACGGTGATGGGCTACGTACCTCAGCTGCTAAATGTGTACACTCTATCAACACACGTCTGCGTATTCCCCATTTATTTGGAATTAAAGAAATTGGCAATTTTGTAAGAAAAATGCTTACATTTCCAGAGGCAAGAAGACATTTTCATGAATTGAAGAAGAGATGGAGATAAGCTTCATATGCAAATATTGTGGAGGCATATCAAATAGACTCTCTTAACGGAAGCAGTCTTTCACACAGTCGCGCGCGCATTCAAGATGCAATCCATCACCCAACCTTTTAGTTCCTACAGGAAATAAATCAAGTTTGTCTCAGTCTGCACGGGAATCGGGATCATCCAGTGCCGTGCGCAGATCTGTTCAACTAAAGCTATACCGAACCTGGAATAGGAATCGACATCGAAGTCAGATGTTGGCAGCAGCCTTTCACGGTACAGGTTCACCGGAAAATGGACCAACTCTCCTGCCCGGACAGGTGCTGTAACTTTCTTGTTCCACCATCTGTCCATACATATAAGATAAACGCTCGGTTTTGGAACACTACATCTTTCCATGTTCACACTACAGTGATACCTCGGCTAACGAGTGACCCTGCTAACGAATTTTTCGGCTTACGAAAATTTTTTTCGCTGTTTTTCGGACTCGGCTAACGAATATGGATTCGGCTAACGAATGTTTTAGTGGATGCGCGCGCTAACATAAAGCAGCAAACATGAACGGTCGGGCCATTCCAAGAGCTTATCTTTTCCGTCTGTATGTGTGTTTCGGCTAACGAATGTGATTCCGGAATGAATTATCTTCGTTAGCCGAATTATCACTGTAATATGGATGATCTGGCAGCTGAAATGGGATTGCGTAAGGGAAGTGGTGGAAGAGAACGTCACTTGGTAGAGCAATAAAGTTACTCCGTCATGTAACTGGAAGAGCTGCAGTGCTTTCGGTTTGAAACTCACCACTTGCCCTCCGCCACGAGTCCTCATAGACGACAACCATGCTAATCAGGAGATGGACGATTGGATAAGATGCCTAACGAGATAGCTAGAAGACTGGGGCACTTAAGTCACTCTCCAAGTAACTAGGGGAACAGAGTTTCGTAACTAAGTCCTGCCATACTTCAGTGGGAAATTTTCTTATCGCTTTTGTCCTCAATAGGTCTGTGAATGTGATTTTGACGTTTGTTGTACTTGTAACAGTCTCTTATCGGTTCTTTTACAACCAACGGACGTTTTGTTTATGATCTATTACTCTCCTGTTATTTCTGTACACTTTCATTTTTTGTCTCTTGTTTCAATTGCTTTGTTAATTTCAACGACGTTCTTGGGTGTTCATATATTGTTATTATATTTGCATTATTATAATTCTACGCCGTTCTGCTGTTCCTTACTTGTGCTATGTGAGTCTCTTAACAGCTCACAACGTATCGTTTTAATCTACATATTTCCCTTCTCTGTCCCTCACTTTTACGCTTAATAAATTTGAAGGTCTTATTCCTAACAGAATTACATTATTTTTGTCTATTAGGCATTGTGTCACATTATCAGTGCTCAAATGTCCGTCATGTGGTAGTATATGTTACACTTATAAGCCGAAAAATCCTACGTAGCTAATCTACTTCATCCCAGTGATGCTGCTATTACTACTACTACTACTACTACTACCACCACCACCAACAACACCACCACCACTACCGTTCTAGTAACGCCTATATTAAGTAGGAGCCGAAATTTCAGTAACGGTCCATTTCAACTCAATTTGACGTAGACATAATTATTTTACTGGTCTAAATATCTATGGCCTCTTGTAGTGCATCTGAAAGTAATTCTGGCTCCCGTTTGTTACTTCTTTTTGGTTTCAGTAATTTCCATCTGCCCATATAGCAGGAGGTAAAGATAAGGTTTCCTCGTAACGTATCACTGGAGGTAGAGAGAGGGTGTAGGGTATAGCTGTATCCATTTTTTTTACCTCCGCGCTAGATAGGGGTGAGAGGTCAACGTCACACCCCAGCCGCTTTAGCCCCGGGAAAGACCCAGTGTCCATCGAACAGGAGGCTGGGAGGGCCCCAAGGCCGTCCTTTACAGGTGTGGAAAAGATAAAATCTCTTAGACTCGCTAAGGTTCGAATCCCGAACCTTTCAGCCCATAATGTAGTCGGTATACCGACTACACTATCCCAGCCCCTTAAAAAAATTGTGTTTATTAATAATGTCACACAAACTTAGCAATTCTTATATATTTTATTCCTAAGAAGGCTCACAGAATATTGTCCAATTGTCTATTTTTTATGCCGTAGTGACCTACTTTTAGGCACTGTCGCGAAATTCCGTTGGATAGACTAAGGAGACGCATCGCGAAATTTGCCGATCATTATTCGAAACAGGTACCCGCTTTATTTGAGTTAACGTTATGCAGGGCAATTTGATGTCCACAAGAAGAGAGCGTCGCCATTGCACGTGGTGCAACATGATTACAGAGTAAAGCTTTGGGCCGCCATTTTGCCTCCAGGTAAGACAACCTGCAAGGAAGAAGAAAAAAAACCATCATATATCGTCCTATAAAACAAGAGTGAAATTGTATCGGTATACTTTAGTTTCATTACCTATGCTTTTCAAACGCGTTCTTTTCTGGGTTTTACCTGTCTTTTGTCCTTACCTTTTATTCACGGAGCGCTCTTATGAATCAAACTTTCTCTTTAAGTTTCGGCCCGGCTGTTCTGTCGTATCTGCATTCGATAAACAAGTCACTATATTATTACGGACCGCGGACAGACTGTGTGAAAATAATCTGGACGGAGTGGAACATCTCTTAATGAGCCTACCTGAGTGTCTTACAGTACTACCCTAAAGAATTTCTATGTGAATTTCTTGAGGTTGCTGCCTGAAGTGATAATTATTGGATAAGGTGCGTGTAATGCCTTTCTGATGTTTTGAGATCCGAGTGCTTTGCTTCAGTTAGTAAATGGCCACAACACTTAACGTCATTCATGTGCAGAAATGTTAACAAATCTCTCTGTGGTTTTATGCACTGTAGCAAAGTAACTATTATGTACAAATTCCCCCCTCCTAAATATTCAACGAATCGAAAGACTTTAAAAGGAAATTGTACGTCTGAATGTGATTTCTGTTTCTGTTTGGTACGGTGAGGACTTGTCGAGAAACCCGATGATAAATTACCGTAGAATTACATTTCTTTGGAGAGAGAAGGAACAAAATTAAATTCACCCTTACAAATTTTAATGCTGATTACAGTGCCTATTTAATCGAAGTCTTTGATTTGATGCTGAAGATGAAACTTGCCGATATGCACTACCGTCTCTATCCTAAACACATTAGACAGTAGCGCATACAATAACGCAGACAGTACAAAACTTCTTTTGTGTCTGCAATCCCATTAACCTTTCATCGGGCGTGCCATACCTAACGCGGTTAATAATCGCCCTTTCATCGCAGAGGCCCATTCCGTTTGGGATTTATGGTGGTCAAAGTGACACATAATTGTTTTTCTTTTAGTACTTCAGTTTTCCTTACTATTTTTCCATTAATCCCCCACACGCATTCTTTCATGTATCGTCGACGCTACATAATTTAGCAACAGACAGCATTGTAAAATAACACATTTCAAGCATTAATCGCCACAGCCGTTTAGATAAAATGCTTTCGTTCCAGGCTGTAGACAGTGCAATGTTCTGAGCCGCTAGCTGTTGGCTGATTGTAATATATGCCACTGCAGCCCCTGGCAATTTGGAGACTCGCCAACCTTCTCAAGCCCGGCGTCCGTGTGACCCACCACACAAATTTTTATCGATTCATAACCCCCTTTTCGTCCTCTCGTCACTGGTACAAGATTCTTATGTCTCTGATGAAGGCAGTTGTTTTGTACGTAAAGTCAGCCTGTATCTAAACGGCAGGCACCAAAAAAGGAATGTAATGGCCTTTACCGGTCCCCACATTGTCCGGAAATGATATTGCACTTTAATTTTTCATAAAACAAAGTTTGGAATGCAATCCATATTCTACAACCTACTTTCTGGAATCATAAGGAAAGATAAACTGATGCCCAAGTCTGCATTGACAGAATATGCCCCTCTTTGTAAGCTTCCTCGTCCATTCTCAAGTCTCATTTTGAATACAATTTCTAACGTTCGTCAAAATAGTCACATCTGACAACCCCTTATTCTGAACGTTCTTGGGTTCGTACTACACGTTCCCCTGCAATATTATACGGCTGGCATTTAACCAAAATATATGCTCTCGTATTTCTCCCAAAGTAGCTTCTGAGAAATGCGATCCAAGTATTATATTTCGAGTTAGATTCAGTAAAGGTCAAAGCACGGTATCACATTGTTATACGGTAGGAGCCTGTACAACGGTTGGAGGTAAATGGAAGAACCGCAGCACTTCATCGAAAACTACAAGAAGACGAAATTGTTTATGTATATACAGTGATAATATAAAATTAAATAATACAATATAATATTAGATTAGGGCGAGTGCTGTGGCCGCCACGGGCGGCACTGTTCAAAGGGCGGTAAATTGGGCGGAAAAATTAATATCTTAAACAAATAAATCATCTTTGCTCTCAACAAATTTTAAGTTATTATTCTAGATAAAAGGAAATTCAATTAGTTATTGTAATTTTTAAAAGTTTGTAATTTATTTTGGGCAGCCATTGGAATTATTCCCCTCAGCCGCCAAAAAAAACCTAGCTATACAACTGGAGTGATAGTTATTTACAGTTTAATCTCTCTCCGATTTAAGAACACGATTGTAGTAGTCAAGTAACTCGGAGTTTGGTACCGAAATTTTTCTACTAATAGAAGCAAAGAACTGAGATACAGGTCTCCGATATTATTTGCCGTTGGCTGAATGGTTCCCGGCGTTTTCAAGCAAAGTACTGTCCACATCTTCAAAGATCGAAACGTCGGCCAACATCCACCTAAGGACACAGCGTCAGAGCCTCAACAACGCCGCTATGAGAACTTGTAACTTCGCAACAACATCAGCTGTACTTTAGTGTAATGATAACTATCATCTTAGGCAGTCGAGTAAACTTCTTTGTAGATATTTCTTAAACCACTAACGGCGTTTGAAGTGACTGCGGTACCTTACCTATGTCTTGCGGCGAGCGGATTGTTGAAACTGAATAACCCTGCATATCTGTCTCTTTTAGACGCGTTAGCAAAGCGGTCGCACATAAGATACTATTAGCCTCGTCATATCTGTCCGTTCGTTTGACTGTCGGAATGGAAAAGACAGACTTCGACCAGACAGAATTTCGTGAAAACTGGTCGGCACATTTCCACTACAATATAAGATTGTGACGCTGGATGAAAAAAAATATTTCTTGCGCATCCATTACTACGCAACCTTTCCTTCTCTTTTACACGAGCCTGATAACGGAAATTAAAAGTCACAGAGCCCGCACAGAATGGAGTTTGATGAGCGTCCTTCGGAAAGTCGCTGAGTAGACGAATGTGTACGTACGGTATGGGCAAGACAAAGTCGTGGGTGGCATGCTGTGTACTGGAGGTGCAGCCGGAAGTAGCCGGCAGATTTAGTTTGCATGAAATCCCGACAGATGTTGCTCAGCTTCATACAACGTATACAAATAGCCTTACTAACAAACTTAGCGATATCTTTACTCCTTTTGAGGCATTTGTTGCTCTATGTGGACAGGACATTTCATGAATTTCAGCGTACATTTCAAGGAGTCTACAATGACTCGTAGATGTAATAACTAACAAGACAGAAGGATGTGTGCATGTACAAACAATATTCATTTGTCTATCAGCAGAGCTCCTGAGAAATGTTGTCGATTTTACTTATGCATTTCGTGCAGTTGTATTACAGTAATGCAACTAATCATCAAATGGAGGCGCCTTGTTGCACCTCTTTTGTACAATATGGCAACAGTTCGACTTAATTTATTGTCAATGTCTGTTGATTTCTCACCTACATTGAACACAATCTAATGTTTTAAGGATAAGCAAAATATAAAATACATAAAAACCGTTCATAATTAACTTACTTTTTCAAATTTTAATAATTAAAATATAAATATGCAAATACACTCGATATAAAAGGAGAAAAATTTAAAATGCATTTTAATATGTTTACATATTAGGACGAAACATTTATCGGTTAAGTTTAAATGTTTTATACTTCATTGCACGTGTGTACATTTTAAATTGACCATATAAAAAAATGAACTTTTATTCAGAGTAGATAGAAAATTAGAAGGGGTACCTAAGTCAAACGACATTTGTGTATTTTGCAAGAATGATGTGCAATATAAAGCTAATTTGTTATTTCTTGAATTCCTGTAATCGATGTGATCTAATGAGCAGGACGTCTGCATACTTCTGGCTTACTTATTCGTGTTATTGCCTTTAATATTACTCAGTGAGTTCCCATCCGAAAAATGACATTTTAAAAGTGTAAAAGACAGAAGTAATCATGTAAGATGAATCAAGCATAAGTAAAGTAGACTACAGGTAACCCGCGACTGGATTTCAGCTCAGAGACTTTTAGTTAGTCAGATATTCTTCACAGACCCAAATTTTTCTTCTTTGTTATGAGTTTGATCAAACGAGAGATGAGGGACGAAGCTCCAAATGAAGACCGGTGTTATGACAACGTGCAGGGACTGGTTGCGGAAAGGGGTTAGATGAATGAGAAGCACTGGTGGAATATTAATTGACAGATAAAGTCCAAAGTGTTCGGGGATAAATCTATCCCTGTGCTAAGGAACATGACATTTCTTCTTGGAATAAACCAGTGTTTCCGCAGGAAAATATGAGTCAAGCCTTCTAAAATATGAAATGATTTTCGGAGACTTTTTTTAGAATTCTTTACTGAAGATTCCATGTTTTTGTAACGTGTATTACACACTTGTTTTGCTTAAATACTTAGCGAAACTCATTGTTCAGTACTGAATAATCCTGATTTCGTATTTCAGAAATAACTGAATCTAACCATATAGTACTTACACATCATCGAATAATGGCTAAAGTTTACCCTCCGGAAAGCCCACTGCCCTGCAGTCAACATCAACCAAACTATCATACCTCAAACAGAAGTAGTAAAATACCTGGGGCTACACTTCGATTGTAGGTTAAACTGGAAAGAACACATCGCCAGAAAAAGAAAACAAAAGCGATCAACTGGTGAATGGGGGAAAAAAATCCCATCTGTGTATAGAAAACAAATTACTCATATGAAAAGCAGTAATAAAACCTATATGGAGCTACGGAATAGAACTGTGGGGTTGCGCCAGCAAGTCCAACATATTCATCATGCAGAGATCCCAATCCAAAATTCTCATAGCCATAGCAAATGCACCCTGGTATGTAACCAATCATACTCTACATACAGACTTCAACATCCCTTACGTAAGTGACATCATCCATGAAAGAATCAATAAAAATCACAACAAACTGGAAGCCCATCCCAATCTACAAACAGAGCCACTACTACAACCTCTAAACACTAGGAGACTAAAACGGTGCTGGCCTTTAGACTTGCAGGGCACCTGAGGTGACATCGCTGGATGAATACCCTACCATGTCATTGTAATACATGGTATCGTAGCGTACTTTGTATAATCATCACATTAGATTATATATTTATTCTTTCTGATTGCTAATAAATTCAATAAATCTAATCTTATGATTCTATATAGCCCCTCCAGCTAATCTTGGGGATGTGTTCGAATAGTCTACATTTTCTATCACAGTTATTTCAAATTATTCTTCATAATCACCTTGTTACTTCTCTTTAGACGCTGTTGAACCTCAGCAGAGGGAGATGAAAACGCTTCTTGATGAAATTCCAAGAACACAATTAAGGAAATATTTCTGCAGACTTTCATTACGAGGAAATTTATAATTTTTATTTTTCGCAATGTATTGTCCTTTTACCTTATCCTAAAACTTAGCGATCCAATCCGCACTTTCTTAAACTGTTCATCGGAAAATTATTTTAATGTGTCCATCCATTTAAGCTGAGCTCTACCAGATGGTCAACACCTTTGAAGCTTTCCAACCACAATCTTGCGTCCTATGAAAGTCTCTATTTAAGTCTAAGGCACTCCTTTGCTGTTGTTGCTCGTACACTATTGTGATATATGCTATGTCACTGTCATATCGATTCACGGAAGGCAGAAAAACCGCTCATGTGGCCGAAACCCAGTTCTTAATGTGATCTTTCATCACTGGATGGTTGTAATAAATGTAGGCTTGAATATGCCTGTTTGCTTAAGTTGAATTGCCTGAGGTAACTCTTTATTTTCTCTATACATGAGCCGCTGAAATACAAAGTGGTACAAATCATGTTTTCTTCATTTGGAGATATTAACGCAATATTTTGTGCCTGTCATCCGCTCTGGATTATCATTGACTCCCTTTGACATAGGCCGTGATCGGAGGGGCAAGTTTACAACTTTTCCTTCCAGAAATTTGTTGTTCTTAGATTCCAAATTTTGTGAGACCCTCTAGGCACGTATTTTAGTTACCAAAGATAGACTGACTTACACCACTTTGCCTCTCAGCGACTCACACATTCAGCATGTTTTGTTATATGGGGTATTTTTCGTAACATTGAAGTGCCAGGCGCAACTGCTAGTTTGAAAATGTTAACACGTTATTCTTGACTGTAGTAAAATTGGAGGGTACAGGTTTAATTTAAAATGTCATTCAACAATAAATTGTCATGAAAAGAAATTAAATTTGTAAGGAGTATATTATGCCAACAGATTTCCCCTAAAGTAAAAAGAAGAGTAACTGCGTGTTCAAAGTAAGATCAAGTTGAGTCATTTGCGCATGCCCGAAATTTCGTATTTTTTTAAACGAAAATTTTGTACACATTCCGTCTCGGGTTGTAATATATCAGATATAACTGTCTTCATGATATCCTCCGTACGTTTATGATTTCTCACCATGATATATCTTCATAATAGAAATTCTGTTCTCTGTGAGGTATGAACTGAACATGTCGACACAGTTGAGCATCGAGCATGATCGACTGCAAACATCGAACGTAAACGTTTTAGAAATATCAACTGTAAATTTACCCGCCTGCGATACCTGGATGCGGATCGATTATAAATTTATTATTAAGATGCGAAGAAGTCAGAAATTGAACATCTGGGAACAACGGTAGACCGAATGGGGCGGAGGCGTTACCTTTATTTGACATTAAAGGGACTACACACTTCAAAAGATGTCGTTTTCTTAGTTTTGGGTTTTTGGTCTCTGGTACGTGGTCATGAATGTTTCGGTAGAATATACCGCCTCTGTATTCAAGGTACATTGATTCTTCACCTCCGCTGAAATCTGGAATTATATGTGTTTTATCAATAAACAGAGTTGCAGTTTTCTTCCTGAAACGTATGTGCCCCAGCAAAATTATTTTATTTCCGAACAAAAGTTATTTTATCATACGGCGGAGGGATGCAGAGGGAGACAAAATTGCACTTAACAGTAGGCGTACTAAACACAAGTGCACTTAAGTACTACCTCAGATGTCCTCAGATATATCTCGGTCTCTGCCAAAGTCTTGCACTGAAACGGCTTTTTGATCTCGTACGGACAATACATCTGGTGTGTTTCGAAGTCTTATTTTTTTCAGTGTGTTGCGAAGTCTTATTTCTTTCTTTGTTCCTGCAGGTCAGGACACACGAATTCGCTTCAGTGTAATGCCCTACCCGGGGGACAGTGGATTCACACAATGGCACGACGCTATGAAGATGGTGGCACGCTTACCGGGAGGCATCCCTCAGGAGTTCAGGAGAAGGGTATGTAGAACTATACAGAGGACAAAGAAGGAAGCCCCAAGGATAGTAGGGTTGACGAAGACCGAAGCTCTTCCTCCACTTCACACTGCTGTTTATTTTCCTCCCCACTAATATGTGACATGCCATCCAGACCAAAGCACTGTCTAAAGGGAATGTTGTAACATGGTTATATTTTTCAATGGCCCTTCGACCTGTTTCTCGTCACAGTCTTTCCGATCTGTCACCTCCAACCCTTTCTCTACCTTGCTGCCACCTTCCAGTTACGTTTCTGGACCAAATCTATGGCATCCCTCTAAACAGCATCCTCACAGCTACCTCAAGGCTTTCCTAGGGACCTTTTTTTGCCAATGCATCGTCCCATTACCTTGCTGGGCGAAACGAGAATCATCCATCCGTAGTGTGTAGTTAGCCAAATCTAGCCTCTTCAGTTGTAAAAATGTTTAAACTGTTACATCGGCTTACAAGTTGTAAAAATCTCCTCTTTTTATCTAATTCTCCACACCATGTCGGCCTACGTAAGCCCTAACATTTTTCTGGATATTTATTTTTAAAGGGTCCGATCATATTAAAGAATTTTTGGGAAAACTGGTCGTTGTTATTTCCGTCGTCGTATGTATGTACTGAGTGGTTAGATGACTGGGCGGAGACCATAAAGTCTGGCAATCTTCTATTTGATAAACAAGGCTGTACGCTGTATTAAATGTGGCGAGAAATACCTACCCCTCTACACGGTCGTATAGTGTTACAAAAGACGAAAAAAAAAAGCTACCAAATCCTTTATTCGTACTAAACCCGAAAATGTTAAAAAAAAACCGTGTAACTTTACTGCGAATGTGTCTGCTTGCAACTGCAGAGAGTACAAACCTCTCATCCTGGTTTGTCTTGAGTGTCCCAATATAGAGACACCATTTCGAACCGTTCTGTAATGTCGCAGCACCTGACGTCATAACCCTAGCATTCACATTCTGTAAATGGCTGCAGTTTTACAACCACCATAACCACACTTTACAATCATAGGTCGTCTTGAGAATAAAGTGTTATTAAAGGTCAAGATGCGAGATGGTTGTGGGTGTCTGGCAATCAGCAGGCTGAGTTTTAGGTTTTGTCTATGTTCAGAATGCAGCATTCCCCTCTATTGTGGTGGTTTCAAACAACGTCCATCTTGAACTGCCGCCTTTCCATCCCTCGGATGGTAGATAAATGAACATAGAGCATCGATGAGGTGTTAATGACAGGAGAATTCCGAACTACTCGGACAAATTCTTAATGCCACTCTATGCACTACAAGTCCCACATGAACTGTCTCGGGAGGGAACCCGTTTCTTCTTGGTGTGAAACCAACGGCTAACCGCCTCAGCCATTGCAAACAATGACTTTGCGGTAGAATTTAATTACCATTTTTCTGAATAAATATTGCGACTCTACATACATTACTGGCCCTCATATTCATTTGTTACTG
>Ga0123353_10007210_pt1 | contig 14978 bp, 8 predicted proteins | sample TergutLab28metaG_3_FD_92763 | JGI IMG/M metagenome (GOLD analysis project Ga0123353, IMG submission 92763) | Labiotermes labralis P3 segment gut microbial communities from Petit-Saut dam, French Guiana - Lab288 P3 | ecosystem: Host-associated > Arthropoda: Insects > Digestive system > Gut ... | reverse complement strand
TACCCCCGGGCCATCCCGTCCCACCCGCATTAATTTCCGGGTCTTTTGGGTCTCGCAAACCCCAAACGGTAAAATCCCCCCCCCCCCCCGGGAATTGTCACTAGGTACAATACAAAGTACCAACTATTGAGCTGATGATTAGTGTTACCGTACTGACGGTTGAAAATTCAACAGAATGTCCCCTGATCTGTTACGAACAGTACACTGTTACTCTTTACAGATCCTACATGAGTTACGAGCAACATTCAATTGCGAATACAACGAACATAGCCTTTCATAAAAATATGTTCCCGCGGTAGGCGCGTGATATGCACCCCACTGTCTATTTGTTGTAAAACATATGGTTCACTATTGGTCCTTTGTTAGGTATGGAGGTATCAATTGGCCGATTTCTCTCTCGGTCTATCCTTTAGTTCAAGTCTTCGTAGAAACGCGCATAATTTTCCTTCTACCTCCCACTTGCAAAATCTGATCTTACTGGAATACATAAACAGACAGTCAACTGACACCGGTTGTCCACCGATCGAGAACAGTTCTTTATGTGGGAAGGGGGGGGGGCGGAACTCAGTTGATGCCTCCCTACTGTTTCAACAGAATACAGAACAGTTCCAATTTCCGAAAGGGCGGGCTAAAGCCAGAAGTTTCATCTTAAATTCAAGATGTTTAAAATTTACTGTTTTGCAAACAGATAACGAAGTAACATACAGGAAATAAAAATCGCTGTATTCCACCCACACGACAGACAGCTACACCTGTTCCTCTTTACAACGGCTCGTCGTTCATCATCATATTCACTATGGCAAAGCATGGCTCTATCGTCACAATCTCGTCCTTACCATATTGCCTCTTATCATCCTAAATTTACCACTTTTGTTACTGCCGCGAATATCAAGACACAACAAATTCGAGCCATTCGTTATATTTTATCTCGCAGTGACTGGAAACACATAGCTTGCACTAACAAGTGTCTGTGGGTAAAATTTAAAAGAAAAAGTTCTTGAAGTAAAGAGTGAAGGTCAACGCGATAACACCAAGGCACATTTCCGGACTCAGCTTTGTGGCCCCAGACGTTAGGGAAATGTGAGAGATGATTCACAGCAGAAGACGTCTTATCGTTTGTTGTGGGATCGCGTGGACATTGTGTGTTATGTTGTTTGAAAATATTTGTTGACAGGGCCAGTATGAGAACACAGCGGTCGCACAGCGCCACACAGTGAGTAGACGTCGTTACTACTGGTGTAGTGTAAAATACGCGTACAGTAGCTTATGAGTGTGTTTGGAAATTCCTCCCACAGACGCCTAGAGCTATGTTTCTCTCTAAACGTATTTCGGGTACACAAAGGCAGGTATTCAAAATAACCTAAAGCACACACATAGGGTGATGAGGGTGGGGTGGTCAACGTCACGCCCCGGCCGCTTTAACCCCGGGAAAGACCTGGTACCAATTGCGTAGCGGGCTGGGTGGGACCCAGAGCCGGTGTGGACGGGTGCGGAAAATCTCGATTCGATCTCCGGACCGTCCAGCCCCTAGCGAGTCGCTTGTTCGACTGAGCTATCCCGGCACAACAGACACCAGATGAAAGGAATACGTTAATAAAATAGGCAGGTTGTCAGACTTCGCCTATCCTTTCAGTAGGATATACTCCCAACAACTGAAATAAACGTAAATAAACAACACAGTGCATCAAGCTTGTACATAGGCAATTTCCGGCTGTAAACAATACAGTGTACCCCCGGCGATGCAGACTGAAGGGTATATCTGATGCAAAATTTAAACAGTCGTAACTGACCTTCTCATAACTGCCACAGTTTAGAAGCCAGTACAGCTATGTAGATACAGGGACGAGGACAAGGCTGGACGTCCGCAGCACCGCACTTCGATTCCCGACAGGGTCAAGAACTTTGTCCGTTCTTTAAAATTTCAAGGCGGGCTCTGGGATCCACCCAGCCTCCTACTTAATTGGAGGTAAAGCGGCCTTAGCGTGAAGCTGACCACACAACCCCCTATACCATGCTGAGGTCAACAATTGGAGATATACAGACGCTCCCTTGGCGTCTTCGTGGCGTGCAAGGGACAGCATTACTTGTGATCATCTGCGAACACTCGAACACCTTTACGAATGCACGGCACTTCTCTGCCCTAAAACTGGAAGGAAGCTGATATATGGCAACAGACACTGTCCGACTATTTTACGATGTACAAAGGTGTTTCAAAACATAACATAAATGTTAGCCGCATGAAGAAATACGGCAGACTAGTATCGACCACTACTGTTATGGAGTGCTATCAACAGCGACAGCGGTCATGAGAGCATCCAAAGTAGTCGTCATCAACGAACGTACGACTTCATGTGAAGTTCCTGCTAGTTTGGTCTGATTTCAATCAAACATGAATTTTCTATCGGATTTTGGTATAACCTCCACCGTATAATTTCGTGAAAATCCGTCAAGCGGAAGCCTAGGTGTTGAACGTGGACGGAAAGACACGACGAAACAACAGCCATTTTTGGTAACTTAACGAATGCGCCTAAAGAGAGAGAGAGAGAGAGAGAGAGACGGTATATTTATTGATACCTAAGATTCAGAAAATACGACCGAAATGAACTGCTCATACGCAAAATAATTTCGCCTTAGGTATTTGCACAAAAACGACCTGTTTTTCGAAAGCAAATACCGCACAAATTCAGCTTTTACTCGTACACGAGAACGCCTCATGTTAATTTGAATGATTTGAATGAAGTCATCCCGTTGTGTATCTATATATTCACTTTATTGCTATATATTGCCGTCAACACAACTATAATAGAATATAATATTAATGCAACATGTTTCGACTTCAATAGTCATCTTCAGGCTAAGCTAAGAATCGTTATTGCTTTACAGGGTGGTTGTGTGCATTTGGGATACCATATGGCTTACAGTGTTTTTATACACAATGTGACTTATATTTACTGTGCTATTATAAGTAGGGTCTAATGTTAAAGTATATGTTGGCACACCCTGCTTATAATAGCACAGTAAATATAAGTCACATTGTGTATAAAAAACACTAAGCCATATGGGATCCCAAATGCGCACAACCACCCTGTAAAGCAATAACGGTTCTTAGTTTAGCCTGAAGATGACTACTGTAAGTCGAAACATGTTGCATTAATATTATATTCTATTATAGCTGTGTTGACGGCAATATATAGTAATAAAGCCTCATGTAAAGCGAATGTTAGCCTGCAGTACTGCTGTAAGCTTTGAACTTCGGGTTAATAAAGTCCAAGACAAAACCGACCCTTGAATATTCCACAGGTGCGCAAAGTCATAATACGAACACGCCACAAGCGCTAATGTATATTACGGCCTAGAAAATCGATATACTACATCAGGGCTGAGGAAACAGTTGTATCTGGGTCACATCCGACACATCGGACACGTTAATACAGAGGCCTTCTGAGTGGTGGTACCGTGCATACTTGTACGTGGACATCAGCGATCCGCAGAACATACTACACTTATCGCTGGGGTTTGCTACCTTCATCACCTGAAGCAAATAACACCACATGCAGCAGGGTACTTCTTGAGAAGCTAACAGTTAATATGAAGACCAAGATATTTTCCGCCTTGCATAACGTCCGAATGTTCGTTACAGTGCCCGCAACAGCCCGCCACTTCCTCCTGTCCAAAGTCAAATCAAGTCCATATCCTCAAGCCTTAACTATTTAAGATTCGTTTTAATATTATCCTCCCACCTACATTTAGGCCTCTCAAGCTGTCTTTTACATTCGGGTTTCCGATCCCAATTCTGTGTTCTTATCTCAGCTCTCCCATGCTTCATATCCACCGTTCTTGTGTTTCTCCAGAATGTTACCGCCGTAACTGATACCGGATCAGGATCTGCGGCATGCTATTACCATAGTACATCAAAAGGAAACGTGAAACTGGCTATGTTGCGGTAATGTAAAAATACGAGACGAGGAAGAAGACGTAAGCAGCTACTGGAAGATCTTACTGAAGCGAGAGGATATTCCAAGTAGAACGCGGAAGCACTGGATCGCACTCTGTGGAGAACTCGCTTTGGAAGAGGCTATGGGCCTGTCGTAAGACTGACAACGGAGCAATGATGAAGTACTGTCCTGAGCCACTCTTTATCATCAGCAAGCAGCACGGACGCAAAACGTTTTCATAGTAGTATCGCCACCTACAATAAATGTTTTGCAATGACGTCATTCGGATGCACTGATTAGTCCCTGAGCAAGGTTACACGCCTTCATTAAATGCACACTCTGACATGTAAAGTTTGTCACTTCCTGCCACTGCGCTTGTGGGTGGTCGGCTGAGTGGGTTATGTTAATATGATAAATGAGCCGACGGGCCGTGATAAGTGAGACTTGTCAGATAAAATAACAAACCCTATACAGCGGCAAGTAAACCATCCATTTCCATTACCTAACGACGAGCTTTTTTAGTTCTTACAAATTTATTTCACTGGCGATCATGCAGCGCAAGCATAACATCGCTGCAATCATGCGGGTCAAACTTAAAATTGGTACGCAAATGATGTGTTTGCGAGACATGCATCCCCTGACGCTCTGCAACGGCACTGACTGGTAGTCCAGTAAGTGTATGATTTCGTCACTAATGCTACAGCGATTACTGCCCTTGCAGCATGAAGGAATGTATTCATTCCGTGAAGCCATCGAAACACCCCCATTCCCGTTCTAAAAATTCACCTGCAGATGACAAGGTTTCGTCACCATTATCAATAAATCTCAGAGGCAGCCATTCTAAACTACTAAGCTTGATCTCCGAAATACACGTTTTGCACATGACAGCTGTACGTGGGCTGTTCAGGAGTAAGAAATAAAAATCTGTTTATCTGAAAACGGGAAAATAAACACTGTTTTATAAACGGAAGTACTATGAAATATTTATTCGGAGTTTAGCATTAAAAAGAAAAATTAGACATTCGAGTTTTTATTTTTATTTTTTAGAAATAGCCGTGCCTTTTGTATACGTTGCTATTGTAAGCATAACTGATTCGATGCCCGTCCGCGCGAAGACCGGGCAAGTGGGTAGTATGAAAATGCAGCCTAATGTAGGATAAAGTGAGCATGAAATAAATAAGAGACGGGAGATAAAAACAATGGAAGGAAAGAACAAATTAACCCTTTAAACGCCGAGTTAAATTCCATCTGACATTTTCTGGCATTATGAGGAGCTCACTATATTTTCCACGTTAGCGGGTTAAGGGGGAAAAAAAAACTAAAAGAAGCTGTGAAATGACGAATCAATGACGCAACTAATTAATTCACGCGCTGTACGTGTCCCTCAAGACCACTGGCAAAACGAGTGACGTGACATCAAGACGGCTATAATCACGTTCAGAACATCAAGGCGCTCCTTCTGCAACTGAATCTCTTTTTAAAGCCTCAGGTTTGTCTCTGTCTTGCAGTGCCTTAAAGAGGCCGTTGTTCGTGAGCGGTGGATGACCTTGGTAAAAATGAGGACTTTAATATTAGATTCCCCCTCCTTCAGGTCAGCGATGACCAGTCAACAACGTGCTGTGTACTGTCATGCAGGGGTGTCCTGTAGAACTCAGGTAAAAGCGTTGTACAAAAGTATCTGTCTGTCGGTGATGTAGCCAATTGGTAATCTGCCAAGCGGAAAGAACTCAGGAAAGAGAGGCAGAGGAGATCAAATCAGAGAATTTTAATTATCGTACTAGATGACTGCCTTGTATATTACACTACGGTACACGAACTAACACACTAAGCAAATGTAAGCATAATGAATTGCATAGATATAATAGAACTTCGAGGAATGTTTGCTGAGGTATGCTGCCATTTGCCTAAATAGAGCTAAGATACCGTAACTGGAAAATCAGAGTCTTTTAGGTGATCAACTTTTTCCCCTGGTCAGGATTCGAAACGGTTACATCCTCGATGCAAGTCGGACGCGTTACCTCTGATCTAACCGGATCGGTAAATTATTGCGTTCAACTCTCCTCATTGTACCGAGAAACAAGTTACCAGTCCGGACTCATTCAAATGTTTTGCAACTCTAGTAGCTTTTCAGTTCTAGTTCACAAACCTTTTGCAGCGCTGATGTTGGTATCGCTTTTTTCTCTCCCTCTTCTACAATTTCAACACAACTGCTATTAATTCCATAACAGACATCCGTTAAATCGCAAACTGGACGTCACAAAAATAGCAACACATGACCAATTCAGCAGACGGAAATTCGGACTGACACCGCTAGCGATTCTGCGCAATTACACACACAGGATCACAGGATTTCAGAGGGAGGAGGTCAGTAGTACAGCGCAGATGGTGTGAGCAAACCAAATAAGGTACATGCCGCTCTCATATGTTGCTGCGGGCGCAATGTAACAGTGGTTAGGCCGAGACGGGAATAGACGTTTCGAAAGCTAACACAGAAACATATTTTGCTGCGCACCTTCAATTTCTCTGTTCATACATGCTATACATATATGGAACGTGTGTGTGATCTAGACCTCCAAAATACATCCCGCTCCTCTCGCATATCAATTTCATAACAATTGACTATCAACTACCATTTGCTGTTTCAAACGGAGAGTTTAATGTCTTCAGTACTCTTCACAAGGGGTTAACAACATAGGTGAAGTAATCTTACACTCGTGACATCACGTTATGGGAGTGTGTAGGTGGCGGGAAAGTAAAGCGCCATGCATTCCAGGCATTCATACTAAATGACAGTGAATAAATAGCTGGCGACCCTGTCATTATGCCTCAAGGGGAAAGGACTATATAACAGAGAAAATTACATTAACAGGAAGCTTCAAAGTGTGCACAAAAATGGAATTAGGCTTGTCAGATAAGGATAGTGATGGGCGAAAATAGAGAAAACATGGAGAAAATAAAAAGTGCAGTCTACAACATTTTGGCTGAAACCCCCCAAGCTGAGGAGAAAGAAAGCAGGAAGAGCAGAATAATAAAATATGAAGAGGATAAAGTCTTGGCAAACATAAGAAAGCAAATGAGACGAATAAGATACCGGTGGAGAAAACAGAAACAGGAAAAGTAAAAAAAAAACACATATTCAAGAAAACGCAGAATGAAAAACAACGGAGAGAAAAGGGCGATAAGAATAAAATAAACACAGCAGAAAGAATATGAGGCCGAGTGGTAATGTACTTTATATGCTACAGATCCGTAAGCTGAAGAATGCTTATGCCAAGCAACAATCCAACAAGTGCCCACTACAACTATCTCCGGTACGGTACACATCTTCACCCAACTAAACAGGGTGTGTATGAACTGTACACAGATAAGAAACAACATAAACACATTCAATTTTGATGTGCTTTGATGTGTTCAAGTTTATGTTTTTAACGACAGCATAATTTGATATTTTATTACAGCAAGGAGCGCTTAATATATTAACTGTAACATCGGGTGGTTTCAAATACACATTTTGAGCAACCGTTTGTATATTGTTTGTATTCTTGTATGACGCCCTGATGATTGGTCGCAGAAGCGACCGAAACATGTCGGTGAATAATATATGATAAAACATATTTTATTGATGAGCATTTGTTGGTATGTTAGACAGTATTTTACCATATTCTACATCGGATAGCCCCATTTTTAAAACTATGGAATAAGGTACAGAAAGGCAGACAATGGGTTTAATAAAGAGGAAATACTAAAAATAAATATAAAGAATAAGGAAAGATTACGGGAGAGCGCAGAAATGAAAATGACAGACACAGGAAATACTGAAAAAATACGGTATCTTTATAGGTCGTACCCTTGTAGGACCTACTCAGGGACGACTCCTTTTTATTTCCCAGGGTCAATTTGATGTCTTTTTGAAACTCAGGGCAACGCCACGATGACAGCAACTGCACAAGCGGACACATTCGTTATGCAGAGACGCTCTGAACCTATCACACAATGTTTCAGGATACACGAAAATATGACTCTATTCGTCCACTCCGTCCTCTCCAGAAAACATATCCATTACTTACGACGAAGCGATATAATCTACTAGAAAGAATTTACCGATCAATTCAATATTACCATCTATTACTTTTAGCGCGTAATCGATTAGCAGAATGAAAAGGTGCAGTGACTGAACCTAAACCTGATATATCCAACGGACAACAGGACATGTACTGTACCTGCTGATGGTGCTGTATTCCTAAATCAAACAATGGCAAGCTGGCAGAATGCAGTCAGCAACGTGTGTACGTATGAAGCTACTCAAACGCGGTTCCACGAGTAAGCTGGCCCAGACGCCACGTCCATCAAATTATGTTAGAGAAATGTCAAGTACTTATCAGAATAAATTTAATAATATTCTAGAACATATGTTAATGTTTGTTTTCACATACGAAGCAAGAAGGCTGTAAACGAATCGGGTAAACGGATCACAAAAGCGACTGTCAAAATTTCTAACATGCAGCTCTTGTTGTGGGTACATTTACGCAAAACATACAAACGGTCATCCCACTTATTATTCAACTATAATTAATGACATTATTTAAACTGGAATTTATGTTCATAAAAAATACATATGATCACATATAAGGAAAGAAGGATGCATATACACAGTCTTAACATTCTTTTAATAAAACCAACGAGATGGACTAATATCTCAAATTGATTTTTGGACTGCGCAAGCAGTCAGCATAACCTGTATGACCTATACCTATTGCTGTGTGTACAGTGCTAGACTTCTGATGGTGGACAGAGAAACTGTTCGAAACATGTAGAGTCCTATTCCAAAAATCAATTTGAGATATTAGTCCATCTCGTTGGTTTTATTATAAGAATATATCATGATGCACGGTCCTCTGAATGTCAAACAGTCTAAGCAGCCGAAACATGTAGCTGTAAAACAGCTATGTGTTTCGGCTATATACTGTATAGCCATCAACAGGCCGAACATTGAACCACAAATATGAACAAACTATAATTCAATGCAGTATTGTATTGTATTGTACTGTATTGTATTGTACTCTTCTCTTACATACGTATATTTAATACACAACAGGTGGGTCTTGTCTAAAAACAACATTTGCTCAAATTCACACATTCCCACAGCCTCTACACTCCAGTTACAACTGTAATAACCTTCATTAAGCGATACTTAATTTAAAACACGCATAAAGGTCACCACAGTTTTATTCAAAGCTGCGACGGGACACATATTTTTTGTAACCACACAGTGAATGAGTTTTGGTATCAGAATTAAGCTAAAATGTTACGATTACTTTAATGTTTACGCAGCAGCCCTGTTGACACGCGACATGCCCTACGCACTGACAGTAGTCAAGTGACTGACAACACCGCCATTATCGATGTTCGTCAGAGGAAAACGTCAGAAACCACATCTATTCGCCTCCATCAACACAACTACCACTCTTAACGCCTATTTTAATTGTATCTCCGCAACATATGTATTGCTAAGCACGTCGTTTTCAAATAAGGTTTGAAGCTTTCATGGCAAAGAGATGGATTAAGCGTGAACTGAGGCATCCGCCGCGATGAAGATGAGATCTGCGCTCTTCTAGGATACCACGGCAGTAATCCCAGAAGACCGGAGATCTAGATGGATCACATTCATGTCGGGCGAACGGGGGCGCCAGTGTCGTTAAAATCCCACGTCCCGGAGACCTATTCTGTTTCAGTCTCCATCGAACCTGAAGACGGAGACACAACAGGTCTCCGAAAAACCGGTTCGCATTACAACTCTGCCGCAACTGTACACCCGCAAGACTTTTCGTGCAATTGTCATACATTTTCTTATCTCAGCGTATGAGACCTTTTTCCCATAACTGGCATATTTAACTAACATCTGTCATTTGTGTAACATCGTGGGAACTGTAGACTTGTACAGATACTGGCAATTTGTCCTCTTCCCACACACTGTCAGTAAATGTGACAACTCAAAAGAATGACCAACGCTAGACATGACCTTCAGATCTGTTGCCACGTTATCACGATTCATTTACATAGGTTCCTTATCTGACAAACACACCGTTAGTAACTTCCTGTCGGCTGGCTTGTCAGAACTTGCCTGAATCAATGATCCGCCTATGACCGTGGTTTCGCGGAGAGGTTATGGCAGCGAACTTCAAGCACAACGCACAATTACTGGCACAGCTGTCAAATACAAGGGCCGGGACACACTGCTTGTATACCTAATGCCCGACTTTTTTTGAGCCAAGGATGCAGTTATTCGATCATTAGCGGTCGCTTTACAACAGCCCCAGCCGTCATCTGACAAATGTGACCGGTTTTCAGCATGAATAATGTGTCAAAGTGTAGGGAATTTTCCTAATCCTAAAATTACGAAGCATCAGGCACGATCAACGTCACCAGTTTAGTTATTCACGTGAAAACAGACGTTTGTCATCATGGACAAAGAAAAGGCCACGATCTTTACAATAAGTGGTTTGCTCCACATTACAACGCGACATGTCCGCGCTGGATCTGTAAGATACACAGGCGGCCGGACAGATGGACAAGGCCATCCGTGGTTTTACGCTTCGCTCTGTAAAGAACGCCCGCAAGTTATTGTCTTAGAATGTTACACAATGGAAACACAAGCGTACTGTGCGTTCACAGCATTCGAATCATTATTCCAGGAATCACCCACCAAATCTAATGTCTGTTATATACAAGACAGGCAATGTACATATAAACGTAATTTTGAGACGGGGCCGCGTATCCATTGTCGCAGTGGAAAATCAATAAGCATTACGTACTCTGAGTGTGTCTGTGTGTAGCCTGAATTATTCAGCATCCAGTGCGCATGCGCCGTATTGTATTGTTATCTGTGGCCCTCTGGTTTTACCATATTTTTCCACTTTTTCTCACAAACGGCATGATTTTCGCAAAAAAGGTTACTAGATATAAAACATGTGTTTTACTTTTCTCTACAGCTTTTGCCTAAAACACTTCTCATTCTAGAAGAATTCAACGAGATATTATCATAAATGTACGTAGGTCGTAATGTTACGTGCCGGTTATTCTTGTCAGATTTAATACAACTCGAATTTCTTCGACAGGTTTTCGAAAAATACTCAACTATCAAATTTCAAAATCCGTCCAGTGGGAGCCGAGTTGTTCCAAGCGGACAGACAGACAGACAGACGGACAGACACGATGAACCAAAGGGTCGCTTTTGGCAGTCTTGCGAACGCGCCTAATAAAACGAACGTGACACTGAGCGAACTGGCACTGAAATGTCACAAACTAGAGGAACAGTCTGTGGATCTAAACTCGACGGTTTGCAAGGAGCTACAGGTTTCGTCACTTGTTGACTGCCAGCAGGCAGCATCGTCGGTGCATTATATCACATGCTGTAAACACAGTCTAGTGCTCCTGAGGATGGGCGAAATTATCGTCCGAAACATGTTGAGCTGATTGAAATTATTAATAAAATTATTAATGTTGCATCTAGTTGGCTGTTTATATTATTGTATCAATGATGCACGGTCACACAAATATCAAAGTAGTTTAATCAGTTGTATAAGGGGCAGGAGATTCCACCGAAAGATTGGTACCTACTTACCGACCTACACGGCTTCACATCCCTGAGAACTGTAATCTGCATTTGGTTTGGTTTGGTTCGGTTTACGAATATCTACTTTAGATTTGTTTGGTTCCACTTAGTACAATGTAACACAGTTTCGTTCGGTTCGGTCAGGCTTAGTGAAATCAAAATTTCCTTCGCACCCAGGATTTGGTTGCGAACACAAAAATAATACCTATCCCTATACGAAATCGGGTCAATTGCACGCACTGTATTGGGCATTGCTGCATCCTTGTTAATATTCCATACATTCAAACCATATGCTAACAGATACAGCCATCCCACGAAGAACAACAGCAATTAGGTCTTTCTGTATATTTTGCAAGCCACCATGAAGATTTGGTCCCGAAAGCCTTAGAACACAGTTACGTATCGTTAACGACTTCAACTATCATTCTGCTTGCCATCAAAAAGCGAGGTAATCCACCGGGTCTGAAGCAGAGATTTCCCATGGGCGCATTTAAGAGTCATAAGCGTGTTCTGTGGCCAAATTACCTTAAAAAGTCTAACTTTTTACACGTAAAACAAATCCTATATAGAAGAATGTTACTAATTCACACTTTAAAGCAGAGTAGGGATAAAGTCTGAGTACCTTAATTTACAGCAGCTCATTAAATGGAAACATACTCAATGGACGTTCTTCCGCAGCTCACTGAACTATGCGCATTCTGAGGTGAAGTATTGCAGCCCTGAAGCACAGACCCACAGCACCGGCTTGAAAAGTTCAGTGAACTTGCAGAAGAAATGGAAAACGTTTGCCTTGTACTCGAAAAATGGTTTCAGCAAAAAGTTAAGCAAATAGTCACGAAAATTAATTATGGTCATGTTTGAATGCCCCTGTATATGATAATAATTAACCGATCTGACAGATTAAACAACAAACAACAGAGAACTTGTCAACATAATAATCGTAGAACGTGGTACGCGGTGGCGGATTTGGTCGAGGCAATACGCCACAAGCCGGAATGTCGTGTTTTCGATTTCCGAGGGGGTCATTTGGATATTTCATTGACTTAATCCTTCCCCCGCAATATGGCCCTGGGGTCGACTCAGCCTCTAACAGAAATGACTACCTGGGGGCAAAGACGGCCGGTGCGTGGGGCTGACAACCTTGCCACGTTCATGTGCCGACTGCCTAGACACTCTGGGACCCTCATCCTCCTTGAGCCTCTGAGGGCCTGTCAAGCCCAGTAGAGGCGACTGCTATACCTTGTCACCTTTAATAAATATTAAACATGTACCCACAATACGTTACCCCAGCATAACAAACGAAGTGAACAGCAGCAAGACTGATTATATATTTACGGCCTGATGCGACCGTCCCGCCAGAGCATGGCTGACGAACCAATAGCACGCGGAAACATCTCCTGGGCACGCGGCATTCAATGTTGTCCAAATATTTTTTATTACTTTGCCCGACCAGCTTTTCTATATCGTGAAGAATATGTGTGTGTGTATACACACACACACACGCACACACACACACACACTCTCTCTCTCTCTCTCCCCTATATATATATATATATACACACACACACACACACACACACACTTCGTTTTCTTCTTCCTGGTGGGCTCCATTTCATAACTTCTTTTGGTAATCTCTCCTGTTCCATTCTTTGAACATGTCCACACCACTGAAGTTATTTGGTTTTAATATCGTCTAAAAGAGACCTTACTACATTCATTTTTTGTTTAATAATAGCATTCCTAATTTTGTCCTTCCTGGAAATTCGAGCTGAGCGTCGCCAAAAGTCCATTTCTGTGGAATTGTCAAATGGGCGCAGGAAGATGTGGAAACATTGTACAACCTGCTAAATAAATAAGTACACACACACACACACACACACACAAACACATATACCTGACTGTGTGGAGACTGTTTACGAATTACCGTTGCTACCAAATAACACTGCGTGAGAAACATTTTTACACAAATCAGGAGTGGTGCAAAGTGTTGACTGGATATTTATCATTAGGGCGCCGGCCTGGCGGTGGCTGGACGAACACGTGACATTGGGCAAAACGTTTTACAATCGTCTTTTGGAACAGGAAGTAGCAGCAGCCCCAGTTACTTCTACATGTTCTTCCTTATCGCATTTCTCGAGGAGGCCTTTATTAGAAATATGAAAATATGATGCAATAATTATACAATGCATTAATTATATATAACCTAATTATAATAGGCATTAATAGTAATAATGCAGTAGTTAATAATAATAATACTGCAATTAATAATAATTATAGAAGACTCCAAGACCTTATTTTGCTCTCAAAATCCCCACAGGCATGCGAAAGGGTTTGCAGGTCTTCTGTAAAGAATGTAAAAGATAAAGGTCACCCCACCACATGCCTGGACAAGCACAGAGGGGAGGCGTAGGTAGAGCTCCAGCCCATTCGAAACCAGGCTCTAGAAGGAGGTGGGCGGTTAGCACCAAGCTCCGGCCGCTTTGCTCCCACGAAAGTCTCATTATACAGAAGGTTGGGTGTGCCTCAGGGCCGATCTGGACGGCACAGAAAATCTCACCCCCCACCGGGATTCGACCCAACCCTTAGCGAGTCGCTATACCGACTGAGCTATCCCGGCAGCCGAGTTGAATGTATGCCATTACCCATTAAGAGTTACTTTACTGATATGATCAAATCCTGCCTTTAGACAGGAAGTGGTCACACGGGGTACAGCGACGCTTAAGAGAGAGATTTCATTTCATTGTGTTTGCTGGATGTCACAAACACATCCGCTTAGGCTGCAGAATCGGAACAAAGAAATGCAGTGTGTACGCATACCTGTACCGACAGCATGTAACTACAAACACTACTTAGGAATGCGGTCAGTAAGATATATCCTTACCGCGACAAGCTGTTCGCTAGGCCTATTCAGGCAGATAGCTGGTTGCTGACCACACCCGTCAGTCAGGCAGATGCAGGTAGCTGCAGTACAACAGATACACCGCGAGCATTCAGTCAGATTCTTAGCCCGCCCGTTTAACATAGTACTGCCACTCACAATGAACATACACAGTCATAAAATGGTGTCTTCGTCTGTTAATTAATCTTCTACAAGCAAACTGTACAATTCAATTATAATGAACTACAAAACCGGAGAACAAGACTAACTGCAGAGCCATTATTTTAATACAAGTCTCCGTGTTGTGTTTTTAACAATTAACAAAAACCATGGTCAAACACAACAGTACTTGTTGTAAAACAACATCCTGTTGACAAAAACCCACATGTTTCGGTTCATCATCACACTTGATATAAAAATATGGACGAAAGTGAACTCCTGCTAATAAAACTAAACTAAACTCCGTGGCCTTAGTCCGCATGCGAACTATACCGACAGAGCGGCCGCCGCCGGTCGGCGAAGTTAGTGCCAACTTTTGCGGATAGAGGGGTGT
>Ga0123353_10007208_pt1 | contig 14980 bp, 14 predicted proteins | sample TergutLab28metaG_3_FD_92763 | JGI IMG/M metagenome (GOLD analysis project Ga0123353, IMG submission 92763) | Labiotermes labralis P3 segment gut microbial communities from Petit-Saut dam, French Guiana - Lab288 P3 | ecosystem: Host-associated > Arthropoda: Insects > Digestive system > Gut ... | reverse complement strand
GTTCGTGTGGTTGGTGGTAAAATTTCCTAATTCGTCTGCTTGACTACCCAGCGGCCGTCGTTTTTTTCAAAGGCCGAGCCGGGGAGCTGGGTTACCCGTCCGTCGTCGGCGCAGAGTTTTAGTTTTCCCATTACCACATTTACTTCCGTTACGCGCCATAAAGAACCGTTCCAGTTGATTCTGGTTCCTTCAGACGGCAGGCATTGCCTCTGCTCTCCGTAAAAAAGGTGTTCGTATGCAAGACAGCAGAGGAGGCGGCCGCAGGGGCCTGAAATTTTCATGGAATTAAGGGACAGGTTCTGATCCTTGGCCATTTTAATTGAAACCGGTTTGAGCTTGTCGGAAACAGAATGGCAGCAGTAGCCGCGGCCGCAAACGCCAAGGCCGCCGAGCACGCGGGATTCGTCCCTGACTCCGATTTGCCTGAGCTCTATTCTGGTTTTGAAAATGCTCACCAGGTCTTTTACCAGTTCTCTGAAGTCCACCCGGCTGTCGGCGGTAAAAAAGAAAAGAATTTTTGGTTCTTCCAGAAGGTAGTGAACAGAGACTAGCTTCATATCCAGTTTATGGACTTCAATCTTTCCCTTGCAGATATCAAACGCTTCTTTTTCAAGGCGCTTGTGGTAGGCTGCCCTTGAAAGGTCTTCGTCATCGGCAGGTTTTTCTATCCTGGAAATAACCTGCGGCATTTGTTCGGTTTTCTTTTGTACAATGCCGATTATTTCTGCAAGATCCTTGCCGTACCGGGTTGGTACCACCACAGGTCTGCCAATCTCAAGCGCTTCCCCCGACCAGGCGGCATGAAAAGTTTCATTTGAATAAACAAGGCGGAGGCGGTAAATCGGGGTATCCAGGGTCAGGGCTTCAAGATCTTCTCCGCTCAGTGCGGAACCGGCGCCCATTGCCCCTTCCTGGGCGGAAAATTCGGAACTATCTTCCAGCGAAGATATATCATCATCGTCGTAATCAGCCATTATTAGTCCTTATCGCACCGCTTATTGTCAGATCTACCAATAAACCGGTTATCTCATCAAGTTTTGATACTCTTTCCAGCTGTGTACTCTGACCGGATAAAATTGCAGCAGCCAGTTCTTCAAGTTTCCGGTCAACAACATTTATCTGATAATACACAGTAGTCTTCCAGTCCGACACTCCCTCGATCATTACCTTTTGTTTTATACCCGAACTTCGCTGCAATTCATAGCCGTTCTCTATCACATAATTGATAAAATTCCGCACGGCCTTTTTGTATCTCAGAATTTCAGCATGAAAGGGTCTGTCCCTGAGATCGCTGCCTGAGCTGTGAACTTCATCCATAAGTTCCGTCAGAGCTTCTTCCGAGGGGGCAAGTTCCCTTATCGGTCCAAGTTCTGCCGAGGCAGTTTTTTCCAGCACCTCGGAAAACAGGGTCTTATTAACGCCACGGGTTTTGCCCGAACCGTCACTCTTGCCTCTGGTTTTCCTGGGCTCCTGTTTCTGAGCGGGACGAAGAGAAGTGCCAATTAATGATGAACCGGTAAAATCTACTTTATCCATACTGCTGTACCAAATGTATGCCTAATGCATCCTTTAGTCCAGCCACATCACGGAACTCTGAAATTGCCCTGTTCCATGCTTCTTCGGTACGGCACACACGGACTTTTCCGTGGATAAGACAGCCTTCATCGGCCTGTATGCGCCGGGTAATAATATCTCCCATTACAAGGCCGGTAGCCAGAATAATAAGCCGTTCGCTTGCCAGGACATTTCCGAAAACGACGCCGCCCACGGTAACAGAGGTGCCGCTGACATTGCTTTTCATTCTGGCGCGTTCGCCTATTACTACTCGGCCCCTGGCTTTTACGTCGCCCTGGACATTGCCGTCCACTCTTGTGAAACCGCCGGATTCGATATTGCCCGAAACACTTGTTCCGGGGCCTATGATGGTATTGACCGAGAAATCTTCGTTTTTAACTGAGGCCATGACAGTCCTTTGACCTTTTGCGGAACCCTAGCGGGAATTTCGTGAGATGCTGGAACGGATGTTCATGTAATTCAAAGGATCTACAACTTCCGACCCGATGTGAACTTCATAGTGAAGATGGGGGCCGGTAGACAGTCCGGTGTTTCCAATGTAGCCAATTACTTCGCCCTGCTGAACCCTTTGTCCCGCCTGCACCCGGAAAGAAAGCATGTGCGCATAACGGGTGTAGAATCCGTAATTGTGCCTGATAATAACATTGTTCCCAAATCCATCCTGATCAAATCCCACTGCTACCACCTGTCCGTTGGCGGTCGCCACTATGGGATCGCCCTGGCGATAGGTGGAAAGATCTATGCCCTTGTGAATGTAATATTGCCCTGTAAAGGGATTTTCGTTTTGTCCGAATTTCATGGAGATATGCGCGAAATTGCCCCTGATGGGCCAAATGCTTGGAATCTCGGTAAGGAGAGCGCCCTGGGAATTTAGAAGAGCTCCTATTTCCCTGATCCTTGGAGTTGCGGTATTAATAAATTCCGAAAGCTTCTTTAAATCGTCCGCTTCCCTGAGGGTTCCCGAGGGGCTTTCCTTTAAATCAAAGAAAGAAGACAGATCCCCTGCCGAAGCCCTGGAAGCTCTCGCTGTTCCCGCCACATCTGCCCCAAGAGCCGAAACTGTGCTTAAAAGAACAGGTTCAAAATTTCTGACTTCACGGAGGAGGTGATTAACTTCATCCCTTATTTGATCCAGGCTTGCCTGGGTATCTTTCAGGCGGTAATCCTTATCAAGCAGGGTACCCCTGGTGGTTCTGTAAGAAACTCCGTACCACATGAATGTTCCGACTATACCGGCGAAGATAAGGAAAAAACAGCAGATTGACAGGACAGATACATGAAGATTATAAACTTTCTTTTCTGAATGGGGCACCAAAACAACGGTATAACGCCTGGTTATGGTTCTGTGAATGGCTTTAAAAAAAGCACCTATTGTTTTAACCGAGGCAAAAAAACCATTTTTTGTCTTCTGAACAATACTGTTCTCGAAGCGTTTATACTCGTGGACAGAAGCCACTCTTACTCCTTGGCAGAGGTAAAACCCATGCGTCCCATTTACTGTAGTACCCTAAAATATACTCCCGGAGGCGGAAATTGTCAACTTTCCTTTTTCAGCACTGCGGGAAACCACTTATTTCTATAATATCGGCAGAAATTCTAACGCAGCCGGTAACTAAATATCAGGGCAAGGCGGTAGAAAAGGAGGCGTCTTTTGCCATCTTCCTTCTCTATCTTTAAATCCTGATAATAATAATCATTATTAAAAAGGCTTAATCCGTGATTTCTGTGGGTTTTCATCTGAATAATCACTGTTGTATCAAAACGGGGGGTTATACTGAGCACGCCAAATCCGGAAAAATGCCAGAGACCAAGACTATCTCCCCAGAAATCTCCTCCCGGGGCATTATAGAAGTTCTTGTCCAGTTCCGCCATTACGCCGATCATGCTTAAAACCGGGGATAAGGGCATCTGGTAGCCCAGAACATAATTCGCCAAATACTTCCAGCCGTTCCGGTTTTCCCCTTCGTCGTTCTCAAAAATCCAGGAGTCTTTTGCCCCGGCTCCGGTATTGGCGCTGTAGCGGAATTCCTGGCGGGTCATAAATACCACATGGGTCCAGTCTCCCGGAAAAATGGCACCCAGATCGAACTGAAAGGTTCCGGCTCCCCAGGCACTCCAGACAAGTCCGTCAAAAGCGTTTCCGTAGATTTTTGCCTTCCTGGGAGGGGAAGACGGCGCATTTTTATCAACCGGAGCATTAATGCCCAAACCGTCGGCAATGGGAAGATTCCATCCGGAACCGGCATCAGCGCCTCCGGACAACATGAAAAAAGCCGCCGGCGTCCATATAATTTCACCTATACCAATAAGGGAGATCGGTGTAACACTGGCGCTGAGCACAAGTTTGATGTTGTTGTCTTCAACCAGCGGATTTTGACCCTGCAAGAAAGGAAAGATAAAACTTTGATTAAAACGAAGCTTCAATTCAATCAGGGTGGTGGTAGTAACTTCCAGATCGGAAGAAGTTTTAAACCCGTCGCCTTCGCCTGCCATTATGGGTGTTACAGCAAACAGAAACGCCGCCAGCAACAAAAAACCTGTTTTCCTCATTCCCGGTTCCTCTTTCCTAATTCCTATCATGAGTCCGCCCGGTTGACAATCCCCTTAATGGGAATATACTAATCGCACGGAGGCAGGAATGAGCAAAAACATCTTAACTATCGACGAGAAGCTTTGTAAGGGCTGTCTGCTATGTGCCAGCGTTTGCCCGAAAAAAATTCTGGAACTGGATAAAAACAGGGTAAATCAAAAAGGTTACAATCCTATCCATTGTATTGATATGACAGCCTGCACCGCATGCGCAATGTGCGGCCGCATGTGCCCTGATTCTGTTATAAAAGTGGAGCGTGATGCATCATGAAAGTACTAATGAAAGGCAATGAAGCCATTGCGGAAGCAGCCATACAGGCGGGATGCAAAGTATTCTTCGGTTATCCCATAACACCGCAGAATGAAATTCCCGAATACATGAGCCGCCACATGGAAGCTGCCGGAGCAACATTTGTTCAGGCGGAATCGGAAGTCGGAGCCATAAACATGGTTTATGGAGCGGCATGTGCAGGTGTAAGGGCAATGACCTCTTCTTCTTCTCCGGGCCTCGCCCTGAAGCAGGAAGGAATATCCTACATGTGCGGGGCAAATCTCCCCTGTCTTATTGTGAATGTGGCCCGCTGCGGCCCCGGCCTTGGAGGCATACTCCCCGCGCAGAGCGACTATTTTCAGTCAACACGCGGCGGCGGCAACGGTGATTATTTTATACCGGTATTTGCCCCACACACCGTTCAGGAAGCCTGGGACCTGGTTTTTCACGCATTCGACGTAGCGGAGAAATACAGAACCCCCGCAATGCTTTTGCTTGACGGCTTGCTGGGCCAGATGATGGAACCCCTGGAGATGGTAAAAAAAGCTCCAATCAAGGTAGATAAATCCTGGTGCACGGACGGAAACACCGACAAACGCCCGAAGAACATCATCACTTCTCTCAGCCTTTTCGCAGAAGTGCTGGAAAAAATGAACCGTGACCGTTTTAAAACATACGATCAAATTGTCCAGAACGAAACCATGGTGGATAACAGGGTGAAGGACGGAGACAAAGTAGCCATAGTGGCCTACGGCTCCCCGTCCAGAATTACGTTAAACGCCATTGAAGCGCTGGCGGAAGAAGGCATCAAGGCAGGATTGATACGTCCGATATCCCTGTGGCCCTTCCCGTATGATATATTCCAGAATCTTCCGGCTTCAGTTGAACATATCCTGGTAGCGGAACTTTCCATGGGACAGATGATTCAGGATGTAAAGCTGGGTGTAAACGGAAAATATCCCGTGCATTTTTACGGCAGGTGCGGCGGCTCGATTTTTGAACCGTCCGAAATTGCAGCCAAAGTGCAGGAAATTGTAAAGGGGGCAAAATAATGGCAACCGTAGTTTTTGAAAAATCAAGAGGCCTCACAGATACGCCGCTGACATATTGTCCCGGCTGCCTGCACGGCATTGCCCATAAGCTGATAGCCGAGTCCCTGGTGGAACTGAATGTGCTGGAAAAAACAATTGCGATTGCCCCGGTCGGCTGTTCGGTACTGGGCTACGAGTTCTTTAATTGTGACGCAATCCAGGCATCTCACGGCCGTGCGCCGGCAGTAGCCACAGGCGTCAAAAGAGCTGCGCCCGACAAAATAGTGTTCGCCTATCAGGGCGACGGTGACCTGGCTTCAATAGGTACTGCCGAGATAATCCATGCGGCCCATCGCGGGGAAAACATTACCATTGTTTTTATTAACAACGCAATTTACGGCATGACCGGAGGGCAGATGGCCCCCACCACACTGGTAGGCCAGAAAACAAGCACAAGTCCCTACGGCAGAAAAGAAAATTCAACCGGAAAACCAATCAAGGTATGTGAAATGCTGGCGCAAATTCCCAGTGCCTCCTACATTGAGCGGGTGAGTGTCCACGATGTTCCCCACATTTTAAAGGCAAAAAAGGCAATTAAAAAAGCTTTAGAGTATCAGGTGGAAGGCAAGGGCTTTTCCCTTATTGAAGTGCTTAGCTCGTGTCCCATAGGCTGGGGTATGAACCCGGTAGATGCAGCAAAGTATGTAGCGACAGGCCTCGAGCCCTATTACCCGCTGGGAGTATATTGCGACAGACCGGCTGAAGATGCAAAAGGAGGCGGGAACTCATGAAAAGAATGGTATTCGCCGGATACGGCGGACAGGGTGTACTTACATTGGGAGAAATAGTCGCCACTATTGCAATGAAAAAAGGCAAGCATGTCACATGGATGCCGTCTTACGGCCCGGAAATGCGCGGCGGCACAGCCAACTGCGCAGTAATAGTTTCGGAAAAGCCAATCGGCAGCCCGCTTGTTCTTTCAAACATTGATATACTGGTTGCCATGAATCATGCGTCCATAAATAAATTCCTGCCCAAAATGAAAAAGGGCGGACTGGTTATGCTCAACTCTTCGATTGTTACGGATAAAATAACCAACTCCGAAGCGGAGATTGTAGAAGTAGACGCAACCAACATTGCCGGAAAGGTAGGCGATATCCGCGTTGCCAACATGGTAATGCTGTCTGGTTTTTTGAAAAAGACAGACATGTTTTCCATGGATGACATTACAGAAGTTCTTGAGCAGCGTTTTGCCGGAGCCCGCAGCAAGGAATTAATACCTCTGAACATCAAGGCAATCAAGACAGGCATGGAACAGTAATTCCTTTCATGAGAATAATGGTTATTGGGTCAGGGGGAAGGGAACATGCCCTCGCCTGGAAACTGGCCCAGTCAAAAAAAGTTGAAAAAATTTACGCGGCCCCCGGTAACGGGGGCACAGCTTCTGAAGAAAAGACAGAAAACCTGTCATTGGAAGACGCCGACCCGTTAACTGAAAAAGGCCAGAAGACACTGCTGGAATTTGCAAAAAAGAACAGCGTAGATCTGGTAGTTGTGGGACCGGAAGCGCCTTTGGAAGCAGGCTTTGCGGACAGGTTCCGTGAAGCCGGCCTCGCTGTCGTCGGGCCCGGCCAAAAAGGCGCCCGCCTTGAAACCAGCAAGATCTACGCAAAATCTTTTATGCAAAAGTATCATGTCCGCACTGCCAAATCGAAAAGTTTTAATAAGCTCGCCGACGCCCTGGAATACGCCAAAAAGCACTTTGCGGATAAATTGGACACCGCGGCGCCACTGGTAATTAAAGCTGACGGGCTTGCAGCCGGCAAAGGCGTTGTCATTGCCGCTGATTTTGCGGAAGCAAAAAACACCCTTTCCGCTTTTATGAAAACAGGCTCGCTCGGCGAAGCCGGAAAAAGCGTCGTCCTTGAGCAGTTCCTGAAAGGCCGGGAAGTATCGGTAATGACCGCGGTCAATGTTTGCCCGGGCAAAACAGACAAGTCAGGCAAGCCGGGCAAATCGTCAAAGCAGGGAGTGATAAAACCTTTCCTGTCCGCCAGGGATCACAAACGGCGCTTTGAAGGCGGCCTGGGACCAAATACCGGCGGCATGGGGGCAATTGCGCCTGTGGGCGATTTTACCGCAGCACAGAAAAAAGATTTTGAAACCGCCATACTGGGCCCCACACTCAGGGGGATGCAGGCGGAAAAACTTGATTACCGGGGCTTTATCTTTTTTGGCCTCATGATAGAGGAAGAGAGCTGCTACCTTCTGGAATACAATGTGCGCCTGGGAGACCCGGAAACACAGGCAGTACTTCCGCTTATGGATTCGGATTTTGCGGAACTCTGCGAGGCAATCGCCGCCGGCAATCTTGCCGCAGACAAAGGTACCGCCGGCGCATCTGCCAACAGCAAGCCTGCCGCAATATCCCTTGCGGACTTTCCCCTTAAATGGAAAAAAGGCGCGGTCTGCGCGCCGGTGATTGCCGCAGAAGGCTACCCCGGCTCCTACAAGAGCGGAAACCCCATTGCCATCAACTTCGGGGGCTTAAACAGAACAGGAGCGAATCTTTTTATTGCCGGTGCAAAGCGCGGCGGAGGCGGATCAGAAGGTTCGGGACTGCGCACTTCGGGCGGGCGGGTGCTTGCGGTTTCCGCTTTCGGAAATGACGCCGACGATGCATGGGAAAAAGCTTACGACGCCATCAAATTTGTCCGTTTTGAAGGAATGGTATACCGCCGCGACATAGGCCGCGAAGAAATGGGCTGTGCCGGCACAAACCGCGACTTTAGCCGCGAAGATGAGGGAAACAATGGGTAGTGAGGACCCGCTGATATGGCGGCTTCTGCTTCTGCTGCTGCTGATATTTATTAACGCGTTTTTTACCTGCGCCGAACTCGCCTTAATTTCACTGAATAAAAACAAACTGGAAAAACTTTCCACCTCGGGCCACCGTCAGGCGAAACGCATTCTCGTGCTGACAGGCCAGCCGGCAAAATTCATAGCCTCGGTTCAGGTTGTGATTACCCTTGCGAGCCTTTTAAGCAGCGCGTTCGCCGCAGATGGTTTTTCACCGGGATTAACCCAATGGTTAATTGGCACGGGCGTACCAATCTCCTCCGCAACCCTTTCAAATATTTCCCTTGTATCCATTACCATAGTCCTTTCGTTTCTAACCATAGTGCTTGGGGAGCTGCTGCCGAAAAGGATTGCCCTTAAAAAAGCTGATTCACTTGCCTTTGCCGTGTCGGGCCTCGTATTTTTTGTCTCCCGCATCTTTGCCCCGGTTGTTTGGATTCTTACAAAAACCACCAACGGCATTTTGAGGATCATCGGCATAAACCCGGAATCGGATGCCGCAGTAGTTACCGAAGAAGAAATACGGCTCCTTATTGATGTGGGCAGCGCCAAGGGAACAATTGAGGAAGGGGAAAAAGAATTACTCCACAATGTTTTTGAATTTGGCGACAAGAGCGCTGGAGAAATAATGACTCACCGCCGCGATGCCATACTGCTCTGGCTTGAAGATACTGACGAAGAATGGGAAAAACTAATCAAGGAAAACAAACACAGATATTTTCCGGTCTGCGGCGAAACCCAGGATGACATAATCGGTGTTCTTTCGTCCCGGGATTATTTCTGTCTGACAGATCGCAGCCGCGGGAATGTCATGGCAAACGCCGTTAATCCCGCACAATTAATTCCCACCTCGGTAAAAATAAATATCCTCTTTAAGCGCATGAAAAAAAGCCGCAACCACTACGCTGTGGTTCTGGATGAACACGGCGGCCTCATGGGCGTTATTACAATGACCGACCTGCTTGAAGAACTGGTAGGCAATCTTGACGATGACAGCACCCTTCCCGAAGAACAGCCATTGATAAGAAAAACAGGGAATAAAACCTGGACCCTGAGCGGCGCAATTTCACTGGACAAGGCCGCCGATGAACTGGGTATTCCGCTGCCGGTGGAGCGTTACGAAACTTTCGCAGGCTTTGTATTCAGCCTGCTGGGGGAAGTCCCCGAGGACGGTTTTCAGACCGAACTGGAAGCCGAAGGGCTGAAAATAAAAATACTGGAAGTAAAGGAAAGACGCCTGGAGAAAGCTCTGGTAACTTTGATTGGGTGAAGGTTATTGTCAGCCCGTTATCCCGCACAGCTTTTCTGAACTGACACAGATACCTGTCATAAATACTCTTTGATCGATATAATAATCGGAAATACTACAATCATGTCAGACACAAAAAAGGATGCCCTAAATGAGTAAAAAGCTGTTTATTGCGGCTGTATTCTGCATGTATATCTTTTCAACGGCTATACATCCGGCCTTCGCACAAAGCAGATCCCGCCTCGGAGTACTGCCATTTGCGGGTGGAGCAGAAGGGGACGGAGAAACCGTCGCCACCCTTTTATCATTCCAAAGCGATATTCAGGCTGCATTTACCGTAGTTCCCCGGACAAGCGCTGTTAACGCATTAATCGCGGAACAGAACTTTCAGATGTCCGGTTATACAGACTCTGATACCATCGCAGGCATAGGGCGTATGCTCAACGCGGATTTCGTGGTTTCGGGCCATATCCACCGTCTGGGAAACTGGAACATCATCATTGCCACAATAGTAAACGTTGAGAGCTTTGAACAATTGGCCGGAGTTCACAGGGAATACAGGGCGATTGAGGAAGTTCCAGCTTACCTTCCCGATATGGCAAGAAGACTTATTGAAGCTACAAAGCGGGACACCTCAATGCTTCCCAAACTTGCCGTGGCGCCATTTAACATTGCGACAGGGGGTGTGAACGAACAGGAAGCCGAAGCACTGGCGCAGATTCTGGCTGCAGAAATTGTAAACACAGGCAAATATGCTGTACTGCCCCGAACCACCACCATGCAGGCGGCACAGAAGGAACTGGAATTCCAGATGCAGGGCTATACCTCTGAAGAAGAAGCAAAGGCCCTGGGCCGTGCCATAAACGCGGAGCTCCTGCTTTCCGCGGAAGTACGCAGCCTGGGAAACATGACAATGTTTACAGCCCAGATACTGAACGTGGAAGACGGGAGTCTGCTGGCAGGGGATAACCGGAACTACCGTGAACTGGACGAGGGCTTAAGACTCATGGCGGATCTGGCGCTGCTTTTAACTGACCGTACAGATGCCGCGGCCAGGATTCGGGCAAGGGAGAAGGAAGCCGCAAGAGCCAAAACCTTCGGACATCCTGCAAAGCTGTGGAGTGCCGGAGCATCGCTTGGGAGCGCGCTCAATATACCCTGGCTTATCGGCACAATACGGGGAACCGCCGCCCCACTTCCTTATATGTTTGCGGAACTGGGCGTTGACCTTGGATTTATAAGCGCAGAATCAGATCTAAATCACATTTCGGTTTTTCCGTATGTACATGCTGCTTTCTATTACCCGGTTTCCGCCTGGATGGGAGCATACGCCGGAGCAGGCGGAGGATATTTAATTGCAAACAATAAGTTCAAAGAAGAAGGGCCGGTAAAAACCACCGTATTTGCGGCAGACTTTTTTGCCGGAGCAACTTTTCTTGACATGATTGATGTATCCTACACATTCAGAACGGATTTTAAAATGAAGAGCAGCAAGGTATCTCTGGGATATTTTTACAGATTTAAATAGCTGAGAGCTGCTGATCGGCGGCGGGAAGTATGAAAGGGGTGGAAAATGAAAATGTCAATTAGCAGCAAAATATATTTTGTTTTATTCGGAGCAGTACTTGCACTGCTGCTTCTTTCATGTGATCCGCTGGCAGGAGAAACAGAAGATCTGCGAAAGCAGGGACCAAAGTTTATCCCTTCCTATGAGGTAAAATTTAACAGCATGGGCGGAACCGATATTCCAGGCCAGACTGTCAAATTGGGCGAACCGGTTAATTTACCGGGGAACGATCCGACAAGAGTTGGCTATAGTTTTCTCGGCTGGTATAAAGACCCGGATCCGGAATCAACTGATCTCTGGTTATTTGCAGAAGATAAAGTTACCAAACCCATCACGTTATACGCAAGATGGGATTCAGGCACAGCAAAACGCGCAGTTTTTTATTATTTGGGAAATGGCAGTAATCCTGATCCAGTGCCGCCAGTAATAGTTTCGCCTCCCTACACGACAACAATGCCCGCTGCCCCATCCCAGTTAAAAACAGGTCATAACTTTGGCGGCTGGCTACAGGAAAACTCGGGCGAAGTTTTGGCTCCCGGAGAAGTTTTCGCAGCTACCCGTACTGTTACATTCTACGTAAAGTGGCTTCCCATCGGGTATACGGTCGATTACATCGCGAACGGAGGTACGGGCAGCCAAATGGAAACAAGCGAGCATGCATTTAATGAAAGAAAGAAACTCACAAAATGCACATACACCCGTACAGGCTACACCTTCATGGGCTGGAGCAAAGGTTCTGAATATGGTTCGGGAGGAGAATACTTTAATGACGAATCAACAGAAAATCTAACTTCCACCGAGAGTGATACAGTTATTCTCTATGCAATGTGGGCGGCAACTCCTGTTATTGTCAGTAAGCCCAACTCTTCAGGTCCGGATGACCTGGCTGTGAGCATTGATACCAGCAACACAATTTCGCCATCAATCCTGAGCTACCAATGGCAGCGCAACGGAGTAAATATAGCTTCACCGGTACCAGGCAGTGACAGATATGCTCCTGGCACCACGGACTGGAACCAGAACATGAGCGTAAGAGTGAGCGTCAAAGACCTGTCTCCGACTGTATCCTCTGACATACCGGTAAGGCCGCTGGCAACCCAGGCGCATCTGCAGGCGATAAACGCAAGCACCCCCGATCCGGACAAGACAGGAAATTACATCCTGCTTGATAATGTTACCATTACCGGAACCTGGACACCAATTGCCCAGGGTGCCAGCCGCTATTTCAGAGGAACATTCAACGGGAACGGAAAAACAATAGAATTCAATAACCCGGGGTTTAGCTTGATCAATACTCTAAACGGCTATAACTGCGGCCTTTTTAGTGTCATCGGAGAAGAAGGAACAGTTAAAAATTTAAAATTGAAAGGAAATATGACGTATACATCGACTTATACTAGTTTACTGGCAGGCGCTGTAGCGGGGACCAACATTGGATTAATCAAAAACGTGGTTTCGGAAGTTAATATAACAATGACTAATAATAGTTTTAGCGGGGTAATAGTCGGCGGCATTGCGGGTAACGATAACGGATCCTCTCCAAAAATAGAAAATTGCTATTCAACAGGAACAGTAAATGGAATAACTACAAATAATAACTCCAATTGCAATGTATACTCAGGCGGCATAATGGGTACGTTAGCTGTCGGCAGTATCAGGAATTGCTGGTCATCATCCAATATATCCAATGAACTTGCAGGGTCATCTGTTTATAATTTTTCAGGTGGCATAGCAGGCTGGGTACCCAACACAAATCCCAGGATTATTAACTGTGTTGCTTTGAACACGATTATCACCAGTAACCAGTCAGGCAGCTACTCCTATGTAGGCAGGGTTGGCGGGTCTCCTTCCGGCACTCACTATTTAAATAACTATGCCAATAGTTCTTTGACCTACCTGGTAAACAGATCGGTAGACCCAGGTCTTAATAATTGCGATGGCGCCAATGTCGGAACGGGTACAGGCGCGGGTCAGGCCGGAGATCAAGCCTGGTGGACAATTACAACCAACTGGCGGACGTCTGCGGTGACACCAACTTCGTCACCCTGGACTGTTCACACCACAAAAGCCGGTGCAAGCGAAAGCTCTCCCTGGGTGTGGGGGACTGCTGCGAACCGCTTACCTGGCGATACCACTCGAGTTGCAGACAGGCCAGTACTTTGGTTTGAAGTTAATGATTAATAGTTAAACAGTAAGCGGGCGGAGCGGAAGAGGAACTGGCGGCGTGTGGTTTAAGTACTGCGCGCCTGCCATTCCATTAAGCGTAACACCTGTGAAATCATATACAGGGGCACTGAATACAAATTGACTTTTTGCTCATAAGCGGTAACGCCGAAGTTTCTTAATGAAGTCCGTACAACACGCAAAGGCTTGTGTTCCCGGACATAAACTTTCAGCGATTGCGACTTGGTATGCTTTGCGGATTTTACTTCTATGGGTAAAATTTCACCCGGGCTGTTTTCGCCAATACCCTGAGTAATAAAGTCAATTTCCGCCGTACTGCCCTCACGTCCCCAGTAGAATAAGGGACTGACCTTTGCGGCTTTTAATTCCTGGCATACAAATTGTTCTGCCAAGGCGCCGTTCATGTCGTCAACCAAATCCGTTCCGGAAGCCATGATATTTGCCGGACCTATTTCGGCTTGCGCGCAAAGGAGCCCTATGTCCAGCATATACAATTTGAAATGATCCTCTTTGTAATGCATCTTCAGCGGAATTTTTGGTGTCTCAACCTTGTTGATTTTATAAACCAATCCGGTATCTGCCAGCCATTGCATGGCATTTTCAAATTCCGACGCACGGCCTCCGCTTTTAACATTTTTATAGACAAATTTTTTATTTTCCCTGATCAAATGCAAAGAAATTGAATCCCATAACATTCTAATTTTTGGTTCTGTACGGGGATCATTTATATGCCTGGAAAAATCCCCTTTGTAGCTTGTGATCAATTCATTTTGAATTTCACGCACTTTTACCAAATCTCCCGAAGAGGCAAATTCATGAACTACTGCGGGCATTCCTCCGGTATAGTAATATTGCTTGAGCAAAGATTCCATCAAATCACTAACTCCGGATAAAGCTTCGGCATCACATTTCTTTATCGCCTCTGCCAAAAGCTTACGGCCTACTGCCTCCAGGAACTCACAAAATGACATGGGATATAAAGTAAGCTGATCTGTCTGTCCGACAGGACGGCGTCCCAGCATAACACCCAGAAAACTGCCTGCCGCAATAATATTGTACCTGGGACATTTTCTTCCGGTTTGCTCATCATTAAAGGATTTCAGTGAATCCATGGCCCTCTGGGATTCCTGAATTTCGTCAAAGAACAGCAAGGTTCGCTCAGGATAGATTTTTCTATTAAAATGTAATTCAAGCTGCTTAATAATATAATCTGGTTTTATATCTTTATCAAAAATTGTCTTTAGTGTTTCGTCAGTTAAAAAATTCAACTCTACAAAGTCATCATAATTGGTAGCGGCAAAATCGCGTACAAGCCAGGTTTTGCCGGTTTGCCGCGCGCCTGCTATTTTATCACGCGCAAGACTTGTGAAATCAAATTTATTTAAAACTACACTTTTTGGAGCCAATAAATGGGAGATCTTAGAGACAATTAAACAGCGGTATCTTCCCTAAAAGAAAATCTTCCAGGCTGCCATCTTGGGTTCCTATAGTTAAGCACAGGGCATGAGGGTACCGTTTCCTGAACTCCATACTGCCTCCCATATGTTTCACAATGCCGCTTTTTACTTCAATTGCGGTAAGAGCTGAAGAGCCATTTTCTATTACAAAATCAACTTCCTTCTCTCTTTCCCGCCACCAGCAGACAGAAAATCCTT
>Ga0123353_10007206_pt1 | contig 14980 bp, 12 predicted proteins | sample TergutLab28metaG_3_FD_92763 | JGI IMG/M metagenome (GOLD analysis project Ga0123353, IMG submission 92763) | Labiotermes labralis P3 segment gut microbial communities from Petit-Saut dam, French Guiana - Lab288 P3 | ecosystem: Host-associated > Arthropoda: Insects > Digestive system > Gut ... | reverse complement strand
TACCACTGTCATAACACAAATCATGTACACGTACCACTATCACGGTACAAAACATGTACACATACCACTGTCACAACACAAACCATGTACACGTACCATTATCACAACACAAAACATGTAAACATACTACTGTCACAACACAAACCATGTACACGTACCACTGTCACAATACAAAACATGTAAACATACCACTGTCACAACACAAACCATGTACACGTACCACTGTCACAATACAAAACATGTGCACATACAACTAGGTACTGCAAATATTAATGCCTTCTTTCAGGATACTGGTCTTCCGGCATATTACGCTGGGGAAACCTAAAATATTTCATATTCATAATCTTCTCAATTAACGCGATTAGACGACAAAGAATGCCCGTATTTATATTCGAACAATGGAAAAGTACCTTGATATACACTTTGTGAATGTTTTTTTCTAAATTTCGGCACATTTAACACAATTTTAATAGTGCAATTACCGTTTCTAAAGTTCACTTACTGAAACAAATTCCTAAATTTTTCGCCTACCACCAGGCGGCCGTCCGCTTACCGCCAGTGGTAGGCTTACCACCGTTTGAAAAGTAGTGCATTCTATTTTCTTGATTTTTTTTTGCGGCTTTCGAGTGTTCATTCCGACTTACATTTGGTTGTCATTAATAGACATAGACAGCTCTTGAAGATGCCAACACACAGAAACAGAATCACCATGAAGGTGGCATCACTTTGTAAGTCTTAAATCATTATGTTCATTTATTAATATTTCCTTTTGACACTGAAATAATTAGAGTGTGACAGGTACAATGCGAAAGTCATAGGCTGCTATATGGCAAGCTCATTTTGCTCAGAAGTGCATATTATTTCGTGAGAAGCTGATATATGCTCAGATGGTCAGGACATTGAACACCGGAAATTGACGTTTTTAGAAGACATAGACAATTACAAAACACCGTTCTTTGAAAATGTCTTCTTAAGAACATCTGGCAAAATGATAGGCACCCCCCCCCCAAAAATTGGTTTTGATGCTAAGGGATTAATGGTGTCCAAAATATTTTATTTGAAGTATTATATAAACCATCTTCTAGACAAACGCGCTGGTAACTCTTGAGGATTTGACTAAGTAAGGACCAACCTGCCCACATCAATTTTGAAGATATGGAAACAGAATTTACTAGGACACCTCAAAGTAAAGAAAAACTGAATTGTTATTTAAGTCAGATATTCTGCAGTACGAGTCATCATTATAAATTATTTGTGCAATGCTTTTGCCGGCAAACCCATCACATAGACAGCTAATAAGTCTTTCTTCTGCACCGCCTCACTATTTTTTTTATTTTGTAACTCACAGGGTTAAACCGACGCAGTCGGCACAATGTACAGATTTCATTTTAACCCTTTAAACCTACTGATTACTACACGTACCGCCAGCCAGGTCACACTAAGGATTCTTCACTTTGAAAACAGCGATTTTTCATTTCCTATGATTCTTACAATAAAAAGTTATTATTTCCCTCTAAAACTAGCTCTGCTAATGACACAACCTATCTTCTCTGTGAGGTGCGACCTGAAACTTTGCATAGATTGTAGATTAGTTTTATTCTATATAGCTTTAGTGATGTTTATCCTTTGCTGCATCTTTTGACTTTATGCCATCTTTAACCCTATAAAGACGAAGCGCAGACCGCTCTATTTAAATACCCAGTTCGTACCGCGCTGTAAACACTTTTCGTCTCAGTTATAAAAACCAGCCAGTTTATTATGTAAGTGGCACAATTCGCTGTTTGTTCTGAGATAAATACAAAACACTTAAATACAGTGTGGGCAGAGCGTACAATTTTTTAGTTTTAATCTTGTTGGTGCATCACGTAACCAGTAGGCTTTAAAAGGTTAAGCAAGTGTGTTAAGTACAGAAACGGTCAATGTACAGTGTCAATAAAAATGTTATAGCTCTGTAATCCCAGTTGTGCATGATTATTTGAATATTTTAAGCCCTTATAAAATGCAACGGTTATATTTGTAGTTCAAAACATGCATGTTGAAGAACCCCCATCATGCTCCGTTACTCTTACAATTCCTGTACTTTCGTTCTTTCAGTATCATGTGGAAGATCGCCATTAAGCATCGTGTGAATGTTTTGCTTGTTGTTTATGGTTAAGGAATTTTGGTTGAGTATGAGGCAGTGTTTATACTGTCTGCCAGTGTAGCACGTATAGTCCGCATGTCCCCACAGCCACACACCAACACCAACAGAGCAGGGACTTCACCAACAGCTAACTAGATCCGTGGAACAGATTTCCTCTGTGGAAGGTGATTGGTCCTCAGCTAATAAGAAATTCTTCACGTTTCATGGAAACAGAATATTTATCACCTTATTTACAAAAACAGGCCACGTGTCCCACGTAAATCCAGTTCAGTCCCTACCGCCAGATTTCTTTAATATCAAATTTATATTATCGTTCCATCTACACCAGAGTCTACCAAATGGTCTCTTTTCTTCAGGCTTCCGCATCAAACCCTGTATCCATCCCTCCTCTTCTCCATCCATGCCTCACGCCCCGTACCTCTCATTCTCCGACGTAATGAATCAAAAAAAATCATCCGTTGTTAATTAGGAGGTTAATAACCTAAACGTTTTATCAAATAAGTCTTTACAGTACAACAGTTTTATAAGATGGGAATGGGGGGTCGTCTACCGCACAGGGGGGAAATGAAATATTCGTACATTATATCAGTAGTGAATCCTGCAAGCAGGAGACCACTTGCCACTTGGGAGGTTAATATGAAAACGGTCTGTCAAAAATGTGTGAATGTGGATTGGACTCAGCTGGATCATGGTTGGGTCCAGTGGCTGCGATGCGATCTGCTGCGAATACTTCAATAACTTTTAGATTCCATAAAGCTCGGTGCAATACTTTGAACAGATACGCGTCTGTCAGATTTCAGGTTAGAACTTGCCACTTCGCATTTGGATAGATTTGTATGACTAAATGATTCTTTTGGACCTAAAATAACCTCCCCTTTCGTCGATATTTAAGTGTTTCCGCCTGACATTCTGCAGTTTCACTCAGTGTCATCAAATGTAGAAGTTACGTGTAAGAGGTTAGCGAGATGGAAGGCTACAACTTCTGGTTAATCTATAAAGCGACATTTGTAATTCAGATATTATTAGGCCATACAATAAATGTACAAATATTTGTTGTATTCTTTGAAGCTGTAGACATGAATTAGTTTGTTAAGCTAACTTTCGAAACTTGGAAAATCATTCGAGAAAATGTACACATTTTCATTTTTAATTCCAAATGACCCAGAATGTTTCGAACTGAAGCTTAAGAGAATTCCGCGTCTTTTCAATGTACCGTGCCCCATTCCTTCACAGAGGGGGTGCGGTGTTCAATTCTGGTTTACGGTTTGCGCGGTAATCCCGTATGGTGTAAGAGGACTATTGTTTCCAAGTCTGTTCACGTTTCTTTCAGTCACATGTACTGTATGTTTCCGCCTGTATATCTATACTTTACTTTATTCTCTCGCTGTCTGTGTGTCTCTTGAATACACACACAATATATACCACCATATACTGAAAATTGATTGCTCTGTAGGAAGGGGGGAGGTCATTTAATTGTTCCATTCAAATTCACTTTTAATCGCATTGGCGAATTTCCGGATATAATCGCTACAGGAATTCCTATGTGGACTGGTGCTGTATAGGTACAGGTCAGCAATGAATGTGACGCAATGTGGCGATTTGCAGGCGTAACAGAATAGAAGCTGATGTTCGATTGTGCTGCGCCGAGATTATGTGTCAGTGTATAGCACAGTTCTTTGCTCGGTGTGTCAGAAACACGATGTTAATTCCCCACAGTCGACGGTAGGTGAATGTCGCCTGGTCAGCATCGCGTTTCGTCCATCTTTCAAATTCGTGGGTATTCATCCAGAAGTTCGTCTCGAGCCTCTGATTTTACCGGAAGGAGGGTCAAGAATTTTCGTAAGAAGAAAATATCTCATGATCATCCTTATGTTAAAATACTTTGTTAAGTAATATTTATTACTTAATGTCTGTTTTGTATAATCTCAGATGCCTAAATACATCACTGAACAGCTCGAAGGTAGATATTTGGGCCTGTGACGGTCGAGGCAGCAAAAGAATGGAGAAGAATACATGGCGATGAGTTTTGTGACCTGCACTGCTCACCAAATACTATTCAGGTGATCAAATCAAGAAGAATATAATGGACTGGACATGCAGCACGTAGGAGGAAGAGGAGAGCATCATGCAGGGCTTTGGTGGGGAAATCTAAGGGAAAGAAACCACTTGGAGGACCTAAGCATTGATTGTAAAATAATGTTAAGATGGTTCTTCAAACAGTGGGGTGAAGCATGGAATGGATTTATCTAGCTAAGGATAAGTACAGGTGGCCGGCACCTGCGAATGCGTTGATGAACTTCCTGGTCCAATACAATGCGGAGAATTTCTTGGGGTTGAAGGTCTTTTAGCTTCTCAAGACAGAATGGATTTAGTTGGCTAGTCTTTCGGTTAGCTGGTTAGTTAGTTAGTTGGTTGTTTGCCATCCCGAACACCAATTGACGGAACCTAAAGCAATGTCATAGGGTAATTTTTGATATGGAATGCTACTAAATTTCTTATAATTATAAAACGTTATTGATAATAATTATTATTGTGGTTGCTTTTTAATTTTACATTTGTGGGATGATTAGTATGACTAGCGAATCTTTACTTCCTAGTGGTTGTTGTGAGCAAAGCGGCTGTCTTGTGCCCTCCTGGTTAAACATGTGTTTTTTTTAAGTACTGATTTCTGATAGCTGTCAGATTGTAATCCTGGTTGGCAGTTGGCATATTTCTTATTTCTGAATATCTAATCGCCTGGTCCGGGAAGTCCCTGTTTAAAATAACAGCCACAGACGATGTTACCTTGTTCGCAATAGTCGGTCAGTTTGATCTATTTCATACACTCCCGTCGTTTTTCGTAACGTACCCTACATTATACTTTCATGTGCCCTTTTTCAAGGGTCCCAAGTGGCCAAGTGGTCTCTGCAGTGCAGATTTCCCTGCGGAAGTATGCATCTCCTTAGCAAAATGCGATCTACCGTGTTTTATTTGAACTACTTCCAGGAGCTGCATTGACTGGCTTCTATGTTTTTGTCTTCAAAATAATTTATTTTCTCGAACGACACGTTGGTTGAATTTCCTGTTTTGTGTTTATCTGTGCTGAAAGCTTTTCCGGGTATATGATGACATTCGAAACTTCAGAATATTTCTATGCCGCGTCACATAAACTACAACTCAGATTGACCTCAGTGTTTTCTTTTCTCTCAAGTTCTCCTCCACCTCCTCCTCCACCTCCGGCCCCCCCCCCATCACCAAGTCCGTTCGTTCCTTTGTTCTCTTGAAGCTCGGGCCCTGGAATTGAATCTGACGCAGGATCACTGAAATGTACGTACTGAAAGCGAAATAGCACACTCCGCAATAGAGAGGTTGAAAAATTGGATGCGAATGCAGTTTTTTCATGTTAACAATAATATATTGACATTGTCGTTTAGATTGTACTGTCTTCGATCACAACCACAGATGTTTATTAGTTTATTAGGCCTATATGTTTATATTTATTTTTTTATATACGGAAAATTTGCTTACGACGTTTTTCAGCTGAAATTGATCATCTTCGGGTAATACCGACATCTAAATATACTAAGCAGTATACGTTCTTAGTATATTTAGATATTATGTCCTAAGCAAATTAAAGTTTTTTAGTATACCTAAAATAGTATTCCACATAAATATATATATATATATATATATATATATATATATATATAAGGCAGTCCCATTACAGGCCCGGTCAGGCCTAGAGGGTTCCAAGAATTTGGGGCTCCCAGATTACGTGAGGATGTTTATTATATATATGTATATATATATATATCCGTAGTTGTGATCGACGGTGCCTTTTTCTTTATTATTATTATTATTATTATTATCATCGTCATCATCATCATCATCACCACCACCACAAGGGAATGAATCATTTAAGAGTGTAAATTTATTTCATTCTTGAACTGAAGTCACTGTTTATAGATTTTGACGCGAGGTGCATGAAACCTGTATCAAGCAACGCCAAAAGTGACTGATTTACTGAAATGTCGGCTGAGAACTGTATGCTACTTTCAGACTGCTTGTCCTATTACAATAGTTTTTCAAATGTGTTTTAAACTTAGTTGTCATTTGCTAAGATTGTGTAGCGTCGTTAGTAGCTGAGTGACGAAGTTTGGAGCTTTGGTGGAGTGATACTGACAAAGAAAGCTATAGGACTCGCAGGAAAACTTGTCCTTATCCCATTGTGTCCTTCATAAACCTCAGACGGTCTGGCCTGGAATTGAACCAGGCCGGCTAATAACCGCCTGAGGTATGGCACGACCCAGTTACAGTAGTCAGTATCGATGTCTTGGTGATGTTTGGGGGAATGTTATGGGAAGACGAGTTGTGTTTTGAAATTGTAGCTGGACTGTTTCGTTGTAGCCCTTGAAGTGTGATAAAAGGTCTGAAGTGATATTGTGTGTATACTGGGGTGAAACTGTTCCAGTATTTCTACCAAAGTGTTGTATTTGTCCTTGAAACTTTGTCTATAGAAGTTAACCGGACAGAATAATGTTGCAATCAGTTTCAAGTGGGTCCTACATCGGTATGGCAGTGTGAAATATCCTTTTCTTATTTTGTTATGTTTTTCAAAATATCACCACTGTATGTTAAATTTACACAGGGAAATCCCTATCATTTTTTCGTGCCATTAACTTTCTCAAAAAAAAAAAAATCTTACAAGAATAGATGTGACGTAATGTCACAGTTATGAAGATTTTTTCCCGTGGAATGGGATGGCATCTAGGCTTCTAATAACATAACTGCTTCACGTACTGTTGCGAAAAATATCGCCTTTTTCCAGGGGCGTATTCTGAAGATGGAAGTTAATACGTTTTTCCAAAACGTTCGTAAATTTGAGCGCTGCGCGGCGGAACGTTTCATTAGGCAGTAATTTTCAACTTACGAGAATATACATCTATAACTGAGTCACGACGCTGGCAGGTTATTACGTAATATAACATATATTCACTAACGAGTGTTCTGAATTCCATTAAAATTCACAAAGTAGAATTTCTTTCTTACTAATTATCTCAACTTCAAATAAGAAAGAAGCCCTTCGCTAATATTACGTATTTCTTGATGTTGGATCAACGTATTTCACGAAAGCATTTGAGTGCGTCGACTTCCTCCGTCAGTAACCTAACGTATGCTAAACACCAAGGACAAACAAATGTCTTTTGCATTTTTTATTTGCTGCAATTAGCGTGAGAGAATGCAGAACGCAGTCAAATTGAAGTTGCATTTAGTGTTATACAAATCATAAGTGAAGAAGAGAAAATAGGAGTACATAAAGGCGACGTTGGATGAAGTAAGAAAATTGAGACGGATAGTTAAGCACAAGGGGAAAATGTAAATCGAAATGACATAATAATCGGCGTAGAGTAATTGTAAATGACACGATAGAAATATAAGAAGTTAGGCGTTTGTGTATCAAAAGTGTGCATATTGTAGTTCACAATGGCTGCTCTGTGTAAAGCTTACGCTGCATTCTGTCACTCGAAAAATGTGATAGTTGCTGACAATCCGCTTGGTATGCAGATATAGGCGTTGGAAGGCGCACTTACGCCCCATACAGAGCACCGTCTTACCCAATTAACAACTTGAGAAATGCTGAGCGGATCTTCAAGAAATTTGGCACTAATTAATTTTATGAGACATAGTCCAGCCATGAGATATCATTTCTTGTATGTTACGTAGCGTAGTTTCGGAAAAACCTGTCGGTCCAATGTTCAACGGCCAAGCTGTTCAAGGATTATTGCTGGACTGCTCGATCCTTTAAGATGGGACTATAGGGTGTCACGAAACGTCGGTAACTAACTACCAATCGACGCTCCTTGACATCCGAAAAGCGCGAAGATGTCGCACCGCTTCGGACGCTTGAAATTACTCGTCGTCGAACTGTGTCATTTTTATTCATAATGGTTGAATATGACGGACATTTTACATGAGTATATACACAGGTTTCTGCGCACATCTCCAGCTTACAAACGGCGGCCCATCACCCTCGATAAACGAAATTAAGTCGTCACCGCAATACGGCATTGGAAAAAATTTTTGTGTCTTATTCTACTTAGTGAACGATGAATCTCTTAAACACACAACGGAAGCGTTCCACCTATTATTCTCGTGCCAGCGGTACTACTATCCCGAATGATACAGAATGTTTCTTTTATCGCCGCACCGAACACGGCAACTTTATCGCATGGAATGCCTGCACCCACCGAGACTTTTCGTGACGATTCAGTGCTCAGGTAAACGTAAAAGAAACGCCCTGTCGACTGTAACACTTCATGATGCAGATATTAATTGTATTTCTGAGTATAGTAATTTTAGGAGCTGTAAGTGTTAGGGCTACCCTGTGATTGGTGTAAAACTTTAGCTGGCCCTTGGCTTGCCCTTTAAGTAAATTGCCTTTTTAACCCTTTTCATAGTAATTTTTACCAGTGATCTAAGCTCCTCGACAGACTTTGCTTGTTAGAATGTTGTCATTAGTGTAGAATCTGCTGTGATCGAGGCTGTGCTAGGGACGAGTGCAGTTGATGGGAACAAGCGTACAGCGAAGGACAGCTTCTGTAATAATCACTGCGTTCTGCATATTAGCAATCCATGACCAGCACCAGTAGTGAAATTTGTGTATGCGAATTTTATCAACTTTAAATCTACTTGAACCAATTTAATCTGCAATAAATCCTGTAGCAGTTATCCAAAGGAAGCAAGTGTTTGTCCTTGATTCGATAACGGTTGGGTATCTCAGGAGACGTATTGACACTCCCCTGCATCGCCCCTGAGCAAGGGACGTGGGATCCGCTAGCTGCCTTTTTAGTAACCGGAGCAGGGAATTCAGTATTAGCGAACTGTTACAGGTTTATAAATTATGTAGTGTTGGTGGTAGGTGAATTAAACATGAGTATGGAAGATTGGTGGAATGAAACTGACAGGGGAAAACGAAAATATCTGGAATAAAGCTGGCCCAAATGCCACTTCATCCACCACAAATTGCACGTTGACTGGCCTGGGATCTAGGCCAGGCCTGCGTGGTGAGAGCCCGACAGTTAACCACCTGAACCATGACACGCCGGAATGTTTCGATTTCAGTTCTGTTAAAATCCACCTGTAAAAAAATTTCAAATATTGTAATTCACGAATTGATAATCTGCACGCTCTGAAAGATCTAGCGCTGCAGAACTGTCGTCCTGTGAGGGTCAAGGTCTTGCGATCGGCGAAGTCCCTCATCCAAGCAGTGCTGGATGAGGAGATTGGCAAACGCGGAAAGGGAGACCGTAGGCAAAAGTTCCTTGTAGCATTGTAGATATAGGTTCTGTGGGTTTTAGCACATCTTGTGTAGTGATTTCAGCCTTCCGCCGCGATACAGTGTGTATTAGATCTTCGCTTTTCTGGGATGTTACGCAGCATATAATGGTAGTTCCTTACTGATGTTTCGGGACAAATTCTCGGCCAAGAAAACCGACGATTTCTTGACCCTTGAAGATTAGGCCCGTAGGATTTTCCGACAGGTCGTTATGGAAATACCACTCTTTACTGCGTAATATCCCAGAAGAAGGCAGATTGCATTTTATGTCCTTCGTTGTAAGGGTATAAATGTAAAAAACTCTGATAAATCCAGCCGTTTTGTCCGCTGGTGTAGCCAAGTATTTTGTGTAACGTTTCAATCTGACTTATGTCTGGCGCTGCTGTGTAACTTCAAACACTAAATTTCACAACTATGGCTGACGCGAGGACGTTGATACTGCATGTACATGCGTGCAGTGCAATCTGTAATTCTGAACATCTGACCCACATGATCATCTGGTTTGCACCATGTGTTTCTGTTTACATACAGAGCTACAGGCTTTAAAAATGGCTGGGATATTACAACATTTGAGGTGAGAGGTAAAGTTTCCAAGCTAGGATCAGTGTCGGTGTTAGGGAGGATATTGGCGGAGGAAGAGGGGAGTTTAGATATTAAGTCCACTGGAGTGAGGCGCACGCTGCAGTACTTAACAAAGTAGAAACACCAAGCTTCCAGCACATATACAGGTCATTACTGACTACCGCCTTGACCTCACGAACTAGACGGACAGGAATTAAGTGGAATTAAGACTTGTTCAAAATATTTAGCACGGGGTTCCTTCCTTACTTCTACGGAGTATGATCCACGAGTAGCTAATTTCATGAGTAAAATCCTTCCTCAGAGGCCAATAGTAAAGAAATCTCGGTGTTCTTGGAATATGAATGTTAATTACGATCTCGAAATTTTTCATTCCTTGCATATTAATTGCACAGGATGGAAAAATTCGCGCTGAGATCCGTAAACTTACTTCTTCTGTTAGGAATAATAAGGAATTTCCTGAGGAGTGGAAGGAGTCAATCATTGTACCCATATACAAGAAGGGTGAAAAAAGAAGACTGAATTAAGTATGGAGGCACATCACTTTGTCGACTACTTACAAAATTTTATCCATTATCCTGCTGTCAAGATGCAGAGGAAATTATTGGGGATTTTCATTGTGGATTTCGACGCAACAGGTCAACTGCTGATCTTATATTATAAATTTGGGAAATTCTTAAGAAAAAATGTGAATACAATGAGTCAGTACTTCAGCTCTTTGTAGAATTCAAGAAAGCTTATGATTCAGGTAGGATGGAGGCTTGTATAATATTCTCTTTGAGTTTGGTATCCCTTTCACACTGGTAAGGCTAATAAAATTGTGTCTGAATGAAACGTATAGCAGAGTCAGGGTAGGAAAGTATTTGTGTGACCTGTTTCCTATTAGGAGAGGTTTGAAGCAAGGAGATACTTTATCGTCATTGCTTTTCAACTTTGCTGTAGAGTACGCCATTGGGAGGGATCAGGTAAACCAGGATGGCTTTAAATTAAATGGTACACGTCAGGGTCTGGTTTATGCTGATGATATTAATATATTGGGCGGAAGCATACATTCTGTAAAGGGAAACGCAGAAGCTCTGCTAGTCGGTAGTAAGGAGACTGGAATAGAAGTAAATGCTGACAAAACTAAGTACATGGTTATATATCGAGATCAGAATGCCGGACGAAATCACACTATGAAGATTTATAATTGTTCCTTTGAAAAGGTAGGGCAGTTAAAATATTTTGGGGCAACCTTAACGATATGAATTCTATTCAGGAAGAAATTAAGACCAGATGGAAGTCATGGAATGCTTGTTAATATTCTGTGTAGGATCGATTGCTTACAAGTTTGCTATCCAAAAATATAAAGATTAGGATGTACAGAACCTAATTTTGCCTGCTGTTTTGTATGGGTGTGAAACATTGTCGCTTACATTGAGGGAAGAATGTAGGCTGAGGGTGTCTGAGAATAGGGTGTTGAGAATATTTGGTTCTAAGAGGTACGAGGTAAGAGGGCATTGGAAGAGGCTTCATTATGAGAAGCTTTATAATCTGTACTTCTCACCAAATATATTCGAGTTATCAAATAAAGAAGAATGAAAAGGGCGAGGCATGTAGCACGTATGGGGGAGAGGTATGTTCTGTACAACGTTTGGGTGGAGAAACCGGAGGGAAAGTGACCACTTGGAAGAACCAGACATAGATGGGAGGATAATATTAAAACGGATTTCAAGAAGTGGAATGGGGGTCACGGACTGTATTGTTGTCACTCTGAATGGGGACATGTAGCGGGCACTTATAAACGCGGGCACGAAACTTCTGGTTCCATATAAGGCGGGGAATGTCTAGACTAGGTGAGAACCGGTTAGCTCCTCAAGAAGGATGCTGCTTCTTAGAGTGACTAAGTAAGTAAGTAAGTAAGTAAGTAAGTAAGTAAATAAGTAAGTAATAAGTATGAAAGTGCATTTTAATTAAATTAAGATCAACCAAATGCATTCACGATACACGCAAAATTACAGCCTTTTATTACTCCTATTCTTTCGACATGTAATCTTGCTATCATCGCGGCAAAATGGCAAAAATTATATGTCGAAACATGTAGACGTTATGAAGTACTGTAACGTTGTATATCAGAAGTGAGCTTAGTTGATTTCATAAATGACCAAGTTATGTACCATGTTTACAACTGCCCGCTATTAGCCCTTATACTGAGAAAGAGCAAACCATTCCAAACCCTCACATGATTTTTGTTGTAAGGCGTATTTTAACGTTGTTCTCAAATTACGTGTAGTCTGTCCCAAACAGTCTCTTCCCTGCAGGTTTTCCCTCCAGTTTTTGTAAGCATTTCATATCTGTCAATGTGTGATAAGCACCCCGTCCATATCAACCTCTTGGAATTTATTACTCTAATAATGTCTTTGAACATTATTATGAATTATGATATTCCTCTACGTGAAGAATTCTCCAGCCTCATTTTACTTCCTGCCTCTTAGATCCACATATTCAGCACACAGATTTGTTTTCATATAACTTCATACCCTGCCTTCCTTATGGTCAAAAACAAATTTTACACTCATACAAACTCATAAGTACTTCGTCGTACCTAATGTTCTTCCGTAAATGCAAAACGTGTTCATTTTGTCAGTAATTAACTTATCCGTTTGTAAGAAGTTTTTATGTCGTATCGTAACTTCTATCTACCTACTCGCTTCACGTGTAGAGGGTTATTGCTGTACCTGATCACACACAGTGACACACACACACACACACACTCGATAGGACTCCTGTGGACGAGTGATCAGCCGGACGCAGAGTCCTCTCCCTGACATTACACAGCACTCACAACAGACAGATTTCAGTGCCGCCGGCGGGATTCGAACCCGCAATGCCAGCAAGTGAGCGACCGCAGATCCACGCTTTTGACCGCGCGCCCACGGGATCGGCTTTGTATGAAATCCGTCTGATCCAGATACAATGTTCCTTCATGGAGAACTGAATTACGTACATGAGCAATAACCTGCAAGGAGGTGATGTTATTCTGTCACGCAGGTTTAGTGTTCTGTAGTTATTGTTTACTTCAAGTTTTTTTAAGTCCAGCTGCTAAAATATTTACGCAGTATTAAACAAAGCTGGTCCCAGTGGCCGCGCGGTTTAAGCCGTGGATCTGCGGCCGCTCGCCTGCTGAGATTGTGGGTTCGAATCCCACCGGGGGCATGGATGTTTGTCTGTTCTGAATGTTGTGTGTTGTCAGGTAGAGATCTATGCGACGAACTGATCACTCGTCCAGAGGAGTCCTACCGAGTGTGGTGTGTCGTTATGTGTAGGAACCTCAAAAAGGTGAGGAAACCATGGCCCGCTCTGGGCTGCAGAGCCACAGAATGAAATATTAAAGTTGCTGCACTACTAAATGAATCTTTCTGGCTGAATGTGCAAAACCGAAGCTAAGTTTGTTATTCTTACAAACTCTACAGGACGTTTTTGGTATCGCGCGATTGCGCGCCATAAAGAGAATGACTTCAATGCGAAGTAGCGACCGATGACACCGCCAGCACGTCCTATACTTTCCCGGGTTAAAGAGTACGGCTTATAAGACACCATCTGCCAGGTACTGGGGTTTGGATGCTCTAAGTTTTAAGGATCTCTAAAAAATTAACTTACACATTTGTGGTATTTGTGCTGAAGATTTGAAGTTCTGCCGGCTTTGTGTGTCAAGATTGGAGTTTTTTTTGAGGCGTGACGCCGTGCACTTTGATAGCTATGATGTTTGTGTTTCGGCCGAAGCTACTTTTTTCCATCCTTTGTCATCGTACAACCCGTCGGACCTTGTAAGAATATATTTCTGATCCAGTTTTATGGAAATATTAAAAAGTGTAAACCGTTACGTTACTGGTATTCATACTTGAACAGCAGTGTCTAATGCTAAATCAGAGTTGCCTGCAGTCTATTCGATTGTCATATTATTTTCCTTAATATTCGAGAATAAGATCGAATTCTGGGAACTGGTTCAGTGTCCTGTTTGTGACCACTTGAATCCTTAACAATGCTGCCACTAACTCAGTTTATAGCCTACAGCGTGACTTGATAGAACAATTGGTGAATAATAGAATGGGAAGTAAGTTACATAAAGCTGTCCTTGCGTAATTTAAGGTACGTGCCGAAATCTGGCTTACAGGAAGGGGAAAAACTGCGTTGAAATCTAAGTTAAAGGAGGGCTAGTCTACGATTCGAGATTTGAACTCAATACTCCTTGTACGCTAAGTATGAATTCCGCCCACTCGACCGTCTCGCTCCGTAAATGATATACGAGTATAAATTAAACGTTAATTGGCTCGACACATCATCAGTTTCCGAACTGCCTGCTCGGGCGGTTGACGTATGCTTCATTTAAAATCAACATCAATATTTCTGTTTGCTGTGACGACAGTAGTCTGCCAGTACTGCACGGTGGAATAGTGTGTCCGGATGTCATTGGCACAGAACAGGGCGTAATTATATATAGAGTTGTTTATCTGCTTATAAATTTAGTCCTGTAGATTTTACTGTCCGTCTGTAACGATTGTGTAATGGTTAAATTCGATGAAAACTTCTAAACGACCACAAATGTTATTATTTTTTCCCGTTACGATAAAACCATCCGCACCCATGTCGTATCTGTGGTCACTAGACCATACTGGCGTTTAACCAAATGATTGCCTTTGCACAGTACGTCTCTTTAAAGGGGAGAGACAGAGCTGCAGTTCTATGGATTTCCCTGTATAACTTTTATACGATGCTGAATATAGTAACAATAATCACTTTACTTTATTTTTTTACCAACTCATGCACTTGTATATCAGTTAATATTGAAGCAAATACATTAAAATATTAAAAGATAAAATATAAAATTATTTAAAACTCCGACATGTTTCGGTTTACTTTATAAAACCATCTTCAGGGAGTCTCCTGTGCCTATTAAAGTTACT
>Ga0123353_10007205_pt1 | contig 14981 bp, 8 predicted proteins | sample TergutLab28metaG_3_FD_92763 | JGI IMG/M metagenome (GOLD analysis project Ga0123353, IMG submission 92763) | Labiotermes labralis P3 segment gut microbial communities from Petit-Saut dam, French Guiana - Lab288 P3 | ecosystem: Host-associated > Arthropoda: Insects > Digestive system > Gut ... | reverse complement strand
TTCGGAGGCCTTCTTTTGCAGGCAGGCCAAGCGGTAACGGACGCCGGAACGCGTCAGGTCGCCGTCGGTACAATTGGCAAACAAGTTGCTGTTCTCGCCGCGCGCATGTTCACGCAAATAATCAGCAAGATATTTTGCGGTGCTTTTCCACAAGGGAACATCGCGCTCTTTGCGGCCCTTTCCAAGTATTCGGACATATGCCGCGGTTCCTTGATTGTCAATATGGATGCAGCTCAACTTGAGCCCGACCAGTTCGGATACCCTGACACCGGTGTTGTACAACAGTAGGAGCATCAGCATATCCCTGCGGCCGAGCGCTGTATTGGTTTCACAGGCGCTTTTTAGGGCAGCGAACTCGTCCTCCGTCAGGAACTCCATCTGCCGCTTTTCGTCCTTTCGGAAGGGCACTTTTAAGCTCCTGCTGAGCAGCCCGCTGTACTCGGGCAACTCGAAGATCAGGTATTTCGAGAAGCTGTGCAGCGCTGCCAAGCGGTTGTTGATGGTTTTTGCGCTGTTGCCGCGTTCTTTGTCCAGATATGACAGGAATCCTAAAATGTGATCCGTGTCGAAATGAGCGATGGACATTTTAACAGGGGGCACGCCGCAACGAGTTTCAATGAACCTGAGATAAAGGCGAAAGGTGTCCCTGTAGGATTTGATTGTTTCTGGCGACACGTTCCGTTGGGCCATCAGCCGCTGCAGGAAATATTTTTGAATCAGCGTTTGGATGTCGTTGTTTTTCATGCGCAGTCACCCCCGAAGCGGTCTTCGAATTTTCGGGCGGCAATTGCGAGAAGTTCCGGAGTGGCGGACAGATACCAATAAGTGTCCTCCGGCTTCACATGCCCCATATACGTTGACAGCAGGTAAAGCTTCCGGTTTACGTCCTCCCCGGCTTCATACCAACGCTTGACTGCGTTGCAAGCAAAGGTGTGGCGGAAATCGTAAAGCCTTTTCCCTTTTGCGGCGTCTCCAAACACCAGCGGGCGGATCAACTGGAACGCGTAGTCAAACGCGCGCGTGTTGAAGCGATGGCCGTAAGAGGTGACGAAGAAGTAATCCTCATCGCTCCTGACGCCGATTTTGCTTTCGATGAAAGCCCCGTACTCCGTTAGCTTAACAGTTACGGTGGGATGCAGCGGGACAAGGCGGTCCTTCTTGAACTTCGAGCTGCGTATGAACAGGCAGCCTTCTTTCAACTGCGTATCGGCGATTTTCAGGGATGTGAGCTCGGAAACGCGGATACCCGTGGCGTGCATGAGCCCTATGCCCGTTGCTACGGTGCGGGCCCGGATGCCGTCCGGCGAATGAAGGGTGTCCGCGCCGCGCATGAGCGACAGGACCTCGTCATCCGTATAGATATATGGACCGATCCGCTGGTGCGCTTTGCCGAAGGCGCCGTTTTGCGGGATCTGCGCTTGCGCGTCAAAGGCGGAGATATATACGGCGAAGGTGTGAATCGTCTCAAGGCGGCGCGCCATATATTTGCGGGTAAAGTTTTGGTCAAGAGAGGCCCATTGCATGGACAGCTCCGTCGTAAGCGGCCCGTCATACCCGATGTCCCTGGTATATTTCGCGAAGCGTCTGAGCTCCTGTGACTCGATTTTCATCATATAGCCGAGACTGCGCTTGTACGCGATATATTCTTCGATTTGCCGGGTGATACGGTTGCTATCCAACATTACACTCACCTCCCGGCCAAGGTAATGCAACGGATAAAAGCCCGGCAATATCGGTTTTCGCGTAATGCGTTGTTGAGTTGAGGGATTCGTGCCCAAGGATGTCGGCGGTCAGCTTCAGCGAATTCCCGGAATTATACAGCTTCGTCGCCGCCGTGCGCCTGAGTATATGCGTGCCGCTGTCGCGGTCGTCAAGGCCGGCCTTCGCGCCGTTTCTGCGTATAACGGCGCGAACTTGGCCGCACCCCATTGCTTCGCCGCGTTGGTGGCTAAACCGGACAAAAAGCGTCCTGCACGATGTTTGCGGGCGGGCCTGCGTCAGATATTCAACCAAGGCGTCCCACAGCTTCGCTGACAGCGGAAGTACGCGGTCAGAACCGTTTTTTGTGTTGCGTACCGTTACATGACCGCCGCGCCAATTGAAGTCGTCCAGCGCCAGCTCTGCAACCTCGGAACAGCGCAGCGCAAGCTCTGTAAAGCACAGGATGATACAGCGGTTCCGTTTCCCGGTATCCGTATTCCCGTCCGGTATCATATGCAACGCGTCGAAAACATCCGTGCCAATGGTGGTCGGGAAAGCGGATTTTTTCCAGACGGCGGGGGAAAGGGGCAGCCGAAAGATGGACGGATGCACTGGTTCCCCGTAAAATTCCTGACAGCGAAAAAAGTTGCGTATCGATGTGATGTAGCGGCCCTTTGAGGAATCCGAAAGTGCGGTGAGCCGCTCTACCACATAGTCGCGGATATCTTCCGCCGTCAGCCCATCGACGAACCCCTGCGGGTCGTGTGCAAGCGCGTGCTCCAGGAATCCCCGCACATGACTGATTTCCGAAGCGACTGTGCCTTCTTCGATGTTTTTGATTTCTGTCGAATACGTGCGGAAACGTTGCAGCAGTCCCGCTATGGCGGGGGCGGCGCTTGTTCCAGAATTCTCTTTCAGGTTTCCGCCAGTGACCATCTTGAAATATTGCCTCAGCGCGGCGCGGCAATACTTGAAGGTCTGCGGGTGATTCTCTTTTTCGGCCTCCAGAAATCCTGCGATTGATTCCTGCAGCGCGCTTGCCTGCGGTAACCCAGTTTGCCGCAAGAATCGCGACAGATAGGTGTAATACCCGGCAGCCGTAGCATCGGTGTACTCCTGTTTTCGCAGGTGCTCCTTGAATCTTTCGAGTTCGCGGCGTATGTCTTCGCTGATTTTGAATATTGGCATGGTTGCAGTGCTCCTTTCGGTTTTTTAGCACTGCTATTTTAACACGCCAGGGGACACGTCGTCGTTTCGCTATGGTGAGCACATAAATTTACTGAGCACATAGTTTCTTTTATGTTCGCGCGAACATAACAGGAAGAACTGGCTGTTCAGCACCTCCGTGCCGGGCGTGAAAGCCAGCGCCGTGGCCTTTTCCGTCATCGAAACCGCGAAAGACAACGGGCTGAAGCCTTTCGAGTACATGCGCTTCCTGCTTGAAACTCTGCCCAACACAACCACTAGCCAACTCGAAGCGCTGATGCCCTGGAGCGATGCGCTGCCTGCTGATTGCTATGCGCCGCAGGCGCATTAATGGGCCTTTTCTTCACATATCTACAGCGCTATGGACGACCGTAGCGCTGTTTTATTTGGCGGTTACTTCGCTCATCAATTTAGCCGCGTTGTCATTTGCATCAAGCCCCTCGGGCCGAGCGTATTTGGTTGAAAATCAAATGCTATTTTCTCAGCTTTGCGACCATGCCGAACAATTTCGCTCACCCTTGATTTGTACCTCCGGCCAGTTACAAGTCGCTGTGCTACGGCTTTTAGATTTGTTGGTAGAGGCGGGTACACAGTTGTTTTACTCGGGAGATTTTGATGCGGAAGGCTTGTCCATTGCGGCAAGGTTGCAGGCTCGCTATCCCGATGCGCTTCAATTGTGGCACATGGAAGCAGGAGACTATGCGGTATGCTGCTCAAAGAACAGATTGGATGAAGCCAAGCTGCGCGGATTTGGCGGCCTGCCGTTGGATGAAGCCAAGCTGCGCGGATTTGGCGGCCTGCCGGAGGGCACCCTAAAACAAACTGCAAAGGCAATGCAGAAGGCCTTTACATATAGTGTATGCGGGCTACCCTTTGTACCGAAGCATGAAAATATCAAAAAAATCGCGGAAATAGATGTTGACAGCGGAGGAAAGATGTGGTAAAATGGAAACACATAAGCAGCTATAAGGTTGTGCTCAAATAGCCACTAGCCCATTTTTTATAGGAGGCAAGGCGATATGCCGCACAAGAAAAACAGCCTGATGACCTTGAAGCGTTCCGGCCCGGCGCCTAACGCGCCTCCCTTGGCCGGAGCGTGGCTGAGTCGTTTAGTTATTATTGAATAGAACAATTGCGCCGCTTTGCTTTGAAGCGGTGCTTTTTGTCTATAGACAGCATGTTAGTACGCCATTTTAGCTTTCTATAAAAAAAGAGAGAAGGAGATCACCCACCATGAAAAGAACGCTGAAGATTCTGGCCGCCATCCTCTCCGTTGTCCTGCTCACGCAGTCGATAGCACCCCTCGGGGTGGTCGCCCAGCCGGGCGAAGCTGCCGAAGCCATCGCGGTTTCACCCATTCTAACTGAGGACATCAGCAAGCGAGAGATAGCCTCAAAGGTATTCGAGTGCGAGGACGGAACCTTTTTGTATACCGGATATGGTTCGCCCGTGCACTATGAAGAAAACGGCATGTTGAAAGACATCGACAATACGCTGGAGCTATCCAGCCGGGCGTTGAGCGCTTCGGGCCAAGCGACCTATGTGCCCAGAGCGAGCGCTATGGCGCTCAGCCTTCCACAGGACTTTTCGTATGGCCAACAGGTTGAGGTGAGCAACAAGGGGTATACATTTGGTTTCGCTCCCAGCGCGGAAAACCAGGGTGTCTCTTTGTTCAGCGCCGCGTCCTTGGTTGATGTGGATGCGTTGCCTTCAGCCATCGCTTCGCGCCAAGGTGGAAGCCAAGAGAATTCGCAGGGCAGCCTGACCAGGGAGGAACAGATTCAGGAGTTCAACGCCGAAAAGATGGCCGTAGACAACCTATCGTCAGCGGCGGTCTACAGCGGCGCGTTCTCGAATACGCATTTGGAATATGTAGTTTTGCCTGACCGCCTCAAGGAGAACATGGTGGTGGCAAGCCCCCAGGCGGAATACATCTATCGCTTTGATGTCAGCATGGCCGGCCTGGCCGCCGTGCCGCAGGAAGACGGGTCGATCCTGCTTGTCGCTGCGAATAATCCGGATGAAGTGATATTCGTCCTGGAAGTGCCGTATATGTACGACGCGAACGGCGAGATGAGCTATGATGTCGAGATGATTCTGGAAAACGGCGTTTTGACTGTCATTGCGGACACGGCCTGGGCGAACAGCGAAGAGCGCGCATGGCCGATTGTCATAGACCCTACCGTTGATATCTATAATACCGACATTGAAAACACCACCCAATCCGTCATCAAAGACGCTTACGTGAGCAGCTTATTCCCCTATGGATTGCTTAACAACGATATTCGGCTGTATGCGGGAAAAACTTTTCTTGGAGAACGGACCCGTACTTATGTTCGCATAAACATGCCGACTACCATACCGTCGAACGCACAGATTCAGTATGGGCAACTCGAATTTAAAAAATCATCAAATAATGACCCTGCCTTACAGATCCATGATCTTTATTCTACATCTAAAAATTTGGATCTAAGCACCCTGACATGGAACAGTCAACCCATAAGCACCAACGCAAACAGCTTCTACAGCTTGCCATGGGTAGCCACTACATACACTGCGTCTGGCTCTACATGGTACCGGTTTAACATCTCATCAGCGCTTCAACGTTGGCATGCAGGCGGCAGAAACAATGGGTTAGTAATCACGACAGAGAATGAAAACAACAATGGGCAAGTCGAGCTTTGTTCCACAAGGGCCGTCTTTTCCTCCAACCAGCCGATATTTTGGTTCAGCTATGCGACCGGGACTGTGACCATCACATACAATGGTAATGGTCAAACCAGTGGATCAGGAACAATTCCCGCGCCTCAAACAGTCTCCACGCCGGGTTCAGTTGAGATAAGCTCGCCCGGAGACAATCTGAAAAAAACAGGTTACTATTTCGATGGCTGGACGCTTCAGGCTTCGAGCGGCGCACTACCAGCCGGATATATCAATGGCAGTATTTTAGATCCAGGGGATACTGTCAGTTGGCCTGCTATAACTGACGGCACTTTGACACTGACCGCGAAATGGGTCGCCTTGCCGCCAACGACCGGAACCGTGAATGTCACTTACAGCAGCATCGGGCACGACGCAGGGATAGCTCCTAGTCCCGTGTCTGTTATAACGCCCGGCGGCATTACGCTAAGTTCGCCCGGCTCTTTGGAAAAGGAAGGTTGTGTTTTCGGTGGCTGGAAGCTCCAAGACCCGGGCGGTATTCTGCCGGTAGGGTTTAGTGACGGCGATATTTGTACAGCGAATACGTACATTAAGTGGACAACACTAAAGAACGGCACCTTGACTCTAAAAGCCGTATGGCTGGATAAGGTAGAGGGCCTATTCAACTATGTAACCCCCGATGGATTGACTGGCCAACGCAGCTCCGATGATTATTATCACCCACTGGCAACTTGGGCTGTAGACTTAAGCTATGGAACCTATCTTCCACTTGGACCTATACCGCCTTCTTTAATAGAAGCATTCGCCCCAAACGCTAAGCCAATAGACACTATACTGGGTGACAACGGCTTTACTTACGAAACTTTTCCTAATGCCAGTCAACAAATGGCCTCAACAACAAATCTGGTGTTGCCGCCCGCAACAATACCGCCATACAATAAACTGGAGGACAATGGATATGGAACCACCGATCTATTTTCAGGCATGGGTAATAACGTTTGGTATTTTTATAGCAATACTTTGGGATTTGATAATGCTGCCATTTCGTTGGCTCACGGGGGGGTAAACGCACCCCCCTCTGGCGCTTCTGGGATTTTTTCACCTGAAGATACTGTTCATACAATCGCTCACCGCAAAATCGTGGTGGGTGCGGGCGGCAACACCAGAGATTTAATTATCGTGGCAATCCGTGGGACGGAATCAATTAACGATATAGTTACCGATTTTACTTTTACTTTTTTTGATGAACTGCATGAAGGGTTTACAAGAGCAAAAGACGAAGTGCTTAAGAACCTCCTTGGTGATGAAAATGATAATATAGAAGGTTACATAAATAAGTACGCTAACGAGTTAGACGACCCCGATCCCATCATACTGATAACCGGACACAGCTTGGGGGGAGCCGTCGCGAATTTATTGGCTGACGACTTAATGGTAAATGAAGGCTGGAATTCAGAAGATGTATACACCTACACTTTCGCGACGCCTACTGGGACAGATACATCGATAAAATACGGAAACATTTTCAACATTTTGAACAGGAACGATGTTGTCACCTATGTTCCCCCGTGGCTTGTGAGACATGGTATGGATATACCGATTACCATGAGCATTTTACCTGCAGTTCCGATTGAATTACCTACATTTGAATTTGTTACGGGCTTTATTAACCATGTATTCCCATACCTTCCCTTTATGCACGAACTGGATGAGTTTACTACTTATGAAGAATTAATGTTTATGTCATATGCGGATGTAAGCGTAGGCGGATTGCCGAGGTTATTAAGCTTCTTCTGTCCGGTAGGCATCACGATCTACGACGACGAGGACAACGAGCTTGCGTCCGAAGGCGAAGGCGGCATGGGCCCACGGGGCGGCGGCATGGGTTCACGGAGTTCGAACGAGCCCGAGAGCGATATTGTCTCCTGGACAGACGATGACGCGAAATTCTTCTTCGTGCCATATGGCAGCGATGCCGCCTACGCCTACGTGACGGCCTACGACAGCGGCACGATGGATTTCACAATCGCAACGATTGACGCCTCGTTCGACAATCCGCAGGACAGCAAAACATTTGAGAACGTGGAGCTGTATGCGGGCAAGGAGTTTATGGTCGTCCTTGCCGATGGCTCCGGGGAAACCGCGGTTTTGAATACGCAGCTGCTGATTGTGGAAAACGATGAAGTCGTCGGCGAAGTCCTGGAGGACGGCACGGAAATCTATATCTGCGGCGAATGCGGCTGCTACGAAGGCGAATGCGATTGCGGCTGCATTGTGTGCAACACCTGCTACTGCGATAAGTGCCTCAACCCCATTGACCCCTACAGCCTCGAAGAACCGCTGCTGCAATATCTCCTGTCCATGACAGAGGTGCCGTCCGGCCAAATCGATGCCCTGGTTGATGAAATCCTTGAGTTGGATATTCTGAGCTTGGATTTGCTGCGGGAAATCTACGAGACCGAGGGCTATACCGAAACCGAAACGGACGACCTGATCGCAATCCTGCTGAGAAGATACTCGACTGACCAGCTCTATATGCTTGTCCATCCTGTGATTTACGGCTATGATCTGAACAACTGGTTCGAACCCGATGACGAATTATGGCCCTGGATTTGGTTTCTTCAGGCGCTGGTCCTCGAATTCGCTGATTGCCTCGTAGAGGTTTTGGATCTGGATTTGGGCGATGAAAACGATATCGTGCTGGGAATTTCGGCGATTGAGCAGATTTTCATGTGCTATGTCTACCTTATCCGCGCGAATCAGCACGAGCTGCATAGGATTGCCAAGCACATTGTAAGGGATCGCAGCGAGGAAATTACCTTGCTGTACCAAGCGCTGGCGACATTGCTTTCAGGCGAAGCCGAGACTGGGGAGCTTGATTTCACCGAGATCGACGAGAACGAGGCTATTCAAATCTTTGAAACATTGCTGCCTTCGGTTCTTCCGTTGGAAGTGCCGAATTTGACAAAACTATTGCGGCTCTGCAATTGGTGGGGCTACACGCGAACACAAACGGAAGACACTGTTGAACTCATCGTTGCCTTTTTAGCCACGGAGCCGTTTTTGGCAGCTATGTACCTAGCCGACGACGAGCTTGGCGGCAAATATGCCAGCTACTACACCGAAGGGCCGGTGCAAAGCGGCGGCGGTTGCGGCGACTTAAGCTCTATTTTCAACCCCATCATCCTGGCGTCGGCAAACTATTACCCCATCGCGTCCGCCATTCGGTCGCGGGCATTCAGTGTGCTTGCGCTCGACCCACAAGATGAAAACGACGCGGAGTTGGTCAACCTGATTTCCGTTGTATTTCTGTACTGCTATTTCGCCGATTACATTGAACAGGTCAATATCTGGCTGGTGGCGCAGGGCGATGATCCGATGGATTTTGGGGATCCTATGTCGCAGGTCAGCCAAATGACAACGCAGATGGGCGATATGCTGGCCACACTGAACAGCGGCGGCATCCAGACACTGCAGGACCCCAACTCCTTGACAGGCTTTTTCACACAAGTTTGGGCGAGCATCGGTAGTTTCTTCAGCAATCTTTTCTGATCCGCAGTGAAACGGCTGAATAGCCATTCCAGCTTCGACCTTTTACTAAGTCCCGCCTGTCAACAGCGCTGGCTCGTGTTGATGGCAGGCGGGAAACACCCTGTGAATTGAGAGGTTGAACATGCTTCCATTTATTGAAATTGGAGCGTTTCGATTTCAGTCCTACCTGTTCATGGCGCTGATGGCATTTTTGGCGAGTACGCTGTTGGTTGTCCTGTGCCGCAAATCACAGAACATAGCCGCGTGGGAAGCTGTTACCCTATCCTGCACGACGCTGGTGGGCGGAGTGATAGGCGCAAAGATATTCCATCTCGCGGGCCGCGTCATACAGGGGGAAATGATCTGGACCGCGCGGTTCTGGCAGAGTGTTCGGTTTGATAGCGGCTATGTTTGGTATGGCGGCGTTATAGGGGCATTCCTGTTTCTCCTGATCTATGCGAAGATACGCAAAATGCCTCTGCGCAATATGTTTGACCTGATGACGCCATTCGCCCTTTTATTCGACGCCATTGCCCGCTTCGGCTGCTTGTTCGCGGGTTGTTGCTTTGGCGTGAGAGCGGCTTGGGGAATTACAATTTATGGTGTACCCAGGTTTCCTTCCCCGCTGTTTGAATCCGCGCTGTGTTTGATGATCCTGGTATTATTCCTGATCTGGAAACCCGAGCGCAAACGCCCCGGCATCCTGCTTCCGCTGTTTCTTGCGTTGTATTCTGTTGGGCGCTTTTTCCTGGAGTTTTACAGGGGCGATGTGGGCCGGGGCACTTTTTTATTCCTTTCCACATCGCAATGGATATCGTTACTGGTTTTGCTTGCGCTCGGGGTTGTCTGCATCATATCTCGAAAGAAGAAAAGGCAAGGGGAACGAACATGAAGAAAATGATCGCTGTATCCTGCGCACTGTCCCTGCTGATGCTGACGCTTGCAGCCTGCGGCAACGGAGCGAACCGGCCCGAGCAACGCATCGCCGGGCGCTGGAAGAGCGATGCCAGCGCGACGGAGTTCCAGGCAATGGAGTTCGTACCTGACAGCGACAATCCGCAGCGCGGGCAGGTAAATCTGCAAGTGCTGAGCAATGAAATCAAAGGCGAATATGAAATCACACCGGGCGATGAGCAGAACCGCCTGACCATCACTTACACATTAATGATGTTCCCCACCACACGGGAGTTTACCTTTACCGTAGAGGAAGATACCCTGGTGCTGCGGAAAGGCAGGACAAGGATAATATATCAGAGGGTTGCCGAGTAGTTAGGGATTGAAGGCTTCAAAACACACCCGGTCCGTTTAACTCCTGGTATTCCTCATCTGTGTTGTTTTTCTGTCCTTGTTGCGAAGGGAAAAGGATAAGCAGGTAAACGACAGCCGCACCTGTGTAGCCCGGATTCAGACATGGCCAGGGAATTTTTCGTAGACTCTGAGCCTGGTAAAACGTGAAAGCAATGCCCTGGTAGCTTTAATAAAAAAACCACACCGTTAGATTGACCCGGTGTGGTCGTTTTTATTGTTGGGTTGCGGCTATGCTGCCCTGGATGAAAACAGCCGCCAGGCGAAAAAGCTGGACAGTGGCATGGAGAGCAATATTGTCACGATTTTTCGTAGAAATACACTTCTACGAAAGCCTCACGCGAGAAACGTTCAGGCCAGGAGGTTGAAGGCTCCTCTAAGCTGGAAATATAATGCAAACTCTTTACATAATAGTGGAAATAAGTCGCTTGACAGTCATAGTGGTTTATGTTAGAATCGCTATAGCAAACTAAAGCTGAAAAAGTTTTCACAGCCTGTATGCCCCTTTCCCCAAACAAAAACCAGAGAAAAGAGGAGACACGACAATGAAGAGGTCCCCAAACATGAGGAAGTTCTTAAACCTGACGAAGTACGTAAACATAAAGAGCTTTCTGAAAGCCCTGGCCGTGGTCCTGTCCGCGATCCTAATATTCCAGATCGTGCAATCGGGCATCTTGGCGGCGCCGATCCCGGTGCGCAACGCGATCGGCGGCGGCAGGGCCATCGGCCTGGAGGCTAGTCCTTTGGATCGCGAGAGCATAGAGGAAGACGATTACGACGCGTTGATTATGGGAGAAATGGCGGGGCTGCGGGAGGAATCCGTCAAGCATTTTCGCAAAACAGACGGCACGTTTGTGGCGACACAGTACAACGAGCCTGTGCATTACGAGACGGAAGACGGCGAGTGGGAAGACATTGACGCGGCGCTCGTATTGGAAGAAACCGATGAGGGTGAAGAGGTTTACGCGGCCCGCGCGCTGCCCAGCCCGATCAGCCTGCCGAACACTTTCGCTGACGGGCAGCGGATTTTGATTGAAAAAGACGGACGCACGATATCGTTTGGGGTGAGCGCATTCAATATCGGTACTGTTTTTGATGGGCAGGAAACCGAACAGGGAATAGGGCAGTCGGAGGAGACGACCACGGAAGCGGCGTCCACCACGACTGCTTATTTTTCTGCCTACGAGCCAACGACAGTGCCTGCGACGACAGTTATGGAAACCACAACCGAAACGGAGACCACAGAGGACGAAGCGACCATAGAGGCGGATGAGGCAACGGAGGAAGAGACCTCCGAGCCTGAAACCACAACTGAGGCCACCACTGAAGCCACGACTGAAACAACAACAGAAACCACAAGCGAAACCGAACCTGCGCAGCAGGAAAATGAGACTACCGAAGACAAGAAACCAACCAGGCAGGCAGTGAATTTCGAACAAAAAGCGAGAATTATCGCTGCGGAAGAGGCGTTTTCGGCGGAAGCGAAGCTTGAAATCGAGCGTCCGACAGAGGGTCTGAGCGAAATCGAGAAAATCCGGCAGGCAAACGAGGATTTCATGCGGGTGGAGCCCTCGAAGTCGGCTGTCGTCTATGAAGATCTGTTCGACGGGGCGGACTTGGAATACATCATCGAGCCGACCCGTTTGAAGGAGTCCATTATCATTAAAGAGCAAAAGGAATATTATAGCTACATTTTCGATATTGATTTCGGCGGGCTGATTCCCGTGCCGCAGGCGGACGGTTCGATCTATCTGCTGAACCCGGAGACCAACGCGCTGGCCGCGGTTCTGGAAGCGCCGTACATGGTGGATGCCAATGGTGAATACAGTGATGCGGTGACCATGGAACTGGCCACATGGGAGGATCATTATGTCTTGACGGTGACGGCGGACGCGGGCTGGGGCAACGCGGACGGCAGGGCTTGGCCGATCATGATCGATCCTACGTTCAATTTGAATCCCAATGAAATGACGATTAGCTATACGCCCGCCCCGTACATCAGCGCCTACGGCAGCAACTACACGCATAGCTGGGCGTACATAACTTTTTCGCTGCCGACGCTGCCGGCCGGCGCGACGATTACCGACGCCGCCCTTTATACGGCGATTTCAAACCCCACTTCCTATAGCGTGGGCGGCGTCGATATCTATGAGGGCCAGGTCAACCTGGCGACGGCCACGCAGGCGATGCTGCTCAGCACTGCCGGCTTCTCGGTTTTTTCGCAGACAGGGAGCCCGGGGACTTCGAACATAAGCAGGCGTTTCAATATGACAAAAGCAGCCCTGTATTGGTATTATTATAGGGCGTCCAATCCCGTTTCCATAACGGTCGGGGCGAGGTCCACCTCGCTTTTGTTCCCTAGCAAGGGCCATATCACGCTGAATGCCGCCGCGACCTATTATACTGTTTCCTATACCAACAATGTGGGCCTGGAGGACTACTGGTCCTACGAAACCATCGACCTGGGGCGCTCGGGGCAGGTGCATGTCAACCATCTCAATGGCCTGCTGACCTATGTGCACCCGGATCTGCAACTGGACGGCAACCGCATGCCCTTTTCGCTCAGCCACACATTCACAAGCCAAAGGCCGTATGAGCCCGGCATATTCAACGCGATCAGCAGCGGATTCTATGGTTATTCCAACGCTGTCAATAAACCGGTCACAGCCGCGATGAGCTTCATGGAATATATGGAGCGCGCCTATATGCCTTACGCTCCATATTCATTTTACCGCCTGATAGACAGCGACGGCTCCGCGCAATATTTTGCGGAGCAGGGCGACGGGATATTTGTCCATGAAAACGACGAAAGCCTCGTGCTGGACACGAACGGCAGGTTTTTCACGCTGACGGACGGCCAGGGAACCGTAAAGCGGTACGATGATTATTACTACGGCAGGCTGACCGAAACCGAGGACGCCAACGGGAACGTCACGACGATAAACTTTGGGCGGCTGGAAGTTCTGGAAGACTTAAGCCTGTGGGGCAACGGCCTGGTGGACGAGAACGGGGACATCATCGAATTGGACTATAATGCATTTCTGACGGGTACCCCTCCAGTGTTTTCAAGCATGGGGGAAATCATAGAATACATCATTATGTTCACGCTGGATCAGTGCATAGCCCTAGGCGTGCAGCGGGTATACAACTATATAGGCATGGTGCGCTCCGTCACCGATCCCGCCGGGCGCGAAATCAAGTTCGAATACGATTACGGGGAGCCGATCCTCTACCCGGAGAACAACCCGCAGATCGAGGCGTATATTTGCCCTTCCTTCCTTTCCGCCATCGTGGAATCCTCCGGCCGCCGCAGCGAGCTTTCCTGCGAGCTGGATAACCCGAATGAGGGCTTTGAGAGCGACGGCCTGGTGCGCTTTGCCTATCCGGACGGCCGCGAGACGTCCTATTACTTCAGCGGCAACGAGACTATCGGGGCTTACGGCCCCTCCGGCCGCCGCGTCGACTACATCAATGCCGCGGACGGCTCGCGGCTGGAGATCGCTTACGCCTCGGACGACGAGAACGACCCGCAGTTCCAGATCGTGACGGGGCTCGAGCACTGGAGCCGCGAGAAGGGCGATACCACGCGGGAGCTGCTCAAGGCGGTGGAGTTCGACCGTTCGGCGATGGGCGTCACGGTGGTCAATGACCTGACTGACCAGATCGATCCCACCAGCAGGTCCTATGTCTTCGACTATTTCGGGCGCCTGGTGAACGCCTGGGACCAGGACATGGTGGCGAACTACGCGCAGTACAATTTTGAAAGCGGCAACCCGAACCATGTCAGCCTGGTGTCCGCCGCGCAGCCCATGATCGATAACCTGGCCCGGGGCCACAGCTTCGAGGGCAGCGGCGGCGATTGGATAATGGAATCGGCAAGCATCAACCCCGGCACGGCCCAGGTCACGGACGCTGTGGCCTACATGGGCGAATATTCGCTTGAAATCGTGAACCCCAGCCAGAACATATCCACAGCGGCTGTCCAAACCTACGCCGGCGCCGAGCCGGGGAAGAGCTACACCCTCTCGGCCTATGCCCTGCTCCCCGTGGAGCTGGACACGCTCAGCGGCGGCGCGCGGCTGACCCTCACCGCCACCCGGGGCGGCATCCTGCCGGGCACCGTGGAGGCGCACAGCCAGTTCATCCTGTCGGCGGAGAACTGGGTGCGCTACGACGTGACGGTGGAGATCCCGGACAACTGGCCCAGCGCCACATTGGAGGCGCGGCTGGCGGTGGAGCACGCGGTCGGCGGCATCCTGTTCGACGCCGTGCAGCTGGAGCCGGGCGGCAGCGCCAACGACTACAACCTGCTGGAAAACGGGCGGTTCGCTGCTCTTACATCAGGCGCGCCGGACGGCTGGACAGGCGAAAACCTGACCGTCGGGGATGAGGTGCAGCCGGACGGAACGATGAGGATCGCCGGGGAGGCGGAGACCGAAAAGAGCGTCTCCCAGAGTGTGCGGGTGGACGCGAAGGCGGGGCAGACCATCGTGTTCAACGCCTTCGCCTCGGCCAACGCGGGCATGGACGACGAGGAGAGCCGCTTCGGCGCGGCCCTCGCGGCGGACAACAACACG
>Ga0123353_10007203_pt1 | contig 14985 bp, 6 predicted proteins | sample TergutLab28metaG_3_FD_92763 | JGI IMG/M metagenome (GOLD analysis project Ga0123353, IMG submission 92763) | Labiotermes labralis P3 segment gut microbial communities from Petit-Saut dam, French Guiana - Lab288 P3 | ecosystem: Host-associated > Arthropoda: Insects > Digestive system > Gut ... | reverse complement strand
CCACGACGAACTTTTCGGGGTCATTGATGGCGTCGAAGACTTCCTTCGTTTCGTCTTTTTCGACGATTGCCGCCGTGGGGCAGTTGACAATGCATTGCCCGCAGCTGATGCAGCTGACCGTAGCCAAATCTTTGTCAAATGGGGAGCTGATGTGGGTGTCGAAGCCCCGGGCATTTGCGCCAATGACGCTGATGCCCTGTGCGTCGCAGGCGGCCACGCAGCGGCGGCAGACGATGCACTTGTTGTTGTCGCGCACCATGTGGGCGCAGGAGTCGTCGAAATCATACTGGATGATCTCGCCCTTGTAATAGTCCGGGTCGTCTACTTTAAATTCTTTGCAGAGCTTTTGCAGCTCGCAGTTGCCGCTGCGGATACAGCTCAGGCAGTTTTTGTCGTGGGTGGAAAGCAGCAGCTCAAGCGTCAGGCGGCGGGATTTGCGTACGCGCGCTGTATTCGTAAAGACTTCCATGCCCTCCCACACGGGGTACACGCAGGCTGCGGCCAAGTTCACCGTGTTTTTGAGCTCCACCACGCAGATGCGGCATGCGCCGATCTCGTTGAGCTCCTTGAGGTAGCACAGGGTGGGAATTTCGATGCCGATTTGCCGCGCGGCTTCCAGGATCGTGCTCCCGGCGGGAACGCTGACATCCATGCCGTTGATCTTTAAATTTACTATATTTGCCATAGTTAGCACTCTCCTCTCTCTATATCTTCACAATGGCGTTGAATTTGCATTTGGGCACGCATGCGTCGCACTTGATGCACTTTGCGGTATCAATGACATGCAATTCCTTCACGTTGCCGGTGATGGCGTCCACAGGGCAAACGCGCTTGCACAGCGTGCAGCCAATGCATTTGTCATTGATGAAGTAGTTGAGCAGGGCCTTGCAAGTGCCTGCCGGGCATTTGCCGTCCTGCACGTGGGCGAGATACTCGTCCCTGAAATGTTCCATGGTGGAAAGCACGGGGTTCGGGGCGGTTTGGCCCAGGCCGCACAGGGAGTTCTCTTTGATATGATACGCCAGTTCTTCCAGCTTATCCAAATCTTCCATGGCAGCTTTGCCCTCGGTGATTCTATCGAGGATTTCCATCATGCGCTTGGTGCCGATTCTGCAGGGGTTGCACTTGCCGCAGCTTTCATCCACGGTAAAGTCGAGGAAGAAGCGGGCGATGTCCACCATGCAGTTGTCTTCGTCCATGACGATCAGGCCGCCGGAGCCCATCATGGACCCAACTGCCATCAGGTTATCGAAGTCCACAGGGGTATCGATAAGGCTGTCGGGCAAACAGCCGCCGGAGGGCCCGCCGGTCTGTGCGGCCTTGAATTTTTTTCCGCCGGGAATGCCGCCGCCGATTTCCTCCACGACCTCGCGCAGCGTCAGGCCCATGGGGACTTCAATCAGGCCGGAATTTGCGATTTTTCCGCCCAATGCAAACACTTTCGTGCCCTTGGACTTTTCAGTGCCAACATAGTTAAAGCTGTCCGCGCCGTTTAAAATAATTTGCGGGATGTTGGCGAATGTTTCCACGTTATTGGCCGTGGTGGGTTTATCGAACAGGCCCTTCTGCGCCGGGTAGGGCGGACGGGGCCGGGGTTCGCCGCGTTTGGATTCGATGGACATCATCAGCGCGGTCTCTTCGCCGCAGACGAATGCACCAGCGCCTAAGCGAATAAACAGGTCGAAATCAAAGCCGGTGCCGAAGATATTCTTGCCCAAAAATCCCGCTTCGCGCGCGGCATTGATGGCGACATCAAGGTTGCGTACCGCGATGGGGTATTCCGCGCGGATGTAGACATAGCCTTCCGTCGCGCCTGTAGCGTAACCGCACAGGGCCATGGCTTCCACCACGGCATGGGGGTCGCCTTCAAGGATGGAGCGGTCCATGAACGCGCCGGGGTCGCCTTCGTCGGCGTTGCAGACCACGTATTTCTGGTCAGCGGCGTTGGCTGCCGTAAAGCTCCATTTCAAGCCGGTGGGGAATCCGCCGCCGCCGCGCCCGCGCAGGCCGCTGTCTTTGAGAATCTGGATGACATCAGCGGGCTGAAGCTCAAACAGGGCTTTCTTCAGTGCCTGGTAGCCGTCCATGGCGATGTATTGGTCCAGTTGCAACGGGTCGATCATACCGCAATTGCGCAGGGCCACGCGCTTTTGCTTCTTGTAAAACGCGGTGTCGTCCAGCAACATGGCCTCGCCTTCCTTGGCTTCCCCTGTCGCCGCGCCGATTGTGTACTCGGCCACAACATTCTTGCCAGCAATATGCTCTTTTACCACGCGTGCGGTTTTTTCGGCGTCCATCTTCACGTAGGTGATTTTGTTTTGCCCAGCGGCTGTGACCTCCATAATGGGCTCGTATTGGCACATGCCGATGCAGCCGACTTCCTCGACCAAAATATTGCCAAGGCCTAAATCCGCCAGTTCTTTTTCAACGGAGGCAAGCACGGGCTTCGCGCCTGCCGCAATGCCGCAGGTACCGCAGCCGATGACCACGCGCACGTCCGGGCCGGCAGCACTTCCCGCCGTAATTTTCGCCAGGGCGCTGTCCCGCAGGGAATTTAAATTATTCGCACAAATCAAGATGATCTCTCCTTCCCTTATTTCATATATTTCTCTAAAATGCCGTCGACATCGTCGGGTACCAGGTTGCCGTAGGCGTCCTCGTTAATGAGGATAATAGGAGCCAGGCCGCAAGCGCCGACACAGCGGCAGGCATCGATGGAAAACATGCCGTCTTCCGTGCATTCGCTGGCGGCAATACCCAGTTTATCACAGATGCGGTCGAGGATGGTCTGCGCGTCCTTGACATAGCAAGCCGTTCCCATGCACACAGAAACGACGTACTTGCCCGAAGGCGTGAGCGAAAACTGCGAGTAGAACGTGGATATCCCATACACCCGTTCGAGGGGAACCCCCATTCCGTCGGCGATCATTACCTGCACCTCGTAGGGCAGGTAGCCGTAGATGCCCTGCGCCTTTTGCATCACAGTCATCAATTGGCTGGGGTCCGCTTTGAGCCCGGCGATGATCGCGTCCAGCTGCGCTTTTTGCTCCGGTGTGCCGCTGAAGGGGTTTTTGCTGACTTTCTTGACCATTTGGTCTCCTCCTTATGTGTTTTTGTACTCATGTACTCATTAATTACCAAGATGCATTATAACAGAACAGGGGGAGCTTGTCAATGGAAATGAGATATGAAAAAAGAGAATGCAGAAATCACACCATTTCTGTATTCTCTTATATCAAATTTTATTTATTATTGCAATATCAACAGCATAATCACAATTCCCAGCGCCAATACCGTAGGCACGCCCCATTTTTCCAGCCACGCGCCGGCTAAAAACCAGGCATTGCAGGGTGTTAGAACAATCTTCCCAAACAGGCCGGCATATTTTGGCAGGCCAAGTGGCAGGTCGATGGGTTCAATATCGATGATTTCGGCGGGTTCGCCGATTTCTTCTGTGAATTCAGCTTCTGCCCCAGCGTCTTCTCCAATTTCCTCTTCGTATGAAAGCATGGCCTGTTCCTGCTCCAGCAGTGTCTCGATGGCGGCGGCCTCCTGCGCCGTGGGCCTGCCGAAAAAAAGATTCCATTGGCGCTTGGCGTCCTCCCATTGAGGGAAGGAATTGCACAGCAGGCTTAGGCCGAAGAACAGCGCGACAACATACAGCCAGAAAAAATAAGTGTCCTGCGTGCTGCGTACGCCGAAGATGAGAATCGGCGCGAAAGAGGCCCCGATGAAAATCCAGCCCAGCATGCGCTGCGCCATGTAGGGCAGTAAAGTTAACAGGAAGGCTTTCGCGGGTGTCATGGCGGGTTCGTGTTTTACATGGCCGCAGTGCCAGTCGGGCGCCAGGTAATTACGGTCCGTGACTTCGATTTTCAGTATGCGGCATGCGATATGCTCCCAAAAGCCTTTGAGGAACGCACCGGGATACGTGATGATTTTCGTAATCATGTAAAACACTCTCATGCTTGCGCCTCCTCTTCTTCTGCTTCAGTTTCTTCTTCTAGTTGCTCCGCCTGGCCCGGGAGGAAAATGGATTCCAGGGTGGTTTCGCCTGCCATAAAGGCGAGCAGGTCCGGCGGCATGGATTCCCGCATATTCGGCGGGACGAGGAAATCGACAAAGCCAAACTCTTCGGCGGCAATGGCGGCGGCAAGCGCGGCATAGAACAAAAACGCATTGGGCTGGCTAATGTTTTCTTCGAGGGTTTCGCTGAGCAGCTCGAACGCCTGCTCGATATTGCCGCGCAGCATGAGCGCGACCCCCTTCATGGCCGTAGCGATCAAATATTGTTCTTGGTTTTCGGTTGCGGCGATGAGTTCGTCGCTGCGCGCGATGGCTTCATCGAATTTTCCCGCGCTGTACAGCTGTTCGATCTGCATCAGCGGGAGGTTCGTTTCCAGCGCGCCGCTGACTGCCTCATACATCCAAGCTTCGCTGCCTGGTTCGCTCATTAGCGCTTCGAGGCGTTCAGTCACTTCTTCGGAGGCCAAGTCATCCATTGCCACCCAGAACAGCGCCACCGCGTCATAAATCAATTTGTGCCGCGTGGCATTCCTGTCCTGCACGCGCATCGTTTCGAGCAGCTGCAATTCTTGTTCAATGGTTGGCTGCGTGCCAAGCTCCCATGCAAGCTCTTCAACGGCCGCAAAGAGCCCGTCGATGAGCTCCACCTGCGCTGCAAAGTCTTTCATGCTGCGGGGCACACGGTTCAATTGGCCGAAAAGAGACATAAATTGTTGGTTCCGCACGAAATCCAACGGGCTTGCCTGCTTGCTAATGATGCCAAGGCTGCGCGCAATCCCGAAGTTATTCGTGGTAAAGCCCGGCGCCTCGCTGTTGCCAAAGGAGAAATTATCAACCGCCCAGGCTTCGATTTCTTGGCCCATGTCCATGGAATAAATGGCGATGGCGCTTTCGTAGTCCCCCATCGCCTCATGCGACAGCCCCAGCAGGGCGTAGGCGCCCAGCGCCGTGTTCAGCCCGGCGGGAATGAGCATGAACAGGCCGAAGAGCATCACCATCACCGCCACCGACCAGGCCCATCCTCCCGCGCCTTTAGATGTACTTTTGATAGCTTGATTTTGATCCGAATGGGCGGCTTCCTCAAGCTGGTCTTGGCTTTCATTTACTTCTTCGATGATAGCCGCGAGTTCATGTTCGGGCAACGCATCATTGCGTTCAAGTTCGTCCAAAATAATTTACCTCCTAATACGCGTTTCAACTATTATACTAAATAAATGTCCGGGATGCAATGGGAATTCAATAAAAAAGCGTGAACAAGCTGTGAAAATGAAAATATGCAGGGGCGGCAGCTTGCCGCCCCTGCATATTAGCGATAAAATCACATCAATTCTCTCGTTTCGTTCGCTCCGGCCAGCGTTGCTTTCACATCTTCCCTGCGCCATCCATTCAGCAGGCAGGGATTTACGCTAATGATCCCGTGGTCCATGCGGATGCCCAGCAATTCCTCTGTCACGCAGCGCAGGAACCAGGCCGCCGAGCCCGTGTACAGCGTCCAGCCTGCGCGGCCCTCGCAGCCGGGTGCGGCGCAGACATCCCCTGCCATGGCATAGGGCTCGCCCCGGTAGCGCAACATTCTCTCTTCGTTTTGGCAGAAATCGGCTGGGTTGATGATTTGCAGGCAATTGTAAGCTTCGTCGGCGCGGCCTTCCCGCAGCAGGGCCATGATAAACCACATAGCTGCGTGAGTGTACTGTCCGCCGTTTTCGCGCATGCCGGGCGGGTAGTCATTGATATAGCCAGCGCGGCGGCTTTGGTGCGTGAAGGGCTCGCGCAGCAGGCGGATCATGCCATGGCGGTCAACCAAATGCGCGGCGGCGCTGTCCAGGGCGCGGCGGCGGCGGTCTTCGTCCGGCATGCCGCACAGTACCGCAAAGCTCTGGGGCAGGAGGTCGATGCTGCAGGGTAAGCCCGCGCCGCCGCCCAGTGGCAGCCCATCATCCCAGAAAGCCCGCAAATAACGGTCACCTGTCCAGGCGCGCAGGTCAAGGGCTTCTTTTAAACGCAGCGATTCCTCCCGGTATTTTTGCGCCCTGCCATGGTCTTTCTCATGGTCGCACAGCCTTGCCATGCGTTCAAGCGTTATCGACAGGAACATCCCCAGCCACACGCTTTCGCCCTGGCCTTTGATGCCGATGTTGTTCATGCCGTCGTTCCAGTCGCCGCCCATCATCAGCGGCAGCCCGCGCGGCCCCATAAGGCCCAGCGCACGGTCAGTGGCACGCGCGCAGTGCTCATATAAACTCGCGCGCTCTTTCCCCAGGGGATAGGCCGCGTAGCGCTCGTGCTCGTCCGGGTAGAGAGCTTTGCCTTCGCGGAAGGGGATCATGGTCTGCAAAAACGCGTAATCGCCGGTTTGCAGCACATAGTCCGAACAAACGAAGGGCAGCCAGAGATAGTCGTCGGCGTAGCGGCTGCGGACCCCGCGTGTCGCATGGCCGGGCAGGCGGTGCCACCAATGCATGGCATCGCCCTCGGGGAACTGCGCCGCAGCACAGCGCGCGACCTGTTGCCGCAGCAAATCCGGCCGGGTAAGCGCCAGGGCGGAAACATCCTGCAATTGGTCGCGCATGCCCCATGCCCCGCCGCACTGCGAGTGTCCCGTGCGCCCATACAGGCGGCAGGCGGTCACCTGGTGCGGCAACCAGGTATTTACCATGTGGTTGAGCGCCTCGTCCGGCGTTTGAACGAGGAGTGAGGAGTGAGGAATGGGGGATGAGTCGGCAACCAGATGGGCGCATAAAGCCGCATTGCGCTGTGCCCCCCAGCTGAGGGCGAACTCTGCCACTGTTGCTTCCCCGGGAGGGATAAGCAGCCTTCGGCCCACGGCAGCACATGGGTCTGCCTGCGGGTAATGGCTGCTCGCGTTCCAGCGCCCGCGCATGAATTCCGCGCGGTCAGTGCAGATATAATCCGTGCCGCCCTGGAGCAGCAATGCCGTGTAACCTTTGATCATCGACGCAGGTGAATGCAGCAGCAAGCCATCTGGCAGGGACTCGCCCAAAACAGGTAAATGCGGTTCTCTCCGCGTGCCAAGCACCGGCTCGAGATAATAGGCCAATTCCGGTGTTAAATGGCGTCCTGTTTGATTAGTAAGCCTGACTTCTACGCGCTTGGTCAGGCCTTTCGCGGGTACATAGGCTTTTACTTCATAGCTTAAGCCATGCATTTGCCCGAACCAGCGGGCATGCTCCGGCGTGAATTCGCAGCGTGCGCCCCGCAGCATGTCATAGACCTTGCTGCCGAATTTCAGCAACAGCAGCTCGCCCTGGTTATCGCAGCAGGGGTCGTTATACCAGGGGCTGAGCTTGTTTTCCCGCGCATTGACTGCCCAGGTGAAGCCCAGTGCGCTGTCGCTGACAAGCGTGCCGAATGAGGGGTTGCATAAGGGCAGGCTCCAGGGAACCGGCGGCGGCAAAGGTTCTTTTTCGATAGCGAACATGCCATCATGGAATGTGCCATTGCCTGCTTTGAGGCCCTTGCGCGCGGGAGCAGGCTGCGCCTGCGTTGGAAGTATGCGCAATGGCGGCTCGACAAAAATGGCTTCTTCCGTGCTGCAGCCATCGCATATTTCCGCCGCGTAGGCCTCCAGGGCTTCGATGGCTTCGGGTGCGGCGCGGTGGATGTTCACCAGGTGCACGCCGCCGCGCTGGTATAACAAGTGGCTGCAGCCTTCGCGGTGCAGGGCCTCTTTCAAAGCGGCAGAGACAGGCGCGTCGTAGTCGCCGCCCTCCCTATATCCCAAGGCAAGCTCGCAGGGAATGCCCGCGCTGCGCAGCCGCCGGAACAGCGTAAAATAAGGCTGCAGCGAGGGCAGTTCTTCCGGCATGCCAACGGGAATATACAAATAGGGCATGTCGCCCGAAACACCGACGCTCCACAGCGCTTGCGGGGGTGATTTCACGCGTGTCCGGGCAAGGGCCTGCAATGGGGTAACGGGCGCGTAAAACAGCAGCTTGGGCAGAATCCTGCGGGCCAGGGCGTCCGCCATTTCACCATCTCGAAATGGATACGGCGCGCCTGCCCTGCGAGGATTTTTAATCGTCTCTCCGCGCAGCTGCTCCAGCCGCCGCCCGGCTTCTTCTTCCGATACGCCCGCGCACAGGAATAAGCTGAACTCCTGCGATTCCCCTGCCGCCAGCTGGTAAGGCACTTCAAATGCCGCGCAGGCATCCGCGCTCCTTGCTTCGCTGCTGTCTAATGTTGCCGTGCCAAAAGGCAGGCCGCGCCTTAAAGCAATCTCGCGCGACCTTACGCAACTGGCATTTATATTCTCGCTGCATGCAACTGCCAAGCAAAGCGTTTCGCCGGTTTCCTGCTTTCTTCTGGTAAAGAAAGCGGCCTGCGCGGCATCATCGTAATTTTCAGTGAGGAAGAGCTTCGAAAATGCCGGGTGTTCGGCTTCTTCGCGCATGGGTGCCAGGCTTGGTTCCAGATAAAGCCACAGCGAGCCTTTCACACACTGCCGGCCAAGGTTTTTAATTTGCACGCGGCGTTCTTCCGCCGGGAGCCTTGGGTGCACGCGTGTGCGAAGAGTAACGCCCGCGCGTAAACCCTCGCCGTAATGCAATGTCTCTTTGGAACTGAATTCGATCCTGGTTTTTGTTGCGTTATAATACGGCGCGGGTGTAATTGCAGTTGGCTCACGCCCAGCCTCGCGCAGCATGACAAGCACGCCGGAGGGGCGGCGCAGTATATCTTTGCTGTGCTTGAGAATGCTCACGCCCCGGTAAAATGATGCGCAGGCCCCGCTGTCACTCATCACGCAGCTCCACTCGCCGTTGCTCAATATATGCGTGCGGGGCGCGGCCGGGTCGGCTTCCTGGAATATTTGTTTTGAGTTGGACGCTTTTTCACGGGGTCGCAGCGTATCGCGCAATTCTACATCGCGGTAAACGGCCGCTCGGTCGGGGATGCGCTCGAACAGCAGGGATTTTGCACTGGCCATCTCGCCGTCGGAAAAAAACCTGCGGCGCAGAATGCCGTCCTGCAGGGTATTTAGGGCTGCAAGCATGCTCATGCCCACGTGATGGGCCATATAGCTGCGCACCACCGCGAATTCATGCCCATTGGCACGGGCGGGCGTGGCGTCGGCAGCCTCGTAAAAGCCGCAGGAGCCGTACAGCTGCATTTGCTCGAAGCGCCGCAGGTTGCGCATGGCGCTGCGGGGAGCCAGTTGCATGGCCAGAAAGCTCGAATAGGGCGACAGCACAAGCTCTTCGTCAAGGCCGCGGCGCAGGCCCAGCTTCTGCGTGCCATGGGCTTTATACTGGTAATTCAGGCATGGGTCGAAGGCATAAAACCCGCTTTCGCTGTTTCCCCACGGCAATTTTAAGTGTCTTTCCGCAGCCTGCCTGCCTGTCGCAAATTTCTGCTTTGCTACCCTGCGCTGCTGGCAATGCAGGCAAAAGCGCAGCGCTTCGTAACCCAGGCTGCCCTTTGGCGCGTCAAGAAACAGGTAGGGCATAAAATATTCGAACATCGTGCCGGTCCAGGACACCGGGCCGGTGAAGCGGCCTTGCTTTGCGAGTGTTCGCCCCAGCGCCCCCCAGTGCTTTTTCGGGACAAGCCGTGCCGCAATCGCATAGTAGCTCGTCATGCGGGACTCGCTCATTAATAAGTCGTAATACGAGGGCGAAACCTGCCCGCTTGACAAATCAATGCCGATGTGAAATATTTTGCGCCGGTGATGATACAGCGAGAGCAGGTCGCAGCCCTCCTCAAGCTTTCGAAGCCTGTTTTGGATCGCGGTGATTCCCGGCTGCGTATTACAGTATTCGTTTAAGCCAATACGTAATACCCTAAGGCACACAACTAAGTTGCCGCTGTCTACCGTTGAGACATAGCGGGGTTCGAGGGGCTGCAAGGTACGGGTGTCGTACCAGTTGAGCAGGTTGCCCTGCCAGCGCTCGAGCTGTTCGATGCTGCTCAGGCTGCGATGAAGCCGGTTCTCCAGGCCTTCGTCGTCAATGAGGCCCAAGTCACGCGCGGCAAGTATACATAATAAATACAGGCCTATATTTGTTGGGCTGCTGCGCGGCGCCACACGGTAGACAGGTGTTTCCTGCACGTTGTCGGGTGGGAGGAAGTTGTGCTCTTCAGTGCAGTGGGCTTCGAAGTAATTCCACATGTCGGCGCAATATTTTTGCACCTGCGCGGCGTCTTTGGCGTCAAGTTTGGGTGAAGTGTTTTTATAAGCCCTGGCACTCAACGGCGCGAAGAGCAGGTTTGCCAGCAGGACCATCCCCAGCAGCCTGTGCCCCTGCCTGCCGAAGGTAATGAGCAACAAGCCTGCGGCCAAACTGGGCCACAATGGCAGCAGGGATTTAAATTTGCTTTTCGCGGCGTCGCCTTGGGCGGCTGTCGTCCATTCCAGGCGTTTTTTTTGTGTAACAAAGCTGCGCCAAACGCCCCGCACAGCCGCGCAGGCGTTTGTCCATGCGGCCTGCGCCAGCGTGACCAGCTGCAGCGCTGCGCGGGTGATATCCCCCAAAGCAGCCGGCAGGCCCCCGGAGTAGTAATCCCGTGCCAGCATGGCGAACCCGCCGGAGCACAGGCAGCGCATGGCAGACACAAGGTAGCTTCCGCAGATGCCAAGCACGCCCGCAGCCGCCAGGATATACGAAATGGGCCGGGGTGCGAGCATGGACTCGAATATGGCCAGCAAGCAGGCGGGGGCAAGCATGGAGCGCCGCAGGTTATCGAAGAGCTGGTAACGGCCCAGGGCAGGCAGGCCATATTTTTTACGCAGGAAAATGAGATTCTGCCAGTCGCCGCGCACCCAGCGTTCCTGCCGGGTGAAGTAGCTGTTTTGCCGCGCGGGGAAGCCGTCGGAAATACTGACGTCGGCCAGGAAGCCCGTGCGCAGGTAGCCGCCCTCTAAAATATCATGGCTGAGCACCTGCTCTTCGGGGAAAGGCCGCGCCCGTTCCAGCATCGCAAATGCCTCAATATCAATTAAACCCTTTCCGGCAAAAATCCCGCAGCCGAATAAGTCCTGATAACGTTCTGAAACTTGATTGGAATAGGGGCTGTTGCCGCCCTCGCCGGCCATGGCATGCGCGAAGGGCGATTTGCGCGTGCTGTCCAGGTCAAGCTCAACATGCGGGGCCAGAATACCGTAGCCTCGCACAACCCTGCCCAATGCCGGGTCAAATACTGGCTTGTTGGCAGGGTGCAGCGCTGCGGAAACAAATTCTAAAACAGAATCCAAGGGCAATTCCGTGTCGGCATCAAGGGCTAACAGGTATTTTGTTTCGTGCAGGTGGGCGAGGTCGCCTGTCAGCAGGCAGAACTGCTCCTCGGTCCCGCCTTCGCCCCGGATGAGGGCAACCAGGTCAGATATCGCGCCGCGTTTACGCTCCCGGCCCGCATAGCTGCCCATGGTAGGCGAAAAACTTCTGTGGCGCACAGCAATCATGAAGCCGCCGCCGTATTTTTCGTTGAGCTCCGCCGTAATTACACGGGCTGCACAGAGATCGGCTTCGTCGCTGGGCAGCACAGCTTCATCCGCGCCTTTCAAGTCAGCCAAAATGCAAACAGCTACATTTGGGCCGCCGTTGCTGTTGCGCAGCTCTTCCATGCGCTTGGCAAGGGATTCGGCTTTTGCGGCGGGAGGCAATAAATTTGAGACCGTGACCAGTGTGCGGCCTTCCGGGGGAATTTCGCTTAAATCCAGGCGGGGCAGGGGCAGGGGGTCTACTCCGCGCAGGAAGATGGCCTCCAAAGCGATTTTGCATAGCGCCCACAATGGCATGCATAGCAGCGGGAACAAGTACCAGGCCCAAAAAACCAGCGAAAATGAAAAGGCAAGAAAAACAGGCACGATGGTTTCGCACAACAACAAAATTTGGCCTCGCTGGGGATTGCGGGCAAGTTCCAGCAAAGGGATGCCCACATGCCGGGCCGGGCCGCCCTCGCGTGCCTCGCCGGAGCGCTCATACAGCTGTTGAGCATATTCCTCTTCGCTGGTTCTTTCTTTCTTTGACAAGCGTTCTATCAAATAACGGTACAACGCCCGCGTTTTTTCGTCAGAGCTTGCATAAACGGAATCGCGGCGCAGTTTTTTTTCAAGGGGGCAGATTTGCTCCAAAACAGCGTCGAAATCAATTTCCGGCAGCGCCCTGAATGAGGTAATAACCCCGCTGATGAGCGCGACTTTCGCCTCGGGCTCTTTTTCCTGCGCAGAATTCCCGGCCGCCAAGGCCAGGGCCAGCCGCAGGGCAAGGGGCGCCAGCGCGATTTCAGCCGAGCCGCATTTTGTCCCTTGCAGCGCTCGGCAGAGTTCACGGCTTTCCGGCATGCGGCCATCGTGGCACAGCTGCCTGCACAGGCCAAGCATGCGTGTCAGCGCTTCGGGCGAGGCCTTGCAGCGCCGCAATTCACGCAGCGCGGCGCGGCTCTCCCGCTCGATGAGGTAGTAGTTATCGCGCAGCCATTCCTGGTATACCGCCCCGCCGGGCTGCATGCCGCGCCGCAGGGTTTCCCTGTATTGCTTGCGCAGCGCGCGCAGGCCGCGCCTGAGGCCCGCACGCACTTCGCGTAAGCTCTTGTATGGTTCAGTTTGGCGCAATTGCTTACATCCCCCTCAATATATCATTCATAATCAAATGATATTTTTACCGGGATTACAAGAAATATCACAAAATAGGCTTGTAATGTCCGCAATATTTGTGTATAATAAAAAGTAACATAGGGGAGGTGTTGGGAAATTGGGGAAAACCTATACAACAGACGAACTGAGAATACTGCTTTCTCCGCTTTTTTAGCTTATGCTATCTATAAAGCGGTGCTGTTTGGCTCTTATGCCAGGGGTGAAGCTTTTATGCAGGATTACGAAAGTATAGATTTTTCAGTGCTCTGGCTCACGATTACAAAAAGTTTGCCAGAACTTCAAATAAAATTAAATAAATGTCTGCTTGAATGATCGGATGAAATAATCTAAGCAATAGGGTGTGGAAGTATGGCCAGCAGCCGAAAAGAGCTCGTTAATGCAATGACCTCGCGCAGCGTTAAGCGAAAGAGACGCATGCGCGCGCGTCTCTTTGCGTTGGCGCTTTGCGTCGTCCTGTGCGGCGGCATTGCCGTGGCAGGAATCAATGTGTACATGGTTCGCAGCACGGCGGGTCGTATCCTCGCGCCGGAACAAGCGGCGCAGCTGGGCGATTTTGATTGCATACTGGTGCTTGGCGCCTTGGTGTGGCCAGGCGGCAGGCCAAGCCACATGCTCGAAGACCGCTGCCGCAGGGGCGTGGAGCTCTACCATGCCGGGGCCGCGCCCGTGATTTTGATGAGCGGCGACCACGGGCAGGTGTATTACGACGAAGTCAGCGCCATGAAGCAATATGCAGTGGACCATGGCGTGACTTCCAGCCATGTGTTCATGGACCACGCGGGCTTTAATACCTATGATTCGATGTACAGGGCGCGGGATGTGTTCGGGGCGCGGCGGGTGCTGATTGTCACGCAGGAGTATCATCTCTACCGGGCGATTTACATTGCGCAGCGCCTGGGGCTAGACGCCTGGGGCGTAACCAGTAATTACCGGGCCTACGCAACGCAGCCGCGTAACGATTTGCGGGAATATGCCGCGCGGGTGAAAGCGTTCTTTACTACGATTATCCAGCCAAGGCCACGTTTTTTGGGCGACCCGATTCCTCTTTACGCCGATGGCGACGTGACAAATGACACCGGAGTGGTGTTTGAACCCAGAGTTTCCCCTTGACTTGCGGCATCATATCAGGTATAATAACTATAATTAATTAATAAAAGGAGCATATGCTATGAAAATTACACATGCGCGCAAATATCTCGCGGTACTTATGACGTTTGCCCTATTGCTCACTTGCCTTGCCATTGGCTTGACTGCATCAGCGGTTGAAGCAAAGGTCTACACCATTGGCAACCCGTACCAAAATGTCATTTGGAGCGGCGACAATGCCTGGGGCCAGCATAAAACCCAGCTGCATGTCCACTCAAGCTCCAGCGATGGCGACCTTTCGATTGCCGAGTTGGTGGAGGAGCATTACCGGCTGGGCTACGATGCCATGGCCATCACCGACCACGCAACCGTCGGCGTACCATGGAACCGGCTGCCCCGCATGGCGCCATATATGCGCGTGATGCAGTTGATCAACTCAAACGCTTCCAGCCCTGCGGCCCTCAGCGACGTGCGCCGCCAGCAGGTACTGGACGGATATCAACGCGGCGGGCGCGGCATGATGGAAGTTACAGGTGCGATTGAGCTCAAGGGCGTTGCGGAAAGCCATGTCAACAGCTTTTTCGCAGATCCCGTTTGGGGCCAGGGACTGCTTGGCATCAACCGCGATTATAACACGCCCCTGCGCGAAACCGGCAAGGCCAACGGTGTGAATTTTATCAACCACATTGGCCGCGTCACGGGCGCTGATGACGTTAGCATTGAGGAAGCCCGGGAAATGTACGCCATTGATTCGTTCTGGGTCAACAGGTATGCACGGCTGTTCTTGGATCACGACAACCTGCTTGGCATTGAAATCAACAGCAAGAGCGACACAGAAACCCGCAACGACAGGATTCTCTACGACAACCTGTTGCAAGTGCTGGTCCCCCATGGGCGTGTGCCTTGGATGTTCTCCACCAGCGACGCGCACCGCAACGGCGAATTCGACCGCGGCTGGTCGGTGTTCCTCATGCCGGAGCCATCTCCCGAAAACCTGCGCACGAGCATGGAAACCGGCGCGTTCTTCGGCGTAAACCGCTATGCCCGCAATGAATTTGGCGATTCTGTCACCCGAACGGGCGCTGTCCCGCAAGTCAATCGCATTACCGTGAACGAAACAGCTGGAACGATCGCAGTTGATGCAAGTAATTTCAATACGATTGCCTGGGTGGCCGACGGCGAAATTATTCTGGAAGGCGAAGATGCGCTGGTGCTTGACCTGGCCGAATATGAAGAAGACATCAGCGTATATGTCCGCGCTT
>Ga0123353_10007202_pt1 | contig 14986 bp, 11 predicted proteins | sample TergutLab28metaG_3_FD_92763 | JGI IMG/M metagenome (GOLD analysis project Ga0123353, IMG submission 92763) | Labiotermes labralis P3 segment gut microbial communities from Petit-Saut dam, French Guiana - Lab288 P3 | ecosystem: Host-associated > Arthropoda: Insects > Digestive system > Gut ... | reverse complement strand
GGTCGCCGCCGCCGTGGGCGGGATCGTCGCGGGCTCGCTGGGGGGTGCGCCGCTGCAGGTCAGCGGCGCCGCCACCGGCCTGGTGGTGGTCACCGCGGGCCTCGTCGACCGCTACGGCTGGCGTGCGACCTGCGCGATCACCGTGCTGGCCGGGCTGGCCCAACTCCTGCTCGGCGGGCTGCGGGTGGCCAGAGCCGCACTGGCGGTCAGCCCCGCGATCGTCCACGGCATACTCGCCGGCATCGGCACGGTCATCGCGGTGGGCCAGCTCCACGTGGTGCTCGGCGGCGCCCCGCAGAGCTCCACCCTCGCCAACATCACCGCTCTGCCGGGCCAGTTGCTGCACAGCCACCCCGCGACCCCGTTCATCGGGGCGATAACCGCCGCGGTCCTGCTCGGCTGGCCGAGGCTGCGCGGCCGCGCGGCGCGGCTGCGGGCGGTCCCCGCCCCGCTGGTGGCGGTCGCGCTCGCCACCGCGGCGAGTGCCTGGCAGAGCGTGCCCCGGGTGACCCTGCCGGACTGGCGGATGCCGGTGCTGCCGCAGGTGCCCGACGGGCCGGTGCTCGGGGTCGCCGCGGCCGTCCTGACCGTGACACTGGTGGCCAGCATGGAGTCGCTGCTGTCGGCGGTCGCCGTCGACACCCTTCAGGCCGGACGGCCGGGACCGCACGCCCCTCCCGCCCGCCTGGACCGCGAACTGCTCGGCCAGGGCGCCTCCAACGTCCTCTCGGGACTCCTCGGCGGGCTGCCGATCGCCGGCGGGGCGATGCGCGGCTCGGCCAACGTCGAGGCGGGCGCCCGCACCCGCAGGGCCACGATCCTGCACGGGACGTGGGTGCTGGTGTGCGCGGGCTTCGCAGCGGCCGCGCTGGAGGCGATCCCGCTGGCGGCACTCGCCGCGCTGGTCATGGTGGTCGGGATGCGGATGGTGAGCTTCGCGCACATCCGGCACGTCCAGCGGCACCGCGAATTCCCCGTCTACGCGGTGACGCTCGGCGCGGTCGTCCTGGTCGGCGTCCTGCAGGGCGTGGTCGCCGGAGTCCTGGTCGCCGTCGCGCTGGCGCTGAGCCGCCTGACGCGTACCCGGGTCACCGTCACCGAGGAGCCGGGCTGCCACCGGGTCCGGGTGACCGGCCAGTTGACGTTCCTGGCCGTGCCGCGGCTGGCGCGCGGGTTCGCCGAGGTGCCGGCGGGGGCCAACGCGGTGGTGGAGCTGGACGGTTCGTTCATGGACCACGCCGCCTACGAGGCGCTCAGCTCCTGGTGCGACCGGCACCGTTCGCGCGGCGGACGGGCGACGCTGAGCGACGGCGCGGGGCGGACGCTCCGCGAGCCGGTGAGCGCGCACGCCTGCCGCCCCTGGACGCCGTGGCGCAACCACCACTGCACCCGCCCCGCCCGGGCGGAGGCGGCGGCGACCAGCGGCGGCCAACTGCTCGGCGGGGTGAGCGCGTTCCAGCGCAACACCGCTCCGCTGGTCCGCGCGGAGCTGGCCCGGCTGGCCCACGAGGGGCAGAGCCCGGGACACCTCTTCCTCACCTGCGCGGACTCCCGGCTGGTCACGAGCATGATCACGTCCAGCGGCCCTGGCGACCTGTTCACGGTGCGGAACGTGGGCAACATGGTGCCGCCACCCGGCGCGGAGTCCTCCTGCGACTCGGTGGCGGCCGCCGTCGAGTACGCGGTGGAGGTGCTGCGGGTCTCCGGCATCACCGTGTGCGGGCACTCCGGGTGCGGCGCGATGCAGGCGCTGCTGGCCTCGGACCACGAGCCGGGCGCACGGACCCCGCTGGCCCGGTGGCTGGACCACGGCCGCCCGAGCCTGGCACGGCTGGACCGCTCCTCCCCCGCCGGCGCGGGCGGGGTCGCGCTGGCCGGCCGCCCGGTCGCCGACGAGGCCGAACGCCTCGCCCTGGCCAACGTGGTCACCCAGCTCGGCCATCTGACGGCCCATCCGTGCGTGGCCGCCCGGGTCGCCGAGGGCACCCTCCATCTGCACGGGATGTACTTCCACGTGGCCGAGGCGCAGGCGTACATGCTGGACCCGGCGACGGGCGTGTTCACGGCGGTCGGCCCTGACCCGGTGGTGGTCCCCGCCGACGAGACCGGCGGCACCCCGGCCGGACTCCCCGCCCACAGCCCGGCCACCGTCTCCCCGGACGGCCCGGCGGCCGGCCCTCCGGCGGGTCCCGCGGACGGCCCCCTTCCCTTCCGCGCGGCCGACCCGGAAGCGAGCACCGCTACCCGCCAGGCCGGAACCACGGACGGGCCCGCCCCGGAGGCGCCGGAAACGGAGGGAGTCGCCACAAAGGTCTAAACCACTTTGCGGAGGCCCCTTGTCAGGGTCGGCGCGGCCTGATGAGGTAGGGCTGGGACATCTGGGACACCCTGACAAGGAGCTGGCGTGAGCAGCAACGAGAGCCTGGCCAATCTGCTGAAGGAGGAGCGGCGGTTCGCTCCCCCGGCCGAACTGGCCGCCGCAGCCAATGTCACCGAGGCGGCGTACGAGCAGGCCAAGGCCGACCGGCTGGGCTTCTGGGCCGAGCAGGCCCGCCGCCTGACCTGGGCGACCGAACCCACCCAGACGCTGGACTGGTCCAACCCGCCGTTCGCCAAGTGGTTCGGCGACGGCGAGCTGAACGTGGCGTACAACTGCGTGGACCGCCACGTGGAGGCCGGGCTCGGCGACCGCGTCGCGATCCACTTCGAGGGCGAGTCCGGCGACGGCCGCACCGTCACGTACGCGGAGCTGAAGGACGAGGTGTGCCGCGCCGCGAACGCGCTCACCGAGCTCGGCGTCGCCAAGGGCGACCGGGTGGCGATCTACCTGCCGATGATCCCGGAAGCGGTCTTCGCGATGCTGGCCTGCGCCCGGATCGGCGCCGCGCACTCCGTGGTGTTCGGCGGCTTCTCCGCGGACGCCGTCGCGTCCCGCATCGACGACGCCGACGCCAAGGTCGTCATCACCGCCGACGGCGGCTTCCGGCGCGGCAAGCCGTCCGCGCTCAAGCCGGCCATCGACGACGCCGTCTCCCGCACCCCGCAGGTCGAGCACGTGGTGGTGGTCCGCAGGACCGGGCAGGACGTGGCCTGGACCGAGGGCCGGGACGTCTGGTGGCACGAGGTGACCGGCCGCCAGTCCGCCGAGCACACGCCGGAGGCGTTCAACGCCGAGCACCCGCTGTTCATCCTGTACACGTCGGGCACCACCGGGAAGCCGAAGGGCATCCTGCACACCTCCGGCGGCTACCTGACGCAGGCCAGCTACACCCACCACGCGGTGTTCGACCTCAAGCCGGAGACCGACGTCTACTGGTGCACCGCGGACATCGGCTGGGTCACCGGGCACTCGTACATCGTGTACGGCCCGCTCTCCAACGGCGCGACCCAGGTCATCTACGAGGGCACCCCGGACACCCCGCACCAGGGCCGGTTCTGGGAGATCGTGCAGAAGTACGGCGTCACCATCCTCTACACGGCGCCGACCGCGATCCGCACCTTCATGAAGTGGGGCGACGACATCCCCGCGAAGTTCGACCTGAGCAGCCTGCGGGTGCTGGGCAGCGTCGGCGAGCCGATCAACCCCGAGGCGTGGGTCTGGTACCGCGAGCACATCGGCAGCGGCCGCACCCCGATCGTGGACACCTGGTGGCAGACCGAGACCGGCGCGATGATGATCTCCCCGCTGCCCGGCGTCACCGAGACCAAGCCCGGCTCCGCGCAGCGCCCGCTGCCCGGCATCGCGGCCACCGTGGTGGACGACGAGGCCAACGAGGTGCCCAACGGCTCCGGCGGCTACCTGGTGCTCACCGAGCCGTGGCCGTCGATGCTGCGCACCATCTGGGGCGACGACCAGCGGTACATCGACACCTACTGGTCCCGTTTCCCCGGCCGCTACTTCGCCGGTGACGGCGCCAAGAAGGACGAGGACGGCGACATCTGGCTGCTCGGCCGGGTCGACGACGTGATGCTGGTCTCCGGCCACAACATCTCGACCACCGAGGTCGAGTCCGCGCTGGTCTCGCACCCGAAGGTGGCCGAGGCCGCGGTCGTCGGCGCCGCCGACGAGACCACCGGACAGGCCATCGTCGCGTTCGTCATCCTGCGCGGCACCGCCGAGGACAGCGCCGATCTGACCGCGGCCCTGCGTGACCACGTCGGCCGGACGCTCGGCCCGATCGCCAAGCCCAAGCGGATCCTGGTGGTCTCCGAGCTGCCCAAGACCCGCTCCGGCAAGATCATGCGCCGCCTGCTGCGCGACGTCGCGGAGAACCGCGAGCTGGGCGACGTCACCACCCTCACCGACTCCTCGGTGATGGACCTCATCCAGACCCGCCTGCCCTCGGCGCCGAGCGAGGACTGACGGCCGAGGACTGACGAGCGCGGACCGACAAGCGCGGACCGGTCAGCGGACCGGCGAGGCAGAGGGGCGCCCGGCCATCAAGGCGGGCGCCCCTTCGCCTTCCCGTCCAGCCGTTCGCGCCCCCTTCCCCCGGCGCTCTCATTCGTTCGGGCCATCCGGGCGGCGCCCCGCCCCCGCTTCCCGACAAGACTGAGGGGGACGCCCAGGAGGTCGCCCCCGTGTCCGAGCAGCCGCCGCAGCGATCCGCGCCCGGGCCGGGGCCGGTCCGCCGCGCGTCGACCCTGCTCGGGCGGCTGCCGCTCCCCGAGAGGACCTTCGTCGCGGACGCGCTGCGGACCGAGACGGTCGGCGGCGTCCTGCTGCTGGCGGCCGCGGTGGCCGCCCTCATCTGGTCGAACACCGGCCACCACTCCTACGAGTCGGCGAGCGACTTCCACTTCGGCCCGGCCGCGCTCGGCCTGCACCTGTCCGTCGAGCACTGGGCCGCGGACGGTCTGCTCGCCGTGTTCTTCTTCGTCGCCGGGGTCGAGCTGAAGCGCGAGCTGGTGGTCGGCGAGCTGCGGAACCCCGCGGCGGCGGCGCTGCCGGTGGTCGCGGCGCTGTGCGGCATGGTGGTCCCGGCGGCCGTCTACGCGATCACCGCGTCCGCGGGCGGCGGGTCGCTGAAGGGCTGGGCGGTGCCCACCGCGACCGACATCGCGTTCGCGCTCGCCGTCCTCGCCGTCATCGGCACCGCGCTGCCGGCCGCGCTCCGGGCGTTCCTGCTCACCCTGGCCGTCGTCGACGACCTCTTCGCCATCCTGATCATCGCCGTCTTCTTCACCTCCGACATCGACTACGGCGCGCTGCTCGGCGCCTTCGCCGGGCTGGCCCTGTTCTGGGTGCTGCTGCGGCGCGAGGTGCACGGCTGGTACGTCTACGTGCCGCTGGCGGTGGTGATCTGGGCGCTGATGTACAACAGCGGCATCCACGCGACGATCGCCGGCGTGGCCATGGGCCTGATGCTGCGCTGCACCCCGCGGCGGGGTGAGGAGCAGGCGCCGGGCGAGCACATCGAGCACCTGGTGCGGCCGCTGTCCGCGGGCGTGGCCGTGCCGCTGTTCGCGCTGTTCTCCGCGGGGGTGGTGGTGTCGGGCGGGGCGCTCGCCGACGTCTTCCACAAGCCGGAGACCCTCGGCGTCGCGCTGGGCCTGGTGGTCGGCAAGCCGCTCGGGGTGTTCGGCGGCACCTGGCTCGCCGCCCGCTTCACCCGGGCCGAGCTGAACGCGGACCTGCGCTGGCCCGACGTGCTGGCCGTCGCCACCCTCGGCGGCATCGGCTTCACCGTCTCGCTGCTCATCGCCGAACTCGCCTTCACCGGGCCGCCGCTGGCGGACGAGAGCAAGGCCGCGGTGCTGCTCGGCTCGGTGACCTCCGCGGTGCTGGCGGCGACCCTGCTGAAGCTGCGCAACAACACCTACCGGGCGCTGACCGACGACGAGAACCGCGACTCCGACGGCGACGGCATCCCCGACGTCTACGAGGAGGACCAGCCCGCCTACCACCTCCGGATGGCGGAAATACTCGAACGCCAGGCCGCCGAACACCGTCGCCTCGCCCAACTCGGCCGGGACGCGGGCGGCCCTGATGCGACGTAAGGCATGATCGGGGGCAGACACGGTACGACCGGTACCGGACCGATACGACGCAGAAACGACGGAGGACGCCGCGATGAGCGCAGCCTCGAACGGTGACGAGCGCAGCCTCGGGCAGCTGTTCGCGTCCGCCACGGCGGAGGTGTCCGCCCTGGTGCACGACGAGATCGCCCTGTTCAAGGCCGAGGTGCGGCAGGACGCCAAGCGGGCCGCGGTCGGCAGCGGGGCGGTGGTCGCGGCCCTGGCGCTGGCCCTGTTCGCGGTGCCGATGGGCAGCATGGCCGCCGCGTACGGCATCCACGCGCTGGGGATCACCCTCGGCTGGTCGTTCCTCATCGTGTGCGGCGCCTACATCGTGCTCGCGGTCCTGCTCGCCCTGATCGCGTACGGCCGGTTCAAGAAGGTCAAGAAGCCGGAGCGGTCGCTGAACTCCGCCAAGGAGAGCGCGGCCGTGCTGCAGAAGGCCAAGCCGCACCCGCGGCCGCTGGAGCCCGCGGACGCCAAGCCGGAGCTGACCGGCGCCGGGCAGAAGGCGTCCCCGTCGGCGCTGCCGCCGTCGGGCTCCCGCTGACCGATGGGGTGACGAGCGCGGGCTCGCCCACATGGCGGCGCCGGATGTGACACGCTCAGAACATGACCCTCCCCGACGGTTCGCGTCGGCCGTCCGGCACGCGCATCCCGGTTCCCCGCCCCGACGGCCCGTGGATCCACCGCGATGTCGCGGCCAACGGTGCCCGTTTCCACATCGCCGAGATGGGCGACGGGCCGCTGGTGCTGCTGCTGCACGGCTTCCCGCAGTTCTGGTGGACCTGGCGGCACCAGCTGCCGGCACTCGCCGACGCCGGCTTCCGGGCGGTCGCGATGGACCTGCGCGGGGTGGGCGGCAGCGACCGCACACCGCGCGGCTACGACCCCGGCAACCTCGCCCTCGACGTCACCGGTGTGATCCGCTCGCTCGGCGAGCCCGACGCGGCGCTGGTCGGCCACGACCTCGGCGGCTACCTGGCGTGGACGGCCGCGGCGATGCGCCCGAAGCTGGTGCGCCGGCTCGCGGTCGCCTCCATGCCGCACCCGCGCCGCTGGCGCACCGCGATGCTCGCCGACCTGCGGCAGAGCAGGTCCGGCGGGTACATCTGGGGCTTCCAGCGCCCGTGGCTGCCGGAGCGGCAGCTGGTCGCGGACGAGGCCGCGCTGGTCGGCCGGCTGGTGCAGGAGTGGTCGGGGCCGAGCCTGCCGGACGAGGAGGCGATGGACGTCTACCGCCGGGCGATGCAGATCCCGTCGACCGCCCACTGCGCGATCGAGCCGTACCGGTGGCTGGTGCGGTCGATGGCGCGCCCCGACGGCATCCAGTTCAACCGGCGGATGAAGCGGCCGGTACGGGTGCCGACCCTGCAGATGCACGGCTCGCTCGACCCGGCGATGGGCACGCGCATCGCGGCGGGCAGCGGCAGTTACGTCGAAGCGCCCTACCGGTGGCGACTGTTCGACGGCCTCGGGCACTTCCCGCACGAGGAGGACCCGGCGGCCTTCTCGACCGAGCTGATCAACTGGCTCAAGGACCCGGAACCGGACCGCTGAGCCCGGCACTCCTGCCGGTACGACGAGCTGTTGATCGGTCATATTGCCGCGTGCATACGCCGACTGAACGATGATCCGGCGATTACCGACCAGGAGGCGCGGGCACGTAGCTCGGTATGGGTTGGACGCACGACTACAGTGACGTATCGCGCACGCGCCGCCGCACTTTCACCGCCGCAGGCACCTCCGCGGCCATGACGCTGCTCCCGCCAGGGCACAGCCATCTCGGCATCCCCCGCATCCTGGGGCGCAGGGCGCGCTGGGTCGGCGCCCGGCTACGCCACGGGCGGGACTGAGCCGCCCGCCCCGCGAGGGGTCACAGCGCACATCCCTGGCTGTCCACCTGCCGGACCGCGGTCCGTCCCGCCTTCACGTCGGGCGCGACCTCGTCGGCGGTCAGCGCGTACCCGGTGTTGGCGTCGTCGAGGGACTTGGCGAAGACCACGCCCTCGACACGGCCGTCGGTGGTGAGCAGCGGGCCGCCGGAGTTGCCCTGCCGGACGGTGGTGTACAGGGAGTACACGTCGCGGTGCACGGTGCCGCGACGGTAGATGTCCGGGCCGTTGGCCTCGATCCGGCCGCGGATACGGGCCGCGCGCACGTCGAACGCGCCGTTCTCCGGGAAGCCCGCCACGATGGCGTCGTCCTTGGAACGGGCGTCGTTGGTCGCGAACTGCAGCGTGGGCGCGTCCAGGCCGGGCACGTACAGCACGGCGATGTCGCGCTGCCAGTCGTAGAGCACCACGCGGGCGTCGTGCAGCCGGCCCTTGCCGGCGATCTGCACGGTGGGCTCGCGCACGCCGCCGACCACGTGCGCGTTGGTCATCACGTGGTCCTTGGCGAAGACGAACCCGGAGCCCTCGAGGACCTTGCCGCAGCCGGGGGCGGTGCCGACGACCTTCACGATGCTGCGCTCGGCGCGGTCGACCACGGGGTTGTTCACCAGGGCCGGGTCCGGCGCCGGGACCGAGGTGATCGGCTCCGAGCCGAAGGTGCCGAAGACCTGCGGCAGCCCGTTCTGGGCCAGGGTGGTGCTGAAGTCGTTGAACCAGGTGTCGGCCTGCGCCGGCACCACCTTGGAGACGCCGAGCAGCACCTTCGACGAGCGCACCTCGCGCCCTATGGTCGGCAGCGTCGTGGTCGCCAGGGCGCTGCCGATCAGCCAGGCCACCAGCAGCATCGCGACGACGTTGATGAGCGCGCCGCCGCCGGCGTCCAGCGCCCGGGCAGGCGACCAGGTGATGCGGGTGCGCACCTTGTTGCCGAGGTGGGTGGTGAACGCCTGTCCCACCGAGGCGCACACGATCACCAGCGTGACGGCGGTGATCACCGCCACCGAGCCCGGCTGGGCGTTGTCCGTGGCCTTGTCCCAGATCAGCGGGAGCAGGTACACCGCGGCGAGGCCGCCGCCGAGGAAGCCCGTCACCGACGCGATGCCGACGACGAACCCCTGGCGGTAACCGACCACCGCGAACCAGGCGGCGGCGAGGATGAGCAGGAAGTCCAGCGCGTTCACGGGGAACACGGTCTCACGACCGGCTGAGGACGCGGGACCGTAACGGCACTAACGCCGCCTGCGGCGCCGCCGCCGCGCCCGGAACCCGGGCCGGCGCGTCGGGCCTGCTCAGCCCAGCGGCACCGTGCGCTCGGTGTCCCAGGGCCGCTCCCACCCCGCGTAGTGCAGGATCTTGTCGATCAGGCCCGCGGTGAAGCCCCAGACGAGGGCTCCGTCGACCAGGAACGCCGGGCCGCGGAAACCGCTCGGGTGGACGAGCATCGCACGGTTCGCCGGGTCGGTGAGATCCGCCACAGGCACCCGGAACACCCGCGCGGTCTCGGCCGGGTCCACCGCGGCGACCGGGCTCGGCCGCCGCCACCAGCCCATGACCGGGGTCACCACGAAGCCGCTGACCGGGATGTACAGCCGCGGCAGCACGCCGAACACCTGGACGCCCGACGGGTCCAGGCCGGTCTCCTCCTCGGCCTCGCGCAGCGCGGCCCGCAGCGGGCCGTCGCCCTCGGGGTCACCGTCCTCCGGGTCCAGCGCGCCGCCGGGGAACGACGGCTGGCCCGCGTGCGAACGCAGCGCCGCGGAACGCTCGATGAGCAGCAGGTCGGGACCCTGCTCGCCCTCGCCGAACAGGATCAGCACGGCCGACGGCCGGCCCTCGCCGTCCGGCGGCAGGAACCGGCTGAGCTGCTCGGGGCGCACCCCCTGCACGACGGTGACGACGGGGTCGAGCCAGGAGGGCACGCCGTCCGCGGTGACCTGGATGCCGGCCGCGTCCGCGCCCTGGGCCTGCGTCATGAGGCGCCCAGCGGCGGGGCGGCCTTGCCCGGGTAGTCGGGCGGCGGGTTGAGCCGCTGCCCGGGGAAGCCGCCCTTCTCGTACTTCAGCAGCTTCGCGGCCTTGTCCGGGTCGATCTCGCCGATGCCGTTCGACGGGCACAGGTGGGCGATCGGGCAGGCGCCGCAGGCGGGCTTGCGGGCGTGGCAGATGCGCCGGCCGTGGAAGACGACGCGGTGCGACAGCATCGTCCAGTCGGACTTGGGGAACAGCGCCGCGACGTCCTTCTCGACCTGCTCGGGGTCCTCCGAGGTGGTCCAGCCGAACCGGCGGGACAGCCTCCCGAAGTGGGTGTCGACGGTGATGCCGGGGACGCCGAAGGCGTTGCCCAGCACCACGTTGGCGGTCTTGCGGCCGACACCGGGCAGGGTGACCAGGTCCGCCAGGTTGCCGGGCACCTCCCCGCCGAAGTTGTCCCGCAGCGCCGCGGACAGGCCCAGCACGGACCTGGCCTTGGCGCGGAAGAACCCGGTGGGCCGCAGGATCTGCTCCAGCTCCTCGGGGTCGGCCGCGGCCATGTCCTCGGGGGTGGGGTACTTGGCGAACAGCGCCGGCGTGGTCTGGTTCACCCGCAGGTCGGTCGTCTGCGCCGACAGCACGGTGGCGATCAGCAGCTGGAAGGGGTTCTCGAAGTCCAACTCGGGGTGGGCGTACGGATACACCTCGCCGAGTTCGCGGTAGATCTTTCGCGCCTGGCGCACCAGCCCGGTGTGCGTCTGCGGCGGCTTCGCTTTCCTGACCGGCCGGCCCTGGGCCCCGCCCGTACCACTTGTCGCCATGCATGCAGCCTACGGGGCGGCGCCGACAGGGATCACCCGATTCCCCCGCGCCGGACCGGCGCACGGGCGCCCCGTACCGGCCGTCCCCGCGGGAGCCCGCGGCGACGGCCGCGGCACGGCCCCGCCGGGGCCGTCCGAGGGGCCGCGCACGGGGTGTTCGCCGAGAGCGGAATCCGGTACTCTCGCCACTCATTCGGCCCTGGAGCAGGGCCAGAACCACCGAAATCGACGCCCAATCGGGCCCCCGGGGCACTACTCCTCGGTCGGATACGACATCCTTGTGATTGATCGCACTGATTGAGACGTCGTGCATCATGGGAAAACCCGGCGATGTCGGCTGTCGACAAGGAGAGAGCTCGTGGACGACGTTCTGCGCCGTGCTCCGCTTTTCGCGGCGCTCGACGACGAGCAGGCCGCTGAACTGCGCGCCTCCATGACGGAGGTCACGCTCGCGCGTGGCGACTCGCTGTTCCACGAGGGCGACCCCGGGGACCGGCTGTACGTCGTCACCGAAGGCAAGGTCAAGCTGCACCGCACCTCGCCCGACGGCCGCGAGAACATGCTGGCTGTGGTCGGCCCCGGCGAGCTGATCGGCGAGCTGTCGCTGTTCGACCCCGGCCCCCGTACGGCGACCGGCACCGCGCTGACCGAGGTCAAGCTGCTGGGCCTGGGCCACGGCGACCTCCAGCCGTGGCTGAACGTGCGGCCCGAGGTGTCCACCGCGCTGCTGCGTGCCGTCGCGCGCCGCCTGCGCCGGACCAACGACGTCATGTCCGACCTGGTCTTCTCCGACGTCCCCGGCCGTGTCGCCAAGGCGCTGCTCGACCTGTCGCGCCGCTTCGGCGTGCAGTCGGAGGAGGGCATCCACGTCGTCCACGACCTCACGCAGGAGGAGCTGGCCCAGCTGGTCGGCGCCTCCCGCGAGACGGTCAACAAGGCCCTTGCCGACTTCGCCGGCCGTGGCTGGCTGCGGCTGGAGGCCCGTGCGGTGATCCTGCTCGACGTCGAGCGGCTGGCCAAGCGCAGCCGCTGAGCCGCCGGCCGCACCGCCGCGCCGCTCCACCTGCTCGTCGACGAAGCCCCTGCCGCGGCGGGGGCTTCGTGCTGTCCAAAGGCGGTCCCGATCGGCGCCCGGATCACCGCCCGGATCGACTGCGGGGTGACGGAGGGCGGCGGATGGGGCGGCGGGGGGCGCCGCCGTCACCAGGCCAGCTGGGCGATCTCGTCCGTGACGGCGGACACCGCGGGGGCGGCCGGGTCGATCAGCGGGAAGTGCCCGGTGCCGGGCAGCCAGGCCACCACCGGCTCCTCCCCCGCCGCGGCCGCCGCGTCCATGAAAGCCTCGCTGACCTGCGGCGGAACCACGTTGTCAGTGGCGCCGTGCACGATGGTCGTGGCGATGCCGGTGGGGAGCAGCACGGCCGGGTCGGCGTGCGGAAGGCGTTCAGTGAGGCGGTCGGGGCCGCCGAGCAGGTCGACGACCGCGTCCGAGCAGACGTGCAGCCGGGCCGCCGCGCCGAGGTCGGCGATCGGGGCGAGTGCCACGACGCCGCGCAACGGGGGAGGCGAGGAGCGGTGCCAGGGGGAATCGGGGGGCAGGACATGGCGCGCGGCGGCCCACAGGGCCAGGTGGCCGCCCGCGCTGTGCCCGGTGACCACGACCCGCCGGGGGTCGACGGCGTCGTCGCCGAGCGTCGCCACGGCCAGGGCCGGCAGGGCGTCCATCGCGGCGGCCACGTCGTCCAGGGTGTCCGGCCACCGGCCGGCGGGGGCGGGGCGGTCGGGCAGGGAGGCCGCTGCGGGCCGCCCGGCGGCCTGCCGGCCGTCGTCCGGGGCGCCGCCGCGCCGGTACTCCACCGAGGCCACGGCGAAGCCCTGCGCGGCCAGGTGGGCGGCCAGCGGGGACACGTGCCCGCGGTCGTAGGCGGCCCGCCACGCGCCGCCGTGGAGCAGCACCACCAGGGGCGCGGGACGGGCGGGCGCGGGACGGGGCCGGTAGAGGTCCACGATCTGCTCGGGGTGGCCGCCGTAGGCCGCGGTCGCGTCCGGCGGCACGTGCGCGTGGCTGAAGGCCGACGCCTCCTCGGCCTCCGCCCGGCCCTCCGGATCCGGCACACCGGAGGGGTGCCGGGGCCCGGTGGCGGGCGGAGACACGTCGGGTGCGGCGTCGGCCATCGGTTACGGCGTCCCTTCGAGGATGTCGGCCAGGACGCGCGCGGCGTGCAGCGCGTCGGCGAAGCGGGTGTAGAGCGGGGTGAAGCCGAAGCGCAGTACGTCCGGCCTGCGGTGGTCGCCGACGACACCGCGCGCGATGAGCGCGCGCATCACCTCGCCGGCGTCCTGGCAGCGCAGCGACACCTGGCTGCCGCGCTCGGCGTGTGCCAGCGGGGTCACCGACTCCACACGCCCGGGCGGGACCAGCGCACCGACACACTCCAGGAAGAAGTCCGTCAGCGCCAGGCTCTTGGCCCGCACGTCGCCGACCTCCACGCCGTCCCAGGCGTCGAGGGCGCTGTCCAGGGCGAGCAGCGACAGGATCTCAGGTGTGCCGACCCGGCCACGGAGGGCCCCCTCGGCGGGCGCGTAGGCCGGCGCCATGCCGAACGGGTCGGCGTGCGAGTTCCAGCCCGGCAGCGGCGAGTCGAAGCGCGGCTGCAGCGCGCCGCGCACGTACAGGTACGCGGGCGAGCCGGGCCCGCCGTTGAGGTACTTGTAGGTGCAGCCGACGGCCAGATCCACGCCGTCCGCGTCGAGGGCGACGGGCAGGGCGCCGGCGCTGTGGCACAGGTCCCACACGGCCAGCGCACCGGCCGCGTGCAGGGCGGCGGTGACAGCGGGCAGGTCGTGCAGCCGTCCGCTGCGGTAGTCGACGTGGTTGACCAGGGCGACGGCCGTGCGCTCCCCCGCCGCCGCGCCGATCCCCCCGGCCGGGACGGCGCGCAGGGTGCAGCCGGTCATCCGGGCCGCGGACTCGGCGATGTAGCCGTCGGTGGGGAAGGTCGCGGCGTCCACCAGGATCTCGTCGCGTCCGTCCGGGGCCATCCGGACCGCGGCGACCAGGGCCTTGAAGACGTTGACGCTGGTCGAGTCGCCGACCACGACCTGGCCGGGGGCGGCGCCGACGAGCGCGCCGATGCGGTCGCCGATGCGCTCCGGGGCCGTCCACCAGCCGCTGCCGTCCCAGGAGCGGATGCCCATCCGGCCCCACTCGCGGCCGACGACGTCGCTCAGCCGCTCCATGATCCGGGTCGTCGGCGGGCCGAGCGAGTTGCCGTCGAGGTAGACCTCGCCGGTGACCAGGTCGAAGCGGTCGCGGACCGCGGCCAGCGGGTCCTGCGCGTCCAGGGCGGCCGCCCGGCCGTCGAGGGCGGCGGCGTCCTGCCTGCCGGCCGCGGGGTCCGCCGCGGGCGGCTGCGTCACGGGCTCAGACATGGCTGCGGGCCGTCCACAGCTCGGGGAAGACGTTCTTGGACGCGCGCTTCTCCAGCCAGGCCACCCCCGCGGAGCCGCCGGTGCCGGGCTTGGCGCCCATCGCCCGCCGGGTCGCGACGAGGTGGTCGTTGCGCCAGCGCCAGACGAGTTCGGCCACGTCGGTGAGCAGCTCGGCCAGGCGGACCAGCTCGGAGTCCTGGTCGGGGTCGGCGTAGACGCTCTGCCAGGCGGCCTCGACCTCGGGGTGCGGCTCGTAGCGCAGGCTCGGGTCACGCTCCAGCACCGCGGCCGGCACGGGGTGGCCGCGGCGGGCCAGCAGGCGCAGCACCTCGTCGTACAGGCTGGGCTCGGTCAGGGCCTTCTCCAGCTCGGCGTGCGCGCTGGGCGTGCCGCGGTGCGGCACCAGCATGGACGCGGACTTGTCGCCGAGCAGGAACTCCATCCGCCGGTACATCGCGGACTGGAAGCCGGAGCCCTCGCCGAGGGCCGAGCGGTAGGCGTTGAACTGCGCGGGGGTGAGGTGGGCGATCGGCTTCCAGGAGGCGTTGAGCGACTCCAGCTCGGGCAGGCTGCGCCGCAGGGCGGCCATCGCCCGGGGGATGTCGTCCTGGCGCAGGGCGGCGGCCGCGGTGGTCCACTCGTGGACCAGCAGGGTGAACCACAGCTCCATCACCTGCGTGGTGACGAGGAAGGCCATCTCGCCGGGTTCGTCGGACAGCGGATGCTGCAGATGGGTGAGGACGGACGCCTGTACGTAGTCCTCGTAGGGGGTCGTGCCCTCGAACGAGAGGTTCGGGGTCGCCGCCTCTTCGGTCGGTGCATCGGACATGGGATACCTCCAGAGCATGGC
>Ga0123353_10007200_pt1 | contig 14987 bp, 10 predicted proteins | sample TergutLab28metaG_3_FD_92763 | JGI IMG/M metagenome (GOLD analysis project Ga0123353, IMG submission 92763) | Labiotermes labralis P3 segment gut microbial communities from Petit-Saut dam, French Guiana - Lab288 P3 | ecosystem: Host-associated > Arthropoda: Insects > Digestive system > Gut ... | reverse complement strand
TTATAATAATTTATAACTATTTTATAATATTTAAATAAAATTTTTTTGTCAACGCAAAGAATAAGGTTGACAATAAATGCGAAATTGTGCAAATTACGCTTTAACTAAACATGAGGGTTGTTATATGGAAAGCGATTTTAAAGAACGTATGAATGAAGCATTACTTAAATTGAAAGAAGAAATTATAAATAATCTTATTTCGGAAAATGATTCTTTCAAATCTCTGGTAGAAGACATGGATCCTAAAGATGTAGTGGATATTGCTGCAGATGATATAGACAGAAAAATGCTTGAAACAGTAAGCGCGCAGGATATTAAAAGACTAAAATTGATTGATGCTGCTTTATCAAGAATACAGAACAACAGATATGGAGTCTGCATGAAATGCGGTAAAAAAATCCCGGAAGAACGGCTTGAAGCAATTCCATACGCGTTAATGTGTATATCTTGTAAGACATCTGATGAAAGAATGAACAGATAATAAAAAAGATATTCTTTTCCCAAAAAAGTGGGGTTATACCCCGGATTAAGGGTCCGGGGGTATATTACTTTTAGCCTAATATATTACCTGAAACAGTCGATAATTAAATAAGAGAGTTAATTATGGAATCTATACAGGCTGTTTCAAGTATATCAGTACCTTTTTCACAAATTTTAAAAGTAAGTTATTCAGGCGGGAGTTTGTCTGTTCCTGTTAATGATGCGGCAGGTATTAATACCAGATTTAAGCATATAACAGGCGTCCCATTAGCATCTGAAGAGGGAAATATCTCTTATTACAAGCTTCAGCAGCTTGATATGTTGATTGACCAGATAAGTAAATTAAGGAATAGGGAAATGGGTATTGATGTTGCAAAAATCGAAAAAGATGAGATTCAGGACTTAATAAACGACTTTTCTTATGAACTTAGAAACAGGATAAATTCCATGCCTGTTAATTACTATAATAGCATCTATTTTCCAGGCTCAATTCTCAATATGACCGCTTAATAATGAATTATTTAATCTTAATTCTTGCAACAACAGTTTTTTTTTATTTGATAGTCCCGGGTATTGGGGCTCTTATCGTAAGAAAGCAATGGAAAGAATTTCGCAAAAAACTTGTAGACTCAGCAGTAACCCCTATTATTGATTTCCATAAATCCAGACAGGGAGGAAGGGAATCGGAATATCTCGGCATTTTTAAATTTTTTGGCTCGCTTGAAGCAATCCAGGACAAATATGAAATTTGGCTCAGAAGCAGTAATTTTACAGTCACTGTTGATATGCAAAATGTAAAAATATATCTTATTCCTGCTTTTAGTTCTTTAGAAGATAAAAATGATATATATGAAAAAAACAGGGAAATTATAATAGATGAGATGCCGCAGGTGCTTAGCTGGGAAACATTTCATTCATTATCACAGCAGACAGATATTATGGTTTGCGGCCCTCTTTTTATGGAAAAAGGAAAAGTAATTTTCAGAAATACAACTGAAAACAATATAACTTTTCTTATCTATGATGGCAAACAAGAGTCATTATTAAGGCGTAGTATATGGGTAGGAAGGCACAGAAACGAGTTCTGGAATATTCTAACTCCTGCTTCTCTGGTTGCCGGCTCTTTTTCACTTTTTATTATTGCATATTATCTTTTTTCTTTTCCTGAATTTTCATTTACTTCAAGATTCACACTTTCGCTAAGCCTTATTCCTGTAATGCCTCTTTTTCCGCCGGGTGTTGTACTATTTTTTACCTACAGGCATTTCTGGAAAAAAGCAAGATTTTTAAGAGCAGAAAGGGATATTGTAAAACTTCCTTTTCACTATTTTCAGGCTTCGGCAGGCGTTGCTTCGAAAGAGGGTAATAACAATTTTTGTATTGATATATGGCCGGAAATGAAATACTGCTATAAAAAGATTGAAAGTAAAGAAGACGTAATACAAATTTGTCAGGATAAGAATATTAAAATAAGAAGTGTCTCTATTCTTAAAAATGATATATCAAAAAATAGTGTCTATTATTATTTTTATAAACCAGAGGCAAAATTACAGGATCCTTTTATCGAAGAAGTTGTTATTCACGGAGACCCTGCTGCTATTATAAAAAAATGCCAGCGCAAATCGGAAATGTATGACTATATCTCTTTGGCTATTTTCTCAATAGGAATGATAATTAATTTTCCAATTTCTTATTTTTTTATTGATTTAATAAGCAGATAACAAAAAATGTCATTATGAGCAAAGCAATGTCATTACGAGCAAAGCAATGTCATTACGAGCAAAGCAATATTATTACGAGCAAAGCGAAGTAATCTGGTTTTAAAGGCTATTGGTCAACGAGCGATGAACGCGCGTGAGTTTACTCACATATCTTTATTTTTGCTGTTTTTTCGCGTAATCAGCGTTTAATTTTTTCCCTTTAAATGTGACATTATTAATAACACCTATAACAGCTTCTGCTTTTGAAGATGTAACATCTATAAACGAATAACTATCAAATACTCTTATCCGTTTAAGGTCGCTTTTCTCTGCTACCTTAGATGATAAAACCATTCCCGCTATATCTTTTGAATAGAGCCTTCTGTTTTTCCCGATATTTATAAAAATGGTTTTTAAATCGCTGTTTTTTTCCTCATTGCTTTTTGTCTGAAGATTATATCCGTTTTGTTCCGCATATTTTTTTAAAAGCCATGCGGAAAAATAACTTCTCACAAAGAAAGGGACATTTTGCCTTGTTATTTTTCTGATCTCAACAAGGTCTTTTATGTCAGATGTTTCTTTTATTTCTGTAACAATATTTTTTATAAACGAATTATCCATAATTTTTTCCTCTCCTGTCTCTGGGCAATTTATTGTTATTGGTTTTTTAAAAAGTTGATAAAAAGAATAGTTGTGTTTATTTTCTTTTGTAAAGACTATAAAAAGCTGTTTTCCGCTAAGTTTTGAAAAAATAAATTCTATATCTTTTTCGAAACTGTAATAATCATCTATATCGCTATCTTCGATTATGCAGCTTTGTATCCCTTCAAAAGAAATATTATTGCTTCGTATCTGGTCGATAATGCTATCCGCAGTGCTTATAAATATATCCGGCTGTTTGCTGAGCATACGGGAATCTTTTTTAATATTGCGGTCGGAATTCGCCACAACAGACTGAAGGCTTGTCACTTTTTTCTGAAACAGCTTCTTTAAAAGTGTATTAATTTTTACTGCGCTTTCATACGATGATGCAATAATAATGCTTTTTAATCCATGGAATGAAAAATCTGTATTTGTAATAACAGGAAGAACCATTCCAAGGGTTTTTCCGCACCCTTCTTTAGTTTCCGCAATTATATATTTATTACCGGAAGCTACCTCAACCAGTTTTTTCTGAAATGGAGTTAAGGCCTCAAAACCTGCTTTTTTTACAATTAAACTATATTTGTCATTTTCTTCTATTTTTTGCTGATACAAATTATAATCCTGATACTTGGTTATTTTTTAAAAATAATCCCTGTTTGAAAAATTGTCAATAAAAACAGTTTCCCCAACAGCTCATCCTGTCATTGCGAGTCGCCACTCGCCATTCCGTCATTGCGAGTCGCCCTCGTCCCGTCATTGCGAGTCGCCACTCGCCATTCCGTCATTGCGAGCCGCCCTCGTCCCGTCATTGCGAGTCGCCACTCGTCCCGTCATTGCGAGCCACCCTCGTCCCGTCATTGCGAGCGTAGCGAAGCAATCCACTACATACAAGCGGCGCAAGCCATTCTGCTTCCCCTTGTCATCCCGACTCCCATGTCATCCCCGCATTGCCATCTGCGACGAATACGTCAAACCACTACAGTGGCGCAGATGCCTCAATACAAGCGGGGCATAGCCCGACGAAGGAGGGATCCACCCGATATCATATCAGATTTTTGCAATATATTATATAGATTAATATACCGATATAATAAATATACTTTTTATGATAATATAGGGATACAATGAGAAAAATAATACTGTTTTTTTTGCTTTTTTTACTGCCAATATTCTTTAGTTTTGCGGAAAAATTTGAATATAAATATGTTGCAGGGACAAAATACAGAATATTGTCAGAAGTAGATGAAGATGTCTATCTGAATGATATTTTCTCCCATAATGCGAAAATGCTTAATAAAATATCTGTGGAAGTGCTTGAAGCAGAAAATGGAAGCGGCCTTATGAGCGCAACCCTTGACCTATCTGAAAGAATTACCGGAATATATTCTACGTATGAAGTGACTGAAAAATATGAATCAATATTCCGCCAGGACAGACTTGGGTACACTACTGTAGATAAAAAATACTTTATCCCAATGGCAAGAAATATTCCTGCTTTTCCAGATTATCATCTTGATCCGGGAGATAAATGGAGCGGCAAAGGGGAAGAAGTCCATGACTTTAGAAAAGGTTTTAATATTTTAAACCCCTATGCTTTTCCGGTAAGTGTGGATTATCAATATCTTGGAAAAGATGAAACAGGCCTGTACGATCTTATAAGCATAAAATACAGTGTTGACCATGAAACTAATTTTCCCAGAATCAATAACGCAAACTATTTTCATCTTTCAAGAATAACAGGCTCTACCAATCAGATAATGAAATGGGATAATAAAAAAGGGCGCGCTTTTAGTTATAGCGAAGAGTTTGTTTTTGTATTTGAACTCTTGACCGGCGAGACCATGAAATTTACAGGAATTGCAAAAGCCGAAGTTATTGAGGCAGAAGAACTTGATAAAGACAAAATTGCAGAAGAAGTTAAGAAGTCAATAAAAGATTTTGGTATTGAAGATGTTCATGTGGAAAAAATAGACGAAGGCATTAAAATAATTTTCGAAGATCTTCAGTTTCTTCCTGACTCTGCAAAACTTGCAAGTAAAGAAGATGAAAAGTTATCAAAGATAATTGAAATACTTCGTAATAACCCAAACCATGATCTCCTTATAATAGGGCATACTGCTCTTGCGGGAACAGCGGAAGGGAGAAAAACGCTTTCGATCCAAAGAGCAAAAGCTGTTGCAGAGTATATTCTTGCTGCAGAAGCAAGAACAGAAAAACAGATAATGATACAGGGAAAAGGGGCTGATGAACCTGTTGCGCCAAACTCAACAGATGAAGGGCGAAAGAAAAACAGAAGAGTAGAAATTATTATTCTTGAAAACTAAGCCTCCTGTGTCCCCCCTCCGTCATTGCAAGCGTAGCGAAGCAACCCCGCATTTTTGCCTGCGACGAATACGTCAAACAAGTACAGTGGCGCAGACACCACAACACAAGCGGGGCATCGCCCCGCATTGCCATCTGCAATACGGGCGCCTCAAATAAGTACAGTGGCACAGGCACTACAACACAGGCGGGATGTTACCCCGCATTGCCATCTGCAAGTCACCTCCAGTCATTGCGAGCGTAGCGAAGCAATCCATAACACAAAGCCGACTAGATTGCTTCGTCCTGCTACGCAGAACTCGCAATGACAGAATTGCGCCTTTGCGTGAGGTTTCCCCGCATTGCCATCTGCGGCGAATAACTCAAACAAGTACAGTGACGCAGGCACTACAACACACGCGGGACATAGCCCCGCATTGCCCCCTGTCATTGCGAGCGTAGCGAAGCAATCCATAACACAAAGCCGACTAGATTGCTTCGTCCTGCTACGCAGAACTCGCAATGACAGGATTGCTTCGTCGCTTTGCTCCTCGCAATGACAGAATTGCTGCTTCGCGCCTTGCGTGAGGTTTTTTCCCGCATTGCCATCTGTCATTGCGAGCGTAGCGAAGCAACCCATAACACAAAGCAAAGTTATATGACAGGATTGCTTCGTCGCTTTGCTCCTCGCAATGACAGAATTGCTGCTTCGCGCCTTTGCGTGAGGTTTTCTGGTTCCACCGGCACAACAGAATCGCGACTTTCCGCGTGAATTTTTCGCGAAAAAGCCCCCCTCCTGTAAACAACAAATTTTTCTGACCTGCTTCAAGTTATCTATACAAATAGAAAAAATGCTATTAAAATATTTATTTAATAAGAAAATTATAAGAAAAAAAAGGAAAACTTATGAACCCCATAAAATCCCTAAAAAACATAAAACCCATAAAACTCTCTATATATATACTTCTTTCGCTCGCCCTTCTTTTTACCCTCACTTGTGATATCTATGACAAATCAATTCCGGACTATCTGGATACATATACAAATAAAGCGACTGTAGGAGACCACTCTTTTACAGGAGGAACATTATCAAGCCCTCAGGGTGTACCTTATCCAAACCTTATTCTTCATGATTCTGCTGTTATAACCCTAAAACTCAGAAACCCAAAAAACTATGAAATATTAACCACCCTTGAGTACCATAATGGCAGCTCATGGGTATCCTTTGAATATGTATCTAATGACCCTTACGGCGATTACAGCAATGTAGTAAATCAATCGCTCAATTTTCCCGGAACAACATTCACGGTAAAATACGACCCAACAACCCAAATAAGAATAACAATAAACAATGCAGAGATTGGTCAGGCGTACAAACTAAGAATCAAGTTGCAGGACAGAGAAACAAAGAGAGAGTTTGATTCTTATGAACTGCCTGTATTTAAATGTACGAACTATCCTGAACCAGTAGGGCTTATAACGGTTCGGGCAGGCGCCAGTAATATTGGAGTTGTTGTGGATTGGCAGCAGCTATTAAGGTCAGGAACAACAATAGGAGACCATGCTGATGCGAACAGGCTGGTAATAAGCTGCAGCGACCTTGGAGTATCTCAAACCTACACAAGAGAATTAAATCCTGTAACATCATTATGGGGATCATGGTCACCGGGTGGAATAAACGAAACAGGAAATCCTTTTTTTAGCATAACACTTGGAGCGCTCACACCATTGGTAGAGGGAAGATCATATATTGTAGTCTTGAGGTTTAGCAATGAAGCGGGAGTAGTAACAGAAATATCCGAAGCCTTAACCGCAGCGGCAATGGATGCAAGGATAATAAGAGGAGGACTGCCAAATGAATACCCAAACCTCCAGGATGCTTTTGACAGTATGGATGATCATTCTGAAACATCAGCAACAATTACAGTACTAAGACCAATAATGAACCAGGCTCCTGTTATCATATCGGGAAGCAAGACAATTAACCTTGTAAGCCAGGGCGCTAATACAATACAGCTTGCAGCAACAGGCGGAAGTTTATTTACTATAGACAATGGTATAACCCTTAGAATAGGAGACTCATCGGCAAATGGAGGCGCTTCATCCGGAGCATTGACTCTTGGCGGAGTTTCCAACACCGCAGCCCTTATTACAGTAAAAGCCGCAACCCTTGAGATGTATAACGGCGCAACAATTAGCGGAAATACCGGCATCGGCGGCGGTGTCTCTTTAACCAATACTTTAGCGCGTTTTTATATGTACGGCGGAAATATAACAGGAAACAACGCAACCAATGGCGCTGGAGTGTCTGTAGGATCCGGCGGACAAATGACCATGAGCAACGGAAGTATAGCGTATAACACAGCAACGGCAAGCGGCGGCGGAGTATATGTATCTGGCGGCGGTAAGTTCGAAATGAACGGTTCTGCTGCAATACAGGTAAACAACGCATCCACCGGCGGTGGAGTATCTGTAGCTACCGGTGATGCTGCTAATGCCTTTACCATGAACGGCGGAACAATACAAGGCAACAGCGCAACAACATCCGGCGGCGGAGTGTATAGCGCTGTAAGCTTTACCATGAGCAGCGGAGTTATCTATGGTTCCGGTGAAGCAGTTGGCCTCAGGAATACAGCGCCGGTAGGAGCATCTGTCACAATCGCCGGCGGAACAGCTCAGTATAGCGGCGCTTATGGAACAGATCCTATTATTACAAATAACGAAACCCTGCCTCCGTATGTGGCAACAGTAAGAATAGACGGCGTAGATAAATCTTATCAAACCCTTGAAGCTGCATTTGTCAGTGTAGATAATAGACCGGCAACCATTACAGTTCTTAAGCCTGCGCTGGAATTAAGCCCTTATGAAATATTGAATTTATCGGGAACAAAGAATATTACCCTTGTTAGCCAGACTACCGGCACTACAATAACGCTTGCTTCCGGCGTGGGAAATAATGGAAGCATGTTTACTATCCCCAGCGGAGTAACGCTGAATATTGGAAGCGCTAGCGGCCCGACTTTGACTCTTAAGGGAAAAAGCGCCAACAATGCTGCTCTTGTTTTTGTAGATAGCGGAGCAACATTAACGCTTAATGCAACCGCGACAATCGCAGGCAATCAAAACAACGCAGGCGGCAATCCATTGGGAAATAACGGCGGCGGAATCTATAACTCCGGAACCGTTGTGATAAACGGCGGCACAATAGGCGGATACAGTGTAGCAGAGCAAAACAACGCAACTAATGGCGCCGGCATATACCAGGCCAACGGAACCCTTACCATAAATTCAGGCGCTATAAGAGGAAATGTAACATTTGGCAGCGGTACTTCCGGGAAAGGCGGCGGCGTGTGCGCAATAGGCGGACAAATGTTCATGAATGGCGGAACCATAGAAGGCAACGTTGCAGGCACAGATGGCGGCGGTGTCTATTTAGACGGCGGAAGCCTGACCCTGGATAGCGGAATTATTTACGGCACCGATGAGCCGGTTGTGACTTTAAGAAACATCGCGACAACCCCCGGCGTTGGCGATTCTCTCTATATAGCCAGCGGAACAGCCGTATATGGAGCGGCTTTGGGCAGCAATAGCATTATTTCTGGTAACGGAGGGACTTCTGTTACGCTGCCGGAAAAAATAGCGCAGGTTGGCACAGGCGTTATTTATCCAAGCCTTGGCGCAGCAATAGCCAATGCTCCGGTCGGGGCTTTGGGTTCACCGACTCCAATAACTATTTTGAAGAGTTTTATTGCAACAACCGGCTATACATTAACCGGCAGACATGTTCAGCTTCTTGCGGAAAGCAGCGGTGTAACCGTCACAACAGGACCCGGAGGCTTTGCCCTGTTTAATATTGCTTCAGGCGCATCCCTTACTTTGGGCAGCACAAGCAGCGGATCCATTACCCTTAGCGGAAATAATGCGCCCAGCATGCCGGGCAGGGTTGGGGTTTCCAGCGCCGGAACTTTTGTAATGAATGATAATGCGACCATTAGGGATTTTAATAATCAAGGCAACGGAGGCGGTGTATATATCTCGGCCGGAAACATGACCATGAACGGCGGAGCTATCGCAAGTAACGACTCGGCAGGTCTTGCCGGCGATGAAAACGGCGGCGGAGTTTATTTTAACGGCACAACCTTTAGCATGAGCGGCGGAAGCATAGAAGGTAATACTGCTTTTAACGGAGCAGGTGTGTATATAGCAGCCGGAGCTTTTAATCTGACTACCGGAGCAATAAACAACAATACGGCAGCGGGCTCGGGCGGCGGAGTATATAAAACCAATAATGGAGCAATGACCTTTAGCGGAAATATACAGGGCAACACAGCATCGCAATATGGCGGCGGAGTGTATATAGATATCGGACAACTGAATGTAAGCGGCGGAACCATGGCAGGTAACTCTGCAACAGGCGCCGGCGCTCGTGGCGGTGGAGTGTATGTACAGGCCGGCAGCTTTAGCATGAGCGGCGGAACTATTTACGGCAATGCCGAGCCTAATATAGCTCTCAGAAACACAGCGACAAGTGCCAACAGCGCTTCTTTTTATGCAGCAGGCGGAACAGCCGTGTACAGTGGAGCTTATACGAGCTACGGTAACGATATTGTCGCCTCTATTCCCGGAGGAACAAACTCTACTCTTCCGGAAGTAATTGTAGCAATGGTAAATATAGGCGGCACAGAAACAGGCTATTCAGTCTTTGCGGAAGCATTCAGCAACACAGCTATACCATCCGGATCCACGGCAACAGTTACGATTATTGCTGATATAGCGCCTCAGGCTCCTATTCTCATAACAGGGACAAAGATAATTACCCTCACCAATAATACCACTCCAAGGACAATAACCCTTGGAGCACAAGGAAGTCTTTTTACTGTAGGAAGTGGATCAGGATCACTTACAACCTCGCTTACTATCGAAGGGGATTCGCCAATAAATACCTTGACTCTTGTAGGTATCGGCGCAAATAACGCGTCTCTTGTTACTGTAAATGGCGGAACTTTTACAATGAATAGCAATGTAATAATTTCAGGCAACACAAACAGTGGAAACGGCGGCGGAGTGAGTATATTGAATGGCGGGGAAATGATGCTGGATGGCGGCAGAATAGGAGGAGTTGACGCATCAACCCAAAACAGCGCAGTCAATGGCGGCGGTGTGAACATAAGCGGCACAGGCTCAACCCTTAACATGGCAAGCGGCACAATAGGCGGCACATGGGCAGGAGGCGGCAATGCAGCATGTAATATTGCAACCAGCCCTTTCAGTGGCGGCGGCGGCGGAGTATATGTAGAGAATGGCGGAAAACTTGAAATGCCCACAGGCAGCACTGCTGTTATAGAGGGCAACAGTGCAACAGCAGCAAACAGCAATGGTGGCGGAGTATATATGACAGGTACTGGTACAACCTTTGTAATGAATGGAGGAAGAGTAGGGGGAACCAACGCAGCAACTCAAAACAGGGTAGGCAACAGTGGCAATGGCGGCGGAGTATATGTAATGGCGGAACCTTTACCTTAAGTGATGGGGTTGTAGGTAGCGATACCTGGACAGGAGGCGGCACTGCGGCAAGTAATTTAGCATTAAGTGAGGGCGGTGGAGTATATATAGCAAACGGAACTTTTGAAATGCCATTAGGCAGCACTGCTAAAATAAAGAACAACATCGCCAACATGAGAGGCGGTGGTGTGGCTAAGATCGCTGGAACCGTTACTCTGACCAGCGGCTCAATAGAAACTAACGCTGCATCCAGCCTCGGCGGCGGAGTTTATCTAAATGCCACAAACTTTACCATGAATGGTGGAACTGTATCCAATAACACGGCAGTCCATGGCGGCGGTTTTTATTTAGCCAGTGGATCCACGTTTACCATGACCAACGGAAGCATACAGGGCAATAATGCATCCGGCAATGGTGGCGGAGTGCATGTAGATGTTTTCGGAGGTTCTGGTTTTGTCATGAGTGGTGGAACTGTTTATGGTAAAGATGCAGGAGCTAATTCCAATACAGCAGGGACAACCGGCAGCGGCGCAGCTCTCTTTGTGGCTGGTACCAGTACTTCGCTAGCCACATACAGCGGCACTTATGCAACAACATATGGCCCTACGATTATTTCTGCTACAGGATTTGGCGCAAGTTATGATCTGCCTGCAAAAGAGGCAGAGGCAGGCCTAAGTATTGTTGGCGATATTCAGACCGAAGCTTTCTCAACCCTTCAGGCAGCTTTTGACGCAACAGGCACAGGCGCAGGCAGCACGTCGACCGTTACAGTGCTTAAGAATATACCAAATCAAAGTCCTATCTCGATAACAAAGACAGCGCCAACGACAATCAATCTTGTAAGCACTGGTGTTAATAAAGTATCACTTCCAACTGGTTCTGTATTCGGAAGTTTGTTTACTGTAAGTGACAACGTAACACTTAATATTGGCGGACCAACATCAGGATTGTTAACCCTTGAAGGAAAAAGCAACAATACTGCGGCTCTTATTACGGTAAATAATGGAGGAATCCTTGTTTTAAATAACAATGCAATAATTGAAAACAATGAAAGTACAGGCGCTGGTGGCGGCGGAGGAGTACTTGTAACCGGATCACCATCAACCTTTACCATGAATGGCGGTATCATTAGGGGCAATAGGGCAGGCGGCGATGGTGGTGGAGTGTATGTGGTTGGCGGAGGAGTCTTTGATATGAGCGGCAGTGCTGTAATAAGTGGTAACTACGCAACAGGAATAAACAGCATGGGCGGAGGAGTCTATATACAAGGAATCTTTACCATGAGTTCAGGCACCATAGGAGGAGCAGAAGCAGCAGATGGAAACAGCGCTTCAGATGGCGGCGGAGTGTATGTGGGAAGTGGAACTTTTACCTTCAGCGCAGGAACTATATCAAATAACACTGCGACTAATGATGGCGGCGGAGTTGGTTTTAGGGGCCTGGCTTTTAATATGAGTGGCAGCGCTGCAATAAGTGACAACAGCGCTACCAATGGCGGCGGAGTGTATGTATTAGGTACCGGAACCTTTGATATGACCGGCGGAACAATAGAGAATAATACTGCATCTTCTGGTGGTGGCGGAGTTTACGTTTCAGGTGGAACTTTTACCATGAGCAACGGACAAATCAATGATAACAGCACGCCAACTACTGTCGGGCGTACTGGCGGAGGAGTGCATATACAAAGCGGAAACTTTACACTTAGTGGTGGTATAATGCAAAGGAACAGATCATATAGTGGCGGCGGAGTGTCTGTATCAAGTACCGGAACCTTTGACATGACCGGTGGAACCATAGGAGGAACAGGAGCAGCAAATACAGCATCCAATTGCGGCGGCGGAGTGTATGTAACAGGTGGAACCTTTACCATGAGCAACGGAACAATAGGGAATAATACTGCATCTTCTGGCGGCGGCGGAGTCTATTTGGTGTCGTCCGGAATCTTTAACATGAGCGGAGGAACCATAAACGGAAATACTGCATCTACTTATGCCGGTGGAGTTTATAACCAGACCTCAAATATGACCATGACCGGCGGAACTATATCAGGTAATACAGCAACCAGTGGCGGCGGTTTGTATCTGAATAGTACAACCTTTACCATGAGCGCTGGAGCAAGGGTCACTGTATCTGCCTCAAATAACGACATATATCTAGTTGGGACTGGGACTGCTATTAATGTAAGCGATAACTTCACACCAGGATCAGATAAAGTAGCCAGAATAACACCATCAAATTATTCGCCAACAATGGTATTGACCGGTACTGCGGTGGGCGCTAATTATCAAAGATTTGATTTGACACAACCTGCAGGCCAGGCATGGGGTATAACAGCCGGCGGAATGTTGCAGGAGATAACTATACCATCTAGCTGGACTCCGGCAAACCTGCAGGATGCGATAGATGCTGCATCGTCTGGCGCAACTTTTAACCTTCCGCCTAATAATGTCAATTTGACTGAACCAATAACAATGAATAAGGCCATTACATTTAATGCCGGAAGCGGGATTGTAACTTTTACACGCTCTGGCACTGCTCATGATCTTTTTGTAATTGGAAACGGCGGCAAGCTAACCCTTTCTGCCAGCATAGGCAGTGAATTGGTAATAACAGGCCAGGGTGCTACTGGTGCTTCTCAAATAAATGTAGAAAGCGGCGGAGAACTTGTAATGGGAGACCGTGTAAAAATAACAGCGCCCTCAGCATCCACTGGTAATAACTTTTCCGGAGTCACGGTGAGTGGCGGTACTTTTAATATGACCGGCGGTGAAATTTCAAATATTGGACGTCACGGTGGGGTGTTTTTATCCGGAGGCGGAATATTTAATATGAGCGGTGGAATCATAATCGGGTGTGTTGGGGCTAATAATGTCTATGGTGGCGGTGTAACTGTTACAGGCAACTCCACTTTTACCATGAGCGGAACCGCTGAAATAAGTAATTGTTATTATGGTGGTTCAACTGCCGGTAGTGGCGGCGGAGGAGTTAGGGTGGTGAGCACTGGTACTTTTATTATGGAGGGTGGGACTATAAGGGATAATTATACCATTAATAATACATACTATGGCGGCGGGGTAAATGTTGCGATCGGTGCAACCTTCATTAAAAGGGGCGGGACAATTTATGGCGATGCAACCGGTGCGCCTAACTGGAATAGAGTTGGTGGTGTAGGTCCTGTTATTGGAGCAAACCCGGGATTGGGCGCTGCTGTCTATTGCGCAAATGGCGCCAAATATCGTGACGCAGATGCCGGTCCTACAGTAAGGCTTTATATGGGGTTAGCAGGAAGCACAGTTGATCCACTCGATAGCATGGATACAGCAGCTAACTGGGACCAGTAATTATAGATTTATTTTAAGGAGATGACCTATTGTGAAAATTAAAATTGTATCTGAAAAAATTGTTGCGATGTTATTTGTATTATTGCTTGTTTTTGTTATAGGCTGCGGAGAATCCGCAAGCGGTAGTGGCCCTGACAGCGGAGGTTCTACTGTTAAGCTCACTCTTGATCCGCAAGGAAAAGGATATTTTAAATACCTGGAAAAAGAATATAATAGCATAACTACTGTAGAGGTTGCGACCGGGGAATATCTTTATTTTTATAGAAAACCTGTTGAAACAATTTCAGGAGCAGCCTCTGGCTGGGAATTATGTACTGGAGGAATTAAAACAACCAACCCAATCAATGCAGATATGAGCGCCTCATTTAAAACTGTTGTCCTTATTAAGCTCACTCTTGATCCGCAAGGGCAAGGATATTTTAAGTATAATGGAATAGAGTATCATGCTTCAACTACTGTTGATGTAATACCCGGAGAGATACTTTATTTTTATTTTACTCCTTCAGACCGCACGGGTTATACATTTAATTGTGCATCGTATTGGTTTGGTAGTGGTATGCCAGGCTGTTGGTCTGAGCCAATCATGTCAGATACCAGTATATCTTGCTCTGGTGTTGGCACGTGGATAGAGGAGTAGGAGTTCTGATTGCTCATCGTTATCCCGTCATTGCAAGTCGCCCCCAGTCATTGCGAGCCCTCCAGTCATTGCGAGCGTAGCGAAGCAATCCATAACACGGGGTGTTACCCCGCATTGCAAGTCGCCCCCAGTCATTGCGAGCCCTCCAGTCATTGCGAGGAGCAAAGCGACGAAGCAATCCATAACACGAAGCAACCCCCGCATTGCAAGTCGCCCCCAGTCATTGCGAGCGTAGCGAAGCAACCCATAACACAAAGCCGACTAGATTGCTTCGTTCTGCTACGCAGAACTCGCAATGACAGAATTGCGCCTTTGCGTGAGGCTTTCCCGCATTGCCCCCAGTCATTGCGAGCGTAGCGAAGCAACCCATAACACAAAGCC
>Ga0123353_10007199_pt1 | contig 14989 bp, 10 predicted proteins | sample TergutLab28metaG_3_FD_92763 | JGI IMG/M metagenome (GOLD analysis project Ga0123353, IMG submission 92763) | Labiotermes labralis P3 segment gut microbial communities from Petit-Saut dam, French Guiana - Lab288 P3 | ecosystem: Host-associated > Arthropoda: Insects > Digestive system > Gut ... | reverse complement strand
TGGACCATGAAGTTACGTTCTGTTAGGAACGCCTTGAGGATCCAAAGCAGATACGTCGGTACTTTGAGGGTGATGAGTTTGTACAGGAGACCAGTTATCCATACTGTATCATAGGCTTTCTCAATATCAAGTAGAAGCATGCCTGTATGCTTGTGCAAATTAAAGCCATTTGTGATGTAGTCGGTAATGCGAGTCAGTTGGGCGACTGTGGAATGTTTCCTGCGGAAACCGAATTGGAAATGGGGAATTAATTGGTGTTGTTGGATGAAGGAGGTAAGCCGGGCTGCTATTATACGTTCGAATAATTTGCCAAGAGTACTGAGAAGGCTGATTGGTGTATAGGAATTAGGATCGGTATGGGGTTGTAGTAGCTTTTCAAGGGCTACAGTGATCAAGGGAATTGGCAACTGCCATGTACACTCCATGTCTGGTCTTCTGTGAGCATGATAATGAACACCTGGGTCCCATAAAATGTGGAGGATTTCTGGATTATTTGAGCAACTGCAGTATTAACTTGTGCAGAAGGACTGAACTATGGGGTGTTAGTTCGTGGAAATAAAAATCTTATATTTAAGAAGAATTTCACCTTCACATGTAGGTAATTGCAATGTCATTGCTATCTATATGTGAAAGTGAAATTCTTCTTCAATATAACACTTGTGATATCATCGTTAGGGGTCAAGGTTTAAACTCCAATTGCTGCCCAGGACAGAGGGGTTTGAAATTGATATTACCCGTAAATGCCATCACACTGGTACCCTGCCTGCACTGAGGGTGGCAGTATGTGAAGAATTGAAGGTCCGTATGCAACCCCGAGACTGGTGTAGAATTGTCCTGCTTGAAATAACCATACATTGGTGCATCTTTTAATTCTCAGAAAAATAGTGACAGAATTTACTGAATATATATATTTTATATGCGGGCTGTTTGATTTTGCGCACGGTTACCATATACCAGACTCCAACTTTAAGGTCCTACAACGGAACCCTATGAATTGCATGGCGATTTGTGGGATGCGAAGGACACCAATATTTTTCTCTTGCTGTTGACATTACACGTTATGTAAATCATGCCTTATCAAAGAAAAACCGGTGTGTCAGATCAAGAAATCCACTGTCTACCAGTTCTTGTAACTACTTACGGTATGAGCTTCTTGCTTTCCAGTTTAGAGGAAAGAGAAGTACAGTCTTAATTTTTGTATGGGCATAGTTTTACAAGTCCTGTTGTCATACAGACTGTTTGACACCCCACTTTGAATAGCCAAACAGTGCATAGATTTCGAGGGGCTTGTTGTCCTTTTAGTGTCAGTATCATCCAGTTTATCTTCAATTAAGACATGATGTTTTATATTTTTCCCTTGTCCAGATCTGGACCTCTCATTTGAAATTTTCCACTGTTCTGTATATTGTTTTTTGCATGGCATTGTTTACAGGGGTTGACTCCCTTAAGCAAGTCGGCATGTTTTTCCTATGCTTCAGACTGTGATTAAAAGACTTGTTTGTAGCTGGTATTCAGTCTTGGTAAAATGAAGTCTGATTGATTGTCAGAAGGGTGAAAAATGTTTATACTTGTTTCGTGGACATTCATGACTTTGTTACCAGCAACTTAAAAATGGTTGCAACAAACACTTTCTTCTTTCTTGAACTTTTGTGAGAGTAAGCACAAGAAATGTGGAATTGAAACACAGGAGAATCCATGAAAGTTCAAAACTTACAAGTTAAGATGCTAGCAGAAATAACTATTAATTTTGTTACCATCATTGTATTTTGTCATTGTTTACCACTGATAGTCTTGGAATTTATTTTGACAACAAATTTGTTTCTTCTTTGCCTAGACTTCAGAATTTTTTTTTTTTTAAATCTTTTGTTATGTCCAGCAGTATGACCCATGAAGTCCTTTGTCCCTTTTGATTATGTATAACCAGATGTAGATCTGAAATTATTTAAATTGAAGGCAATCAAAATAGATGCTGACTTCTGTTTAAATTCTCTTCCATCAGACATGCATGTGTGATGATGGAACAGCTCTAATGTTCGGTTGATGAATTCCATTTTGTGTTCTTCCAGTTACATCTTCTCAGTACTGCCAACTAACAAGCAGATGATAGCATTAAGTGCAACTTACCCAGGCAAATTGGACATGTTCCTGAGTCGTTACATGCGCTCTCCCGTACATGTCAACCTAGGACCAGCAGGACCAATCTTACTGGGTCTCAAACAGTTTGTCTACATAGTGCGTCCTCATCTGAACACTATGGTGCAAATAAGGTATAAAGTTGAAGCACTGCTGCATATCTTGTCATCAGTGTCCTTCAAACAGTGTCTCATCTTTTCCAATTACCAAACAAGGTATGTATAATGTACACATTTGAAACTACAGTGACAGTTTTGTAGAATCCCACAGATAGAATAGAGTACAATAGTATAGTATACAGTAGAATAGAACAGAATAGAGTAGAATAGAATACAGAAAGGCAGGCATCACAGTGACACATGCGCTTTGACTGTTATCGGTCTTTAGTGTGGCTCTTTAGCTCATGCATTCAAGAGCCCTGCACCTTGAACGAAGTGCAGTATCTTGCTCCCAGAGATGTCCTCAGTCTCACCTGGTTTCGAAAAATGACAACCCAGGTGCCTGAATTGTAATGTGGCCGAAGCCCCACAGTCACAAAGAATATATGAGGCTGTTTTAGATGCATGCTTGCAGCTATCACAGTTGGGACTGTGTACCAGCCCCAGTTTAATAAATGTCCTTTTAAATGATAGTGCCCTATTAGTGAATCTGTCATTATTACTAGCTGGTTTGTGCTCAGATTGAGCAATTCCATAGTTCCCCCCCCCTCCCCTATAGAGGGTCTTTTAAGAAAGCCCTTAGCCAGCTGTGTCCACATGTGGGCTGCCAGTGCTCCTTGTGTTTCCTGCTCATCCAGTCCCTCATCACCTCCTTAGAAACCTCTACAGATATACCAAGTGCAGGCTCAGTTCCTGTGAGTGGGTGTGAGGAGTGTTCTTTGGCTAATTGATCAGCTAATTCATTTCCATCAATTCCCATGTGTCCTGGAATCCATGCCAGTTGGATCCTGTTATGTGCTACCAGTTTCACCAGGAATTTATGGCAGTCACAAACTAATTTGGAATTTATCTGGAAACCCTCAAGGGCCTCATGTCTGCCTGACTGTTGGAAAGAATGTAGTTGTTCCTACCTGTGTAGCCCTTTTCTAAATTCTACATTATACAACCCTTAATGTCATGTGTCAGCCTACAGTACCATGGTGTGGAGTCCAAGATTGAGGCTGTGCCCCCTTCTGGAGCCCTATCTACACACCACAGCACCAGTGCCTTTATTGGTCTTGAACCCCTCTGTATGACACACCAGGCCCATTGTTGTTTGTATTGAACCTGTTCTGCCATTAGTGGATTTTTGTCTCCACTGTTGGTTACACATTAGTCTGTAGATCCCTGTCTGGTTCTCTGTCTCAGTCATATATGAAGAGGAAGAAGTCTCAGGAGTACCCTATTGGGGCCATCTTTATTGCCCCTGTTTTAGCCAGACAGGCTAATCTCAGTAACTTACTGAGCTCCGTCCTGCTGACATTTTTATCTGACCCTTGGCCACCAAACCATGGAGCTGTAAGTCAATACGGGTCTATTCACCGTGATGTAGATCCAGTGTACAACTCTAGGTTTTGGACCCCAGATTTTACCAAATGTGCCCATACAGGTCCAAAGCCTTTTAGGCCTTATTCATCATATTTTTCAGCTGTGTTTTCCATGTCAATCCCTTGTCCTGAATAATTCCAAGGTATTTTACCTTGGTAGTTAGCTGCAGTGTATGTCCCAAGAAGTTTGGTTCCTTTAGGCCCCTTAGATCTCTTTTCCTGGTGAATGGTACTATCATCATCTTTTGTGGGTTATAAGACAGCTGAATCCTGTGACATCACTGATGTACCATACCCAAAGCCTCCTGTAGAAGCTCTGAGACAGTGTTTGGGAATTTTCCCGTGATGAGGGTAGCAATGTCAGCTGCATAACCCACTGTATAACAGCCATTCCCATTGAGTCCTCCTATGAGTTCATCCACCACCAGGCTTCACAGCAGAGGTGATAGAACACCCCGTGCAGACAAACACTGGTCACAGACCCTTCCACAGTTTCTCACACGAGCATGGCTGCAACTTACTTCCACCCGACATGGAGCTGATTTGTTGACAGATTGGGTCTCCATGACTACTGTGTGGCAGCTTTTGTTATGATGTCAAATGAGGTGCTATCAAAAACCCCCTCAAAATCTAGGAAAGCTCTGTATGCAACTTTCCTTTTTTCTGCTGGTTCCTCTATAATTTGTAATCGGATGGTGCAGTGCAGATTCAGTGGACTTTCCTGGTTGGCAGGCAAATTGGTATCGATGTAGGGAATATAGCCCCAAAATCTCGTGTGTGATACGCATGTCCACTAATATTTCCTTTGTTTTTAGCATGAAGGTTGATAGACTAGTAGGATGATTTGCCATAGCCTTGGTATAGTTGGTCTTCCCAGGTTTAATGATAAATGTCACTTTGAACTGCCTCCAAGCTTCGGATCTATACCCTCTTGCTAGGCAGGCTCTATAAATGTGGCCTTTATGAGTTGTTAAGTGGTAAACTCCTTGTTACAAGAGTGCAGGTGCAGTTCCATCAGGCCCTTGTTTAAGTGCGCTTATCATCCGTCTTATTTTAGATTGGTCACTGACCTCTTTTAGACAGTTTCAATTTTTTGCTTTGACCAGCGAATGTTCTCAGGTTTGGCTGCCCTTGTCCTTCCAAGGTCACTGCTTCTCCAGCAGACCTTGGAAAATGAAGTCTGTATAGTTCCATTAGGGTCTCTTTTCCAGACTGTGTGTATTGGTGATCAGGTAGTTTAACAGATTCAACCCTCTTGGCTGACTGAATACCCATGATCCCCATAAGTTTGGCCTTGTCAGGTACAGCTTCGATCCGCTGACGTTAGTCCCTCCAAGAGAGTGTTTGGCATTCCATATCTCCTTATTGTAACAGGTGAGGGCTGTCTTGTATGGCTCCCATTCTCCTGTTCTTTTAGGCTGATTAAAAACCATCTTCTTGAAATTCTAAGGTGGCTTAACTTTGTTCCACCAAGGAACTATCCTTGGTGAGAGCCATTCTGGCTCGACAGTTTTGGTGATTGGACAAGTGGATGGCCTGTTGCACCATGTTACATCCCACAACTAGGGTATAACTCTTGGTGCAAACCCTAGATTTGCCTACAGGTCTTTCTGATAGGATTCCACATTGGTTCTCTTGGGGTTGTGATATGTGAGCCTGGTAACTTCCACATCACCTACTTGAAATACTACGTATCTGTGAGCTTACTGAGATCTTGTGAGATACATGCCAATTAGTCACTAGGTCCCCTATCTTGTCAGTCCCTAGTGTCAAGTCTTTTATAACCTCCTGTCTCTCACTAATTACAAAAGTATGCTCATAACCTTTATAAAGAATATTAAGATTTGTAGTAACCAAAGGAAAGGAAAGTGTATAGAAGAATTTTAGGCCCAGTATATGACAGTGAAAAAGAAAATTGGAGGATATTAACCAATAAAGAAGTTTATGCAAGTGTTAAAAAACCTACTATAATAGAGACTATAAGGTTAAATGGATTGCGTTGGTTTGGGCATGTACAGAGAATGGAAGAAAATAGGATTCCCAAAAGGGTATTATATATGAATTTCGGAACAACGAGATTGAGAGGTAGACCAAGAAATAGATGGCAAGATGAGGTGAGAAAGGATGGAAGAATAGTTGGTGGAGAAGGGTGGCAGGAAAAAGTACATAACAGAGAGGAATGGAAGAAGCTCCTGATAACGGCAAGGAATCGTTTTATTTTGCACACGCCAATGGAATGAATGAATGAATGTAACCAAATATTCCATTAGCAGTTCTTGTGGATTGATGTCCATGTTCCACCATATGATGTGATGTGTACTGGCATCACATTCAACAATCAATTGCATTTTGTTTCTACTGCAGTGACTTCCCATAACCTATTTGACAGGGGTGGTTTGTCTGAATCATAGGGGAGGTATGCTGAGATAACAGTAAGTTCCCTCTTATTCCATCCTCTGTTGTAAGTCATCCTTATCTTCCCCACATCCCTGAGCACAGCTGTGACAGTGGAAAGGCATGGATGGTATTCCTGACATAAATACAGGACCTTGTAATAATACAGGGTCCAGTAGAAAATAGTTGCCCTCTTATATTGTGTAATTGGCTTATTCAGTCACCATAAATCCAAGGTTCCTAAATAAGTGCTGTATTTATCTCCCCTATTGCAAATTTTTGGCAAAGGAGTGTCATCACAGCCTTCCTGTTGTTCAGATTAATTGGAACATATTTATATATTTGGGGTATCTTGTCCCTATTTTTCCTTGACTTTTGTTAAACGCTCAACCTCCTAGGTTTGCTGCAAATAGCAGCCCTGTGGGGTTGTTCAACAGACTGGCTGGCCTCCTGCTGAGGAAAATTAGGCAGGTACTTCGGCACCACAGTGTCCCTGCTATTGATAGCTTTTTATTTCATATTATCTCCATACGAGTCCCACAAGTAATAGGGAAATAATAGTCTCCATGCCCAGAGCACCTTATGGGTGCAAGGTATAAGTACAATGGGGCACTGCCTGGTGTCCTGAAAGGATCATTAGCACCACTGCTATCATTGCCCCAGTGCCATGCAACCCTTGGCATGATGCCTCACATCTTGGTGTGGGTGGACCATTGCCTCTGTTAGCTACCTGTAGTTGTTACCCCCTCTGTGTTGGGGATGGCAGAGGTTAGTTTTTGAAGGGGTTGCAGGAAAATGAATTGGACACTGTTTTTAGGGGGGGTGGGAGCTGTCATCAGGATATTGTTATCGGAAAGTGAAATGTTTTGAGGGGAAAATGCTTACACATGTGTTTCATTTCTGTATCACACTTTTTGTACATAAAGTATTTCCAGCTTTCTGTTTTCAAAATTCTTTGTTGTTGTTGTCGTCGTCGTCATCATGGTCGTCGTCGTTTATTATACTTACAGCAGTATTAAAGAGTTCTACTTTTTTTTTTTTTAATTCTAGAGCTCAAAGCATCTGCAATCAGTTAAAAACAGCAGGATGGGCTGCAATATGGTTGACGGGAGGGCAAGAGCAACACGATCGTCTAGAAGCTGTTGCAAGCCTCCGTGAGTTTCGCTGCCGGGTACTTCTGTCAACAGACCTTACTGCAAGAGGAATTGATGCAGAGAATGTAAACCTTGTTATTAACCTTGATATACCTCACAGCAGTGCAACATACTTGCATCGTATTGGAAGGGCTGGACGGTATGGTTCTCACGGTATTGCAATATCACTTGTAGCTGATGGTACAGAATTAGGTCAGTTCAGAAATATGCTGGGAAAAATTGGTGAATTAGTGTGTGTTGCTAAGTTATCAGGTGATGTAACATCAATGGATTTGTGGCATTGTGATGTTTCAAGCTTTGAAGAAGTGTGGGGTACTGCTCCAGATGCTGAGGACTGTAAAGGTGATGATTTAGGTTCAGCTGACAAGCATACTGGAAGTGGTGGAGTCAGAAAGAAAATTGTAAATCATATGAATAGCTTGTATAATGACAAGAAAGTAGAGAATGCAGAGAAACTACATGGAAAATTGAATGAAAGTTGGCAAAAGTCTGTCACAGGTTTAGTGAAAGAAATGGGTGAGATGACCCTGTTAGTTGATGACAGGAAATGTGAAAACAAAACAGCTGAGAAACTAGCACTTTGTGACTTGGCTGCAAAATTGACACAAGAAACAAATGTTAATATCAAACTGGACACATATGAAGACTTGTCAAATCAGTTAGAAAACTTTACTGATGTCTCAGACACGTGTGATGCATGCTATTTGAAGAAAGAGGCTGCAACTGTTTCAAGCAAAATTGAAGTATCAAAAGTTTTGTGTGATATGATACAAGAAGACATCTCTGTGACAACTAGAAAGCTGAAAGAAGAAACCATTAATTGGAGCACTGACAGATTGTTAAAGCACCTAGCAGATGGACTTCCATGGCCAGTGACTGAGGCTGAATGTTCAAGAACATCTCAGAATCACCGATTAAGTTACCCATATTTTGCTGTTTCAAAAGGTCCAGAAGCTACAAAACTGACAGTTTTGTCAAAAACAATTTTGGGTCATTCAAAAAATGATGGCCACTCTAATTTCAGTGGCCATCACCATGCCAATGTATATGGTAGGTCTGATGACCCTTCATCTCTAGAACAAAATGGTACTAGAAGTGAGGATTCTTCACCATGTTCTGAAGACTCTGATTCTGAAACCAGCATACCAGAAAGTTCAAGCTTCAAATTCTGTAGGAAAAGTAAACAAAATTCATTGTGGAATGACACTAATGTAGAGAATTCTGTAGACTGCTGTAGTTATCCAGGGATACATTCATGCAGTGACAACAGTGCTTATTGCAAGTGGAGGAATAACTGTCATGAACAGTACAGTGATTTTGATTTGTGTGAGTTTGGATGTGATGTGGAAGACAATGGGTATTACAGCACGTGGAATATGCATGTACAGCAAATAAGGCAGTACATTCAGTGCACAGAATACTGGAAATATATGTTCAGTAAGTATTAGGCATGTTGTTCAGTATATGTTTGCTCAGGTGGGTCACAAAATAGAACACTGTGATCCTTTTGTTAGATTATTTGAATTATGCATTGAAAGCAAAGTTCCACGTTAAACAACACATAGTTTACATTGTTCAGTTGCTGTCTTTTTTGTCACTATCAAATGTTAATCAACCCATCACCTCTGTCTTTTTGTTGCAGTTATATTAACACCAAATAAAGAAAAATTAAAATGCATGTACCACATGGTAGGTGGTTTGCTGAATGGATTGGTGGGTGACATTTTAATGAATTAGATATTGAGTGACAGGGGGAGTAGGAGGAGGAGACTCAAACATTGGAGGATCATTGTGATCCATTGAAGGTGTAGAGACAGGTGGTTGCAATGGTAAAGAAGGGGATTTAACTTATAAGAAATTTGGCAGTATTGCATTTTGCATTTGTGGATGTTTTGAAGTTGGTGGTAAAATGTCACTAGAAGTATTTGGTTGATCTTAAAATGAGCTATTTGAGAAATCTTTTGTCTTTTGTTGCTTCTCAGCCTGTAACTTTTCACACAGCAGTTGATACTGTCAAGCCAGATTTTGTTTGACTGTATGATATTTTTTTACATTACTGAATATTGCAGTCATTATTTTTAAGTTGTTGCAAATGATCTTCAGTTTTTTCCTAGCCTGTTTTGCAAAATGTTCCATCATTCCATGCTATGTTACTTCTTTTATAATTTTTTTGCACAACTTGACATATGTTCTTAGAATATAGGAGTGAACTAAAAAATATAGAATCTATAATTTCTTTTCTCATGGATTTTGTTGTAACAACTAACAAAGCCAAACATTAACTACAAGGTGCTACCCAAAAGTCCCCAAAATTGGATTGCTGTGCAAAAACTGCTTTTAGTACAGTTGTTTGCTGTTATGTGTTGCGAGCTGTACCCTTTATGAACCACCCTGCCAAGTGGGGCTCTGCTGTGAGGATGTGTGTTTTTTTCTGTGCTTTTTTGTGAAGTCATGTTAGTGCTGTTTTGTGATCGTACCGACTTGCTAAAATGATGTGAAGGAGCAACGGATTTGCATCAAATTCTGCTTCATACTCAGCAAGACAGCTTGGAAACACACACAATGCTTAAAGAAGCATTTGGTGGTAATGTCCAAGGCCAAATGCAAACCTATGAATGGTTTAAGCGTTTCTAGAATGGATGGATGTCAGTTGGTAATGAAGAGCATTCCTGACAACTTTCGACCGGAACCACGACCAAAAATGTGACATGAGTTTTACATTGAAGGCATTGTGCATGAGGAATTTGTTCCACCAGGACAGGTGGTGAATGGAAAATTTTATTGCAATATTCTGAGGTGACTGAGGGAAAACATCTGGCGCATATGTCCAGACAAGTGGCACAACAACTCCTGGGCCCTGCATCATGACAATGCTCCGGCTCATGCGTCACTCATCAAGCGGCAATTTATGGCTTCTACGAAGACGACAGTGGTCCCCCCACCCTCCCTACTCACCAGACATCGCCACCTGTGATTTTTTCCTATTCCTGAATTTGATATTCCAGCTCAAGGGGCGATGTTCTGACAGCATTGAAGAGACCCAGACTGAATAACAGGACGTGATGAAGACGCTGACGCGAAATGACTTCCAGCAGTGCTTCCAATCTTGGAAATCCTGCTGGGATCACTGTATTAATGCAGAAAGGGACTACTTCGAAGGGGATGAAGGTGAATAGATTTTTCGGTAAGTGGTTAAGCTACTGCAGAGGAATTTCATCAACTTTTGTGTAACACCTCATATTGCTGTTGCTGATATTGTGTGTATGTAATGAGTCACAAGATATTTATACACACTTTGGATATTCTTCTTTTCAGATACCACCTGTTTCAAAAATTTTTATCAATTACAATAAAAAACATATTAATTAAAAAATGAAATCAAATGAATATAATAAAATGAAAAGTAAAGAAAAATATTGTGAAGGAGGTGAGGTGAACAAACATAGAAAGTGATGGCCAGAGCTGGAGGTTGGCTGATAGGGATAACATTATTTCAGGAACACCTGCAACCTGCCATTTTGGAGGACAAAGTTTGTTTGACATGTGAAACCACTTACCCCTCAAATACTGTTTCCTTTTGCTCATGCTGCATCTTCCATGCCAATTGCAGCAGGGGCACTTAAAAATGTAGTTATTTCTATGCATTGTCATATTATACTAAACTCTTTATATTAAACTCATTTTGGTGGTTCAGTGGTGGCACTGAGCAAGCTGTGTAATAACAAAGCACTTGCTGAAAACTGATTTCCAGAGTTAAGACAGTAATTTATGTACATGCTTCTAAAGTTCTATGCACCACAACAAGTTATCTGGGTGGCATGGCAGTGTGTGCCTAGATTGCACATCTCCATATTTTTTCAGTGTTCCAAATTGCTCTTCCTGTCAGTTTGTGATCCTCCATTGGTGCTGACAAAAGTCTTCTTTTTATTTTATATCCTTTTTTCTGTGTCTTGCAACACTGGTACTGGTAAGTTTACCATAACTTGGAGAGCTACTGGCTCACATTAAAACAGTATGAAGGATGGGAACCTGTGTGGCCTTTTGACCACATGACCTAATGCATGATGTGCGTTTAGGGTTGGGTATAGCTACCATTATGTGGAATGAATTGAATTAAAATTCAGAAACTTGTGTAATTTTTATAATTTTAAGTTGTGTACATTCAAACAAAGGCTCTTTTAACTAATATTATGTAATAAGAAAATCCAACCACATTTGTTTTTTAAAATGAATGTTGAACTGCATTTCCTTGCGTCGGCTCAGGCATGCTGCATCTCTCGGAGTTGAGAAAGCCAAGCTTCCTTATTGGTTTCAAAAGTTGGTCTCACTGCTGTGTAGTCTGGGGCTGCTCGGCATCGACCAAAGAATTGTGATTTGAAGGACATGCTCATTAAGAACTGAGAGTTTTGGTAAACCACCTGAATACAAGTCACTTACCTGGGGTTGAATTTTTTTGTACAGATGAAAGCAATTTATTACGCTACAAGATACAAATGTCTTTACAATATTCTTTCAAGAGCTGCAATTCAAAAGGTATGAGGCTGGGCACAGTGCATAACTCCTTATCACCAACATAACAGAAACCACTCAACTTAAATTTGTTGTGAACCCCACTAGGGCCACATCTAAGAGGACGAACAACATATGAATAATATCACATGTGGATGACTGCCTACAGCTTGAAAACTCCTGTGGGCAAAGATATGTAAAAAAGACCCTACCCTCACATCTGGGTCTGAAAGGCTGGTTTCCGTTTCAATATTCAGTGGTCACGCCCTGCATGGTTCCTAGAAAGAATTATTCTCAAGTATTAACAACCTCATAATGACATCTATAGGAGACATCACATTGTGAACAGATTACACACCCATCCAACTTACCCCTTCGTGCTGTGCCACATACATATTGCTTCATCATTGCATGACATCTCAACACTTTCTGAACTTATGACTGGTCATTGTGCGAGGCTTCCCTGCAAGTGCGGTCAGTTGGCCCATCACATAGCCCGGTAAGAATAATTCAAGACGTGTTGATGGAGGCAGCCCATTACGATGTACCATGGGCAACTTGTAAATATCGTCATACTACCTTTCATATGTCTGGTTAAAACAGTGAGTTACATAAAGAATATCTTATCTTGCAGTTTCTTACAATCACAACCTTATAGGATTTTCTCCTTTAAAAGTTCTCCAGTGATAATGGTGGTGACTTTGTAACTGGTCCTTAAAATTACCTGGGTGCCATTTTGATACAGCCGTGGAAGTGATGTTGTGTTAGGATGACTACATGACACAAACATAATACAGAATTTTATAGTGGTTCAGAATTTGCTAAAGGACAAAAGATTGGTATTTTGAACCCAGAAGGAACAGTTCAAAATGTCTTGTGTGATGTTTGTAATGGAGTAGATCAGAGTGACATGAAATGGCCCAAGCTGCTAAAGGAGTAGGATGTAGTAAATTCTCATTGAACATTAAGTACTCTTATTTTAAGACTGGGTTGAAAGCTTCACACACTCGTTGCGTAATGTGAAGTGGGTTGGGGGAAAAGGTTAACAATGCATGAGGAAATTTTGATGTATTTGTTTTTTAGTTATTTTTTTCTTTCCTTCTCTCCCCAGTAAGCACATACCTATTGAATGAAGTCTGAGAACAGTAGTGTGTACAGTCTGTAAAGTGGCACAGTTTCATTGCCTGTCACATATTGTTAGATGAAGATAAATGTCAGTTTTTCAGTTGTTGGTGCATATGTGGTATGTATATATATGCACAGCCTAATGGGTCGGTATTTTTAACTTAGTGATCTGTATTTTCATGTTGTGGGTGTCTAACCAATCAACCAACTGACTTTCTACATGGAGCAGAATGCTTCCTGAGAAGGTAACAGGTCCTCAGCTAGTCAAGAAATTTACTGTATTTTATGGAATTTACTGCATTCACCAGTGCCTGCCATGTGTCCCAATCCTAAGCCAGATGAATCCAGTCCATGGCTCCCCATTCCAATTCTTGAAGATCCATTTTAATACTATCCTCCCATCTATGCCTAGATCTTCCAAATGATGTCTTTCCTTCAGTTCTTCCAACCAAAACCCTGTATGTACCTCCACTGTTTTCCGTATGTGCCACATGCCCCACCCATCTCATTCTTCTTGATTTGATTACCCAGATGTTTATTGAGGAGTATATATCATAAACCTCCTTTTTATGTATTCTTCTGCATTCCTGTGTTACCTCATCCCTCTTAGGCCCAAGTATCTTCGTTAGCACACTATTCTTGAACACCCTCAGTGTATGTTCCTCCTTTGATGTGAGACCAAGCTTCATAAAAATAGAAAACAACAAGCAAAATTACAGTCCTGAGTATGTTAATCTTCATATTTTTGGATAGCAACTGGAAGACAAAAGATTCTGCACTGAATGATAACAAGCATTCCCCAACTTCAATCTGCTCTTGATATCTTCATGAATGGACTTTTGATTTGTTACAGTTCCCAGATATCTGAACTGTTCCCCTGCCCCTCCCTTCAAAGGATTTATTACCTACCTTTGTGTTGTGATCTTTCCCTGCATGCTGGTCCCAAGACATGACCACATACTTTGTTTCTTCAGCATTTACTTGTAGACCAGACTCCTTACTAGCAACTGCTAAAGCTTTGATGTTTATCTTTATAGTGTATACGCTTCCACCCAATATATTAACATCATCAGCATAAACCAGAAGCTGGTGTGTGGATATCCGGGTTTGTAAATTGTATATTTTCTTATGACATCTGTACAGACACAAATGGGGGACCACGGTAGCACAGTGGTTAAGGAGCTGTGCTACAAATCGGAAGGTCGCTGGTTCGATTCCAAATAGTGTCAATGGAATTTTTCATTGACATAATCGTTCCGATCACACTATGGCCCTGGGGTCGACTCAGCCTCTAACAGAAATGAGTACCAGGAGTAATTCCTGGGGGTAAAAACGGCCGGTGCGTAAGGCTGACAACCTTACCACCGTCCTGTGCTCTTGTCACGTGATCTGGGAAACTTAACTACCTGGAACCCTCTGGGCCACTCCAGGCCTGTAATGGGACTGATTTACCTTTTTTTACAGGCACAAATGAGAGTGTGTATACTGTGTTATATGTTAAGTATTTTTTAACATGATTGTTACCATCACCTAGGAATAGCAGGATGTTACAGTTATTTGGTGCATTAGTCCATGAAAGAAATTTTTACAAGCAGCAAGTTGCGATTAAAATATGTAATGATATTTCTGTTTAGAACTTCCTTGACAGAAGATATTCACATACAGATCAGAAATAGATTAAATCATTGTAGCATGTTGCTTTATGTGCTTGAATTTAATTTTCTGAACACAACTGTGTACTGATGAATAAATTTCAGAAATACACTGCAATCAAAATAGTATATTTCATAAAAGACAAAAAAATAGCCTAGTGCAAATGTATTCAGAATTTTTCCTATGGGGACCAGTATAAGATACTGTCATTTTGAGTACAAAAAATAGTTTGTATTGTTGTAAATAACAGTCCATTGACTTATTGGGAAGGTTAGTTTCTAACTTTAGAATCTAGCAAGGGTCTGGGTTCACATTCTGCTGGTCCTTTTTAACGTTTCAGTCATTTTTCACATGGCAGAACACATTTAAGAACCATGGGTCTTCATAGTGGCTACTTTATTGTTTATAATCCCCCCCCCCCCCCGGGGTAAACCAAGGAGATGTATTATAATTTCTTCCTCCTTCCTTTGGGGGTGGTCCATAATAATAATTATTA
>Ga0123353_10007198_pt1 | contig 14989 bp, 13 predicted proteins | sample TergutLab28metaG_3_FD_92763 | JGI IMG/M metagenome (GOLD analysis project Ga0123353, IMG submission 92763) | Labiotermes labralis P3 segment gut microbial communities from Petit-Saut dam, French Guiana - Lab288 P3 | ecosystem: Host-associated > Arthropoda: Insects > Digestive system > Gut ... | reverse complement strand
GTGAATGGTACATGAAATTCCAGCAGAGTGGCTGCCTGTGCGCTGCGAAACGAACAGGCCGTCCGGGCCCATCGGCTGGGACTGTCGAGCGTGTGCGAGAAACGTTTGTCAGGAGCCCTCAGAAGTCACCAAGGGTGCACATATCGAGCACCTGCAAGGTAGGACAGAAACTTGGAGTGTCTCTCTCTGTTGATATGCTCCTTTCTGCCGTGTCTGTCTTGGGTGTTGCGCAGTCGAGTTCGGAAATCCCGGAGGGACTTATGAATAACCCTGTATATCCCACGTTATCATTATGGCTAATCAATCAACGATTATCGGGATAATCCGCTACGTTTTACTACAAACAGCCTGAATAAAATTTTCAAAAACAGACTACATACTAATACACTCCCAAATTAATCAATCACACAATAAATCTTCAGTTTATGAACTAAGAACTTAATGGATGGCTTGCCCAACTTAACGACAAAAAAGCGTCACTGGAAACCACGCGTGCGCTCCTTCCCTTTGGCGGGAACATACATTAAAAGGCGTTATGTTTCAAAATCGAGAATATCGTTACACCGTGCATGGATAGAAATCCCGAACTGTTACAAAATTACAGGCAATCCGCTGAACTCTTCGCTACACCTGGTCTAGCACAGGTGTTATCTACGAATAATAGGTCATGATTCAGGTGAATAAAATAGAACTCACAAGATTTCAGATTTCTTTGTTCTTCTGGAATGTTACGCAGCGTAGGCTGGCGCGTGGTTACCGCCGTTTCGGGCCAATACATCGGCTACAACTTCAAGGGTCCAGCATTCCACGAAGACCTATGTCATGAAACGTCCGCAACCAACTAACAACTTACAGTGCGTAACATCCAAGAAGAACGAAGACCTCAAAAGAACATCCAAAGAATTCCATCCTAATAAATATCCCGTAGAATTCCAGGAATGAATACAGACCAAATTATTCCGTACAGAACGAAAAATGTTCCATGATTTGCACTTTGCGGACGTACACTCTGTTCAATAAAAATCAAGCGGCCTGATATTTCGTACGTCCCGCTCGGGCAGTGACGTGACGTACAGTGGCCATCATAATTCGAGTCGTTTTACTTTCCCCATATTTGTGCATTCGTGGCGTCTGTCTTCCATTCATTAAATCAATCACGCCGCGTATATATTAACCACAAACAACAAAGCATATTCTTAATTTGAGGTTAAACATGAATTATATGTCATTAATTTTCCGAGGCGTGTGGCTTGTTGGATCTGCTTCCACGGAAGCACACGAGTCCCAGAATGTGGCCAAGAGCAGCAGAATCACAGGGCTACTGAACGAAGTGTGTTACATTTAGTGCTGCTCATGGGCAATGATGTGAAGAACCATCCAACGACGCTGGAAGCATACAGGAATATTTACAATAAAATCTTTTCGGTAACTTTTTAACCGAACAGCGTGTGTCACAACTTGCACAATCCGAACAGCACATCCTGCTTCCAAACGTCAACCCATCTCTTTTCTCCCCACTCACTCGGGAAAAACAACGAATTACAAATGCACCACTGAGGAATAGCAATGAGAATACGCGTTATGTATAACGCATGACGCCATCCACGCAACGCACCAGACAGCTGCTTGATACCCGGACGATCCAAATGTGGACAACGCTTTCCGTGGTACCCAGTATCGCTAAACAAGTGATTTTCTCAAACCCCAAGAAAGAAATTTTATCAAAAGAGTGCATTAGACAAAGAATGTGTATTTTAAGTATACGTTAAAGAATTCTGTCATGTAGGTAAACAACGAGATGTGCCAAACAATGTACTGCGGCCCTCACAAAATGTGGGCCTAACGCGAACAGACCTGGATACCACACATCATCAAAATCTGCGACACTACTCCAAGGACATTTCTGTAACGGTCACTTGGAATCTAAAATAAAGGGACCATTATAATTTATAAAAAAAAAAAAAGAGAGAGATAAGTGGCTCTACAAAATTTAACGTAGGTATGCTATACCGAGTTTCATCGAAATGTGTGCCGTAATCTTGGCGTAAGGACGGACATAATAAAGTGGCCACTTTTTAGATTCGCGTCTTAAAACCGCATCTTAAACTGCACAAGGAGAGAGAACTGCCATCATACTCGCAGATATTACAAACAAAAGCTCCGAACAGTGTACACCACAGGCGCGCAAACGTTTTACGGCAAAGGGCTAAGCTTATTATTGCGGGGTGCTTCGCCGGGCGCACATGGAAAAATAAGAAGTGGTACACCTAACTGCCGAATTTAATTTCTACTTTTAAGATGCATACACCATTTACAAATGTGTCTGCAGGCTGTATAATACGCACTGGCGGGCAGCAGATTGGAGACGCATGGTGCAGACTGAAGTGCGTTCCATTTTCTACCTCACATATTATAACTGACATCACCAAGCAGCGTGCGTCACATATCATGTGATCACAGAGGAGGGGTCAGGCGAGAGCTGAATAAATGAAACACCTACCACATCCTAATAAAACAAGGTCACCTCCTCATCTGTATTTTGCATTTTTTTCAATTCCAACGCCTAACATCTTCGTTCCTGTATCAACTACATGAAGAATTCTCACGGCCAAAATGGGAGACATCAGACTTCGATTCATAGCAAAAATGTCTCCATATCTTCTGACACATACTCTGTGATTTTTTAGGGTCGTATTTTCTTAGCGCCAAAAGGGCAGGCAGTTTCATGTATTTCAGGCGTTTAGTTTGTTCAAGTGTCCGTCCAGAGTACAGAACTCTTTCACGTGTCAGCAGATTCGGAGACATGTTACAACTATTATTCTAATGTACAGGCTGCATCCTTCTGGAACGTGACGCCGTGGAACTTGGTAAATATACACCGAAGTTTCTGAGAACGATTAAATCAACTTATCACCCTACATGGCGTCACATACACTACGAAAATAGTCACAACTATTACACATTCATATCAGATATTCAATCGTCTACTTCGCTAAATTCGGTGTCAGACATACGCAATAATTCAAGCATAAGTGCCTCGATTTCTTACATAATATTACGGCAACCTATTAATATATCGAAGGGGAAATTAAACAGCAGAATGGAGAAACGTGAACGACGGAACTTGGTAATTTGTGTACTTACATCTTATTAGAATAACCAAATCGCAAGCGTTTAGTCGGAAATTCTGATGGGACAAGAATACTCGGTGGACCTACGCATATATGGGAGCAAATCATTAAAATGGAGCTTAATATACAAGTATGTCGACTATACTCAAGCGAACGTTGCTTAACACGGTAACAAAGGTTCAATTTAATAACGAGAGCAAATCTATCGCTTGATCAACATTACTAAAGTCTCAAAATTTCAGTTGCACTATTAGCAATATACCAATGTTCGGGAAATTCGACAAGACATAATTAAACCTCAGAGAGCCTCCTTTATCACCTGTAACAATTATCATCAAAATAGATGCACAGAGCTTCAATTAATACAGGTCATGGTACGCCACCTTCCATTAATCTCTTACAAAAATAACTAGGCGACGGCGCGACATGTCTTGGTTGTATAAATCACGAAATTCAAATGGTAAATTTCAATTGTAAGTTCTAAGACTTATGAACAGAACTTGTATGCGTGCGCTCACTCCACTGCAATAACTATTATTAATTGCCGGGCCCAACTACGGACTCAGTCACGTTTTATTTCAAGAACTGTCCGCAGCAATTAGTTTCGGCTCAAATGAGCCATCTTATTCGGGAATCCATAAATTACTTCTTCATTTAGAGGAACCATGCCGCTCACTGTGCTGCATTTCTGCCAACGATCAAAGGGCAATTCCCGACAAGCTACTTTACACGTGTTTCTTGCAATACGAACAAATATTAGGTTATCACCCCCTAACGACGACGCAGAGTCGATTCACATCTGTATTACAGTTCACAAGAGGAAGGAGGTTATCAGAATTCTCTGTCATTTGCATTTCACACATTCAAGGTTGGGTGTTCAGAGAATCTGCATTAACTAAAACCATGAATCTTCTCACTTCAGTAGGATCTAATATCTGCGCCGGACCACCCGCTCCATGCTATCATAAACAAAAATTACAAGACCGCATTGGCAGAATGTTTGATACAACGTCCAATAGTAGGACGGTCCAGGGTTCGAATCGAAGCAGGAACAAGTTCTTATCTTCCCCATTACGTCCATACCGGTTGTGTGGCCCACCCTGCCTCTTAATCGATGGGCTGCTAGTAGGGGTACAGCGGCCAAGGCCTGCTGTTCAGGACACCTATCTCCATCTAGCGCCGATGTTAATGAGTGAAGCTATAACCCTATTCCTCCTACATGTCCACATGGTGTGGATGGGCAACTTTACCTTCTCCTTTCATTGTGTTCGCTCTATACTTAATATAGGGGACAAATAACAGCGGCAGTCTAGCATATGGCGTGATTTGCAGTAATGGGCTTGGAACTGAATTAAACTCGAAGACCCAGCAAAATACCAGAAGACAACTCACAATGCATTACACAATGATCAACTGCCTTTTAGGGTGTGACGTGACGCACTGCATTCTAAGGCAGTCGCTTTAGGTAACAGAACCCCCAAGAACAATGGTAAAAACCACGATTTCACTCACATCCCAGAACATTCATCGTAACAGGCACCGCCACCTGAAGTCCAAATCTCTCGCCAGCACACTTTTATGAACGCAACAGAATGTTCCGACTACGGTAAAGATGCACCTCATACTACATCAAACTGTGACGTATTTCTAGCTACTGCAGTCACTCCGCCCATTTCCGTGTATTTGTTTCGTATCCTGTGCCCACGGCTGCTGTATCTTGGGGGGGGGGGGGGGGGAAATTTAGGAGAGACACAGCGAACTCATGTTTACAAAACCACGGTCCCATAAACGGGTGTAGAGTTGTTAGCAGAACAAACTAATCAACGTTTTCTAAATGCAGGAACGGAAAATGTTTCAACGAAGGAAATGTTTGTGAATAAAATCGAACTTTGGGATGTTTCAACACGAGAGAAGAGCCAAATTCTACGGCGAACATACGTTCGTTAATGCATTATTTGTTTGCATATAACATGCCACCTACAGATTCCCAAGCACATTGTGCTGCTGCAAAACTATCAAGACACAGACAAAATATTGGAAATAACATTTACACGTAAAATGCACTGTTGCAAACCTGTAAGAACTGTAAACACCACACTGGAGGTAACATCACAGGTACAGCGTAGTAGTGCTCTAATCGATCAGCATTAGATACTAAGCTAAAGTTAATACTAATACAGAGATGCAATGTAGTTATGCGACCCTATAAGCATTACAGGTATCACACTTCATATTAGGAAACTGTTCTTCTGTATCAAGGATGAGTGACATAAAGGTACAGATTTCAATGAGATCTGTAAAAGTGAAGCTATCCCTATACACGTCCATCATGACGGCACATTCGTGGAACGCATGTATAACTCCACTCGTTCTTAACCTCGGTACTATATGTAGGCAAGAGGTCAGCCTCAAGCACCGGGGAATGTACCCACGGCTCGCGAGGCTGGGTGGGGCCCACACCCGGTATGAACGCTCTGGATTAAGAAATATTGTGCCCCCGACAGAATTCGAAACACAGATGGTCCAGCCCGTAGCTGACACCCTAAACTCACCACACAACTCCAGTCTCCATTACAGGTACAGTACCAATTTTAACCATAATCTAACTCTGTCCTAATCAATAAGTTATGATATTATAACTGCCTGTGACAATCCACAACCGGATTCCACGCAACCATTCACGAAACTAAATTCCAAGAAATTCAGTTCTGTTGTTTCAGAAATGAAACATACAAACAGATGAAGACACACAACCGCCAATATCGCTGTCAGTTCACACAAATATTAATTTCGAACGCCGGGCTTTCTGGACTTCTTGCGTCATCCACGCCGAAACTGGTTCTGCCTCTGTACACAGATGAATAGGCAGGCAGGCAAAAGGTCTAAACTACATCAGTGGACAGTTCATTAACAAGCTGAGAAATAAGAAATACTGAAGCAGTGCAATGAAATTTGGAGTGACATGTATTAACCAAAAGATTTCAATCAAACAAAATGTCTACCTCATAAACATGTGACAAATGCAGCAAACAGAGTTTCTATATTGATATACTTCCCATACTCTGCCACATGATGCTTTAAAATTGAGTTGCGGAACATATCAGGCTGGTACAACACTGTACCAAGACAGCAAGCTCAGTTGGAATACATTTCCCATTCTCAACATAACTGATAGCTCAGTGCTTCTCACAGAAAGCCAAAGCATCGTTTTTTTAAGTTTTCTGTTTAACAAATCTGGCACGAATATTCAGTCTGATGATTTGGTACCAAAATCATGAACAGCACAGCATTCATTTGGAATTATTTCCACCAACTACATCTTGACACACAAAGTGATGAAATAAAGGACTCAACATTTATACATACACAGTGCGATCCACAAGTATTAGGACTGTTATTTTTTTTAATAACAGTACTAGAGCTACCTATCAGCCAACCCACTAAGTTCTATCAACCAACATCCGTTCACACACCGAGATTTGTTTATCTTCGACAGAGTACGAGGTATAACTGGTCTTGTGGAGTCAGTTTTTTTAATACGTCATGGATGGCGGAAATGAACAGAGAATTGCCATTAAATTTTGTTTGAAAGACAGTCTATCTGTGGCAGAAACACTGGTATTGGTGCAAAAGGCCTGTGGGATTGAGGCTCTGAACCGATCAAACGTTTTTTTGTTGGTATTCTCGATTTTGAGACAGAAGGGAGCTGGTAGAAGGCGATGAAAGAGGTGGCCGGCCAAAATCGACTCGAACTTGGTAAACATTGCTGCTGTTGCTGATCTGGTCAAAAAAGACGGTCGAATCACATCAAGAATGATAACACGATCTTTGAACATCCCCAAGACCATAGTTCTTCGGATTCTGAAAGCGGATTTGGGAAAGATAAGTTGTGTGCAGTTTTGTTCCACAGTCCTGGACACGTGAGCAAAGGGAAGATCGAGACAGACTTGCCAAGACAGTACCGTGGTGGCCTATGCAGACATTTTTTTTACAAAATTATTAAGGGAGATGAGACCTGGTGTTTTGCCTATGAATCCGAAACAAAGTGAGAAAGTTCTGAATAGGTTGGTGAGACATCCCTTCGGCCGAAGAAACGGAAATTCCAAAGGTCCCGCATGAAGAAAATGTCGATAATTTTTTTTTGATTCTCAAGGGGTAGTGCACAAAGAATTCATACCATAGGGAATAGCAATAAAACCAGAATTTTATACAGGACTAATGGATCACCTCCTGAAGCGCATTCAAAAAAGGTTCATCCAGCTGCATTCTGCTCACAAGATTTTTTTTTGTTGAACGATAATATGCCCGCCCATAAAACTGAAAAGCGTTTGGCAATTTTTGACCCCCAAAAAATGTCACAACCCTTTATCATTCCCCATACTCTCCAGATTTATCTCCACCAGACTATTTTCTATTCCTGAAGATGAAAATTAAGTTAAAAGGACTCCACTTTGTGGATGTTGATGAGATACATGAAGCCTAAAGTGTTTAATTAAAGAAGGTCCAAAATATACCAGGCATTTCTACACAACAGCATTCCTGAGACAATAATTCAAATTTAAGTTCTATGCAAAAAAAACCTTTCCCAGTATGAATGCAAAAGAAACTACAATTCACACATCTCATAGCGCAGACCCCAAAATTGAAATCACATGAAAATCTTTCAACAGGTTCTGAGATAAAACATGCACATACAGGAAATAAATGACGTAAGTCTGTCGACCTTACTCAAAGGATCCCATTTTACTCTTAACATCTGTAGAGTGGCAGAAATGCAACATGAGTACTTCCAGAAATTATTTCCAGCATTACTTCCAAGCACAGGGGGTGGAATGAAAGCAGGATTATGAGTACATTAACCTAGATCATTAAAGTATACCCCCCAGTCATCCTCAAATCAGACAACACATAACTGACTCGGGGCTGATAGAACCAAAAATTCATAGAAAATTATTTTGAATCACAAGACTGGAACTCATTAGGTTTACCTGTCTCACAGTTTGTTCCCCAAATGCTAAGTTATAACAGCTCCTGACAAACAACACTGAAAAAAAAATTTATATGGTGAAAGTGGAGAGTATATACCTCTAAAAAAAAAAAGGCATCACAAACCACAACACTTAAGCAACATGAATCATTGGAATCAAGTGTCACAGATCAGTTACCATGATATACATGTGTGAGCTTCAATGAATGATAAACCAGTACAGATACAAAGAGGGTGGGGGATGAGCTGATCTGATAACACCAGTTCAGGTTCGCAGTAAATCAACCAATTTTGTATACATGTTCAGTCTCTAGACCAACACAGTTGAGATCTCTGTTCTTCCGAGATGTGGCACCACATCACTTTGGTGAATGGTGCCTGAAATTTTCAGAAAGTATAGAAGTCTAATCTTCAGGGGTCAAAATGTAAGGACATGTATGTTTCTACCACAGAAGACGACACCATTACATTGTCTTGAAACATGGGGCAGCTAACAACCAGAGTTCCAACACCACACACCAGAAGAAAATAGACCTCAAGTTAAATCTGTATTGAAAACAAAGCGTTCCAAGTCTCAGTGATACTAACAAGCTGAAGGTACTCACCAAAACATCATAACAGATTTCTCTCAATTCTTTCTCAACCTTTTCTCTGTATTCTTTGGCCATTTGCTGTTTTCGCTCTGAGCCTTCTGTCTTTTGCTCAATTGATGAGATAACCCTCCACGAGGAACGTCGGGCACCAACAACATTTTTATATGCCACGGACAAAAGATTTCTCTCCTCATTGGAAAGTTCCACTCCTGTTTCCGTGACAGCCTTCATTGCTGCAGCCATGTCATCGTAACGTTCTGCCTGTTCGGCAAGCTTCGCCCTCTGAACCAATTCTTCCTTGTCCACAGACATTTGTGAGAGGTGGGTTTTGTGCTTTGTTTACTGGTAACAAACAGAAAACAAGGCAATTAATTACTGGATTCACATTTTCAACACGCAGTAAACCTCATGATCCACAAGTACAGAACACTCAAATATAAAATTTCATTACTGAAAAACATGCCACAATACAAAATACATCTAACTCCATAAGCCTGTCCTTCTCAAGACGCTAAATGGTTCACTGGCCAAACAAAAAAGTCTCCCCCCCCCCCGGCACCATCCATGGCACCCGCAAGTTAATTACCGTGTTCACAAGAGAGCCATTTGTACCTATCCACAGGCAAATGAATCCAATCGGGCCATCCCACCCCTTTCTAAACCCATTTCAATGTTATCCTGCCAACCAAAATATATACACAGAAAAAAGACTCAAATTTAATTTCTATTTGTGGATTAATGATCCACAGCAGGTGCTCCGTGTTCCAATTCATTTTATCCTGTGTTAAAATGCCAACAATGAAAGAACACAAAAAAAACTGTTGTAAGAACTCCTATTAAACATCACACCTAGTCTGGGTGGGGTTTCGTGGTTAAGTAAACCATGGTCAATAGTGGTATGAGTTGTTCCTTTAACACACGATAAGGCGTAGAATATGACGCACAAAAATATCGAGACCTCTGAACCGTTCACACCGTATAATGGCAGCAATATTCCAGTTACATTCACTTACAAGAACTAACAAACGAGGTTGTCGTTCTTCTGTGCTATACAGTGCACAAGTCTCCCCCACGGTTTTATCACGCACACAAAGTAGCAGTTTCTTGATACCACAGATTACACTAGCACACTACAGGTCACTGAAAACGCGTATAAAACTAATGGGCGTTTGGCGCTTTAAAACACACTGCATTAAAACGGAATACACCTGTTCCTCAATTAAGGTAAAGTGACAAAAGTTAGTGGGATACGGTCAGGCGCGGACAGGACAGGACACTCCCGGGGAACGAAAGTGAGAACCGACCGAGCCTGCACGGATCGATCGCCAACTAAACGCACGGCGTATCCTCCCAATCGCAGCCAACATATGTGCAACAAAAACCTTACTACCAACCACGCAACTAGCACTTCGAACATCCCGAAATTCAACCGGATGATAAATAACCCAGATCAAACATGGTAATATTCTCATGCACCCGTTCCGCTGCAATAACCAAGAACTCTGGGATGTTACGACCTGGTAGTCACAGACGCTTCGGAAGGGCGACGTACCTCCTGAATCAGTTCCTTGGACGCTGCCAACTATTTACCACACTACAAGCCATAACATCCCAGAAGACTTAAAATCGTCATCACTGCCGTGTGAACCTCAGGTCTCGAAGGATAAATGTAACAAACACATCTACAAAAGTCGCTCCGAACGTCAGAGGCGGATGTTGGTGATATGGCAGTAGAGATTGAACCTTCCCGCCATATTCAGTTATATTTGGCTGCCATGCGACAGATGACAGCAGAGGGGCAGTGTGACAAAATGGCGTCTGACATGGAAGTGCGTATGAAGCGAAGGTGTGTAACTGAATTCCTCCACGCGGAAAAAATTGCACCCAATGACATTCACCGACGCTTGCGGAGACCAAACAGTAGATGTTAGCACAGTGAGGCGGCGGGTGGCGCGTTTCAGCAGCGGCGACAGCGACGTGCAAAACACGCCACGTTCCGGATGGCCATGCACAGCTGTCGCACCACGAAATGAAAAGCGTCTCGATCGGCTCATCCGCGCGAATCGGCGGATTACGACTGTATACGGAGCTGAATATCGGCTTCAAAGCGCTGGAAACGATGGTGGTAACGCTGGAATATCGCAAAGTTTGCGCCAGGTGGGCCCCACGAATGCTCAGACAGGAATATAAAAAACACCGTATGCAAGTTTGTCGGGACCTATTGACCAATACGAGGCTGAAGGTGACAGTTTCCTGGATCGCATCACCACCGGTGACGAGACGTGATGTCACCACTACGTGCCGGAGTCAAAACGGCAGTCCATGGAGTGGCGACATGTGAATTCTCCATCGAAGAAAAAGTTCAAGACGCTGCCCTCAGCGGGTAAAGTGATGTGCATTATCTTTTGGGACAGGAAAGAGGTGATCCTTCTGGATTTCCTTGAACCCGGCCAAACCATCAACTCTGACCGCAACATCGCGACGCTAAGCTGAAGGCTCGAATTTCCAGAGTCAGGCCAGAGAAGAAGATAACCTTTCTCTTCCAACACGATAACGCCAGAACCCACACCAGTTTGAAGACCGCGGAGCATATTGTCAATCTTGGCTGGACTGTCGTACCACACCCACCGTACAGTCCGGATTTGGCGCTTTCTGACTTCCATCTGTTCAGGCCGATGAAAGATGGACTGCGTGGGCAATATTTTTCCAGCTACGACGCCGTCGTACGAGCTGTGAAACAGTGGGCCACCTCCGATGGTGCAGATTTTTACAAGCGCGGCATGCAGGCTCTTGTTCGTCGCTGGCGGAAGTGCATAGCCAATTAGGTGACTATGTCGAAAAATGTTTTGTAGCTAAGAATTTGCTCTACCAAACAGTGTTATTGTGCTCTTTGTATCTATTGTCATTTCCATGGAACTAAAAATGAGGCATTACTTTCGGAGCGGCCTACGTATATTATACACGTAACAAAACGATGTTCAATGATGGCAATTTTTTACATCTTTCCTCTTCAGTTCCTCATTCAAAAATTAATCCAAGACATACATACAGAACTATATTAGGTAACGATGTCCCTGGCGCACGCAATTGAGGCATACGAGGGAGTGGAGGTAGAACTTAACGCATCCTCAGCACTAGACGGGAGTGGTGAGCTTCACGCCCCGGACGCTTTATCGCCCAGGTAAGGGCCCTTGGTACCCACCGAAGAGGTTTATCGGCCCCCAGAGCCTGTCTGGAAGCTCTGAACAGAGAAATCGTACCCTGACGGAAATCGAACCATAATACTTCCAACCCGTGACCTAGTCAATACACCGGCTACGCTCCCCCTTCTGCACAAGAAATTAATGAGATGGGTAGAAGCATAAACATACGAAATCCACCATGGATGCAAACTCCCCGAGTTGTATACACCTCCTGTTTCTAATCTCACGTATCCGTATTGGGAAAACCACAGTGCTTAAGGGCTGCTGTAAGAGAGGCATGTTCCAGCATTCTGCAATGATAACTGAATGATATCAAGTAATGCATGGAGACATAGGCTTTGGAACACTTTCTCCACTAGACATGTTCCCCCATCAGTTCGTCACAAGATATTTTAGGCCGAAGAGATACGAAGCAACAGGGGCCTGGAGAAAACTGCATACTTAGGAGCTTCATGATTTGTACTCATCGCCAGTTATCTGCGTCAACAACGCAGAAGCCTAATTCGGACAATGCATATGGTGCATATGGACTTGGGTGAGGGAAACCTAAATAACTACTTGGACGACCTCGGTGCATAAGGGATGATATTATAAGGGTTCGAAGACAGATGTCATCAAAGAGGACACGGAGTGAATTCTTCAAGTTCAGAATAAGGCAAGTTGCCAGGTCTTTTGAACACGGCAATAAACCTCCGGGTTCCATAAAGTGACAGAGGAACGATCAGCTTATCAAGCATTCCTCTCCATTAAGTTAATCGGCCAGGTGAAGTCTAAGTGATGAAAAGGTACGGGTTGTGCCAGAACATTCTGCGCCACCAACACGTACCGACCCCTTTTATCCTCCCCCCCCCCCTTCCACGTACTCAACACATTCACGTTTTCGCACGATTAATACTTCCAGCTTCAGTTTACGCAATTATGGTATACAGGTACAGCAAAGCTGTCTCTGTCCACACCAACGCCATGTAGGCATATATGGGGAAAAGAGATGTAGCTTCACTCAATCTAAACCTCGTTACAGGATGGAAGCGAGTCGTGGCTGCAGCATGGCACGTTAAATTATTCAAAACCCTGTATAAATATACAATGTGCATAATATAATCGGAAAATGCGTGTTTAGGCGCATTCGAAAAGCGACTATTAGTTTCGGTATATCTGTTTTTCCGTCCGCCCGCCCGCCTGCCAGCATGCAGCAACTCGGCTCCCAAGGGCCTTATTTTTTCACGAAATTTGATATTTGAGTGTTTTTAGACAATATGTCGAGAATATTTAACGTTCATTAAAGTCTGAAAAGATTAACGGGTAATTTATATGAAGACCTATGTGCATTTATATTTCGCTGTCTCAATTCTTCTTGGAATAAGGAACGTCTTAGACAAAAGTTGTAGAGAAAATCAAAACATCCGGAGTAACAGCTTGTAAGACAATTTTCAACACCATATGAGGACCTCAAATCTCGCACATAATACGGAGTGTCAGAAAAAGAACAGTCGGGTTTGGGGAGGCACTCTCCGACTACACAAGAACCAACGTTTTGCACCTAACATCTACAAGGGCATCCAACAGATCCCACACTTCTGAGCCAAGTTTCGTAAGATCGTTCAATCCAGCATTTCGCGGACAACTGACTAGCAGGGAAGGTTCAATTCCATGGCCAACTAGCAGAAACTATGACCCATCCTGAGTTAATTCGGGCTTTTTAAGTATTATGTCTACGAGGTAAAAATTAGACATCTGGCCCATTTAAAAAAAAATCCAGGGAGCCGGTGAGCAAATATTAACAGATATCGGGGCAGAGCTACAAACGGGGCACGCGGGGATATTTAACAAAGATATGTTAGAAAACCACCTTTCACGTAAATTTCGTGATTACAATTTCCTGAAGGTCTTTATAATTTTCCAAGTATCTGGTATCAAAATCCCCCTCCCCAAGACAAAGTTTCACCCGTAAACATTCCCAAGTACGTGGTACCGGGCATCCTTAACACAAGAAAGTACAAAGGAACCACTTCTCCAGGGGGTAGGGGGGGGAGAGGGGTTTAAATTGATACTTCACGACGCCCTCACTGAGACGTCAGGCTGCGAACACATGCGCCAAGAATGTCGGAAGTTTTAGAGAATATTAACAAGGAACCTTTCTCGTAAACGTCAACACAATGTACCTGAAAGTTACCAGATACTTCAAAGTTTCGTACTAACAAAATTGTATAATGTTAACAAGTGAATGTTTCATCCGGAGTTTATGGCTATGCTGGGTCGCGGCTTACAACTTAAAACGTTAAATGTTAGTTACGTGCAGCATCCCTGTTCTCTAATCAATGGCAAAAAAAAATGCCAAATACAAACATTTAGGGTTCTAGTAAGCACACTCAGGGAAGTTGCTAGCTTAAAAAGGCGCCCAATGTGCAACACTCGAAGCCGGAGGAAGGGGAATTCCTCAAACTTTCTCGGCGGCGTAACAGTAAATGAAAAATAACAATATCAATGTAGCAATGTTTTACATTTAAATAAAAATGCTCGACTCTGAAAGACTGGCTGACAGCACGGTTGAGTTAAACACTGTTTCCAGCAATCCTCATGCTTTATGTATTTCTTAAAACTGTTATCCTTTTTTATATATCACGCTCTAATTAGTAAACAATGGTTGGCGTAACAGTAGTGGTACGCGTACCATAGTTTGAGAAACCATGCTCTCAGACATTCCTTCATGCAGGACCCACGCAGACTCTGGACTCGACCAAAACAAAATTTATTGACGTCATAAAGCACGACTTTCCTACAATGGAGCACATATTATTCACTGGATGTGCATTTGTCATCTGATAACTCTGCTATGCCGCTCAAAGGCGTAGCACTGCACTAGGTTAACATCACAATCAACTTGTCAGATTTAGACGTAACAATAGGCCATTACTTTTCAACGACGTATCAACGCTACCTTACTTACTCCACGGTGCAGAGTCCTTCTTGAGAAGCTAACTGGTTTGCAGCTAGTCAAGAAATTCCCCGCATTTCACGGAACCCGAAGGTTCATTACCGCACGCACAAGCGTCCGCCACCTGTCTCTATCCTGGG
>Ga0123353_10007194_pt1 | contig 14993 bp, 8 predicted proteins | sample TergutLab28metaG_3_FD_92763 | JGI IMG/M metagenome (GOLD analysis project Ga0123353, IMG submission 92763) | Labiotermes labralis P3 segment gut microbial communities from Petit-Saut dam, French Guiana - Lab288 P3 | ecosystem: Host-associated > Arthropoda: Insects > Digestive system > Gut ... | reverse complement strand
TGATATTTGTTGATTCTTTCATGGATGGCGTCACTTCGGTAAACGATGTTGAAGTCTGTATGTAGATTATGATTTGTTACATACCGGGGTGCATTTGTTACGGCTCTGAGAATTTTGAATTGTGATCTCTGCATGATGACAATGTTGGACTTGCTGGCGCAACCCCACAGTTCTATTCCGTAGCTCCATATCGGTTTGATTACAGCTTTGTAGATGAGTAGTTTATTTTCTAAAGATGGATGGGAATTTTTTCCTATCAAACAGTTGATCTCTTTTATTTTAAGTCGATTTATTTTCTTTTTTTGTGATGTGTTCTTTCCAATTTAACCTGCAGTCGAAGTGTAGTCATAGTTATTTTATTACTTCTGTTAGAGGTATGATAGTTTGTTTGATGTTAACTGCAGGGCAGTTGCCTTTCCGGAGGGTGAACTTTATATGCGATGACTTTGGATTCACTCAACTTAATTTTCCATTTATTTAGCCATTTTTCGACGATGTGTAAGTGCTCATGAAGTTTAGGTGAGGCTATCGTAGGCTCTTCAAGAGTTGCTAATATTGCTGTGTCGTCCGCGAATGTGCCTAATGTAGTTTCCCTGGTTATTGGTAAGTCAGATATGTATAGTACATAGAGAAGAGGACCAAGAATGCTCCCTTGTTGCACACCGGTGGTGTGGTGGTCGGCTGTTAGGAGCAGAGCAGCAGCAGGCTGCTGTTGCTGCTCTGCTCCTAACAGCCGACCACCAGCAACCAAGGCATTACACACCATATGTAGCAATAACACAAGTATAGTCCCGAGCTCCTGATGATGGACATATATGTGCCTGAAACATGTTGAGCAGATTATAAGTGCAACAAAGCATTCAGTAGCATCTAGTTGGTTTTCTTCTCTACGCTTCCACTCTGTGTATTTTGCATATAAATCCACAGTATAGGCACACAACGGTTCTGAAGAGCCTTTTAAAGATTATTTATACAGAAGGGCCTTGCTAACTCGAGGGTTTCATTCCATTTAGCTTCAAGAAAAAATAAAGAAATCCCTTTTTACCACATGCGTAAACACTAGGTGTTTCAACACGTCGTCTTTCTCGAATGGACTACCAGCAACACTAATGAAACACACGCAACCAGCACGAAACCCTTCGGCCACGCCTAAGTATTTGCCGAAACCGAATTCGGAAACCAGATCTAAATTTAGTTATGACGAGAGAAACTGTTCAGACTACCAATCCAAAGTGTCCACAACAAGACTAGTTTCAGGCACCGGGTAGGCAGAAGAGGGGTGAGGTAGAGGGGAAAATTGGTTTACATAGCGCAAGTCTATAATCTCGTTCACCTTTTCCTGTACGAGGGAGTTCAAGACGAAACACTTCACACTTCTTCCCGTTTATTTCTTAATATTTATCTCATGAACGTAATTCGCATATATAATTCCAATGTATTTTCATCAATAATATTTATCCAAAAAGTCAAGGAATTTGCTGTAAATTATCCCGCTGACGTCCCGCCAAAATATACTCTCTATATCATTGGATGCGTCTTTTCCCTCATTACGTTAAAACACATTAAACACATCTCTAAACGAAAGTAGAAAATGTATTTTTTCCCGTTCTAGTTCTCAGGCTGCAGATATTCTCAAGGTTTCAGGGTATATGTTTCCCTAGATAAACAGAAATACTACTGAAAAAGACTTAAAATTTAACTATAAATTTATTCAGTATTTTGATAACTAATGTTTTCGTATTGTTTAATTCAAATTGACCAAAACGAGTCTTACTTTTAAGGTGCTATTTTAATAATGGCCATGGTATCGGTTACTTCATCACTTCAACATACACACACACACACACACACACACACACACACACACACACACAAAGAAACACCAATTTAAATTTCAAATATCACTAGTATCCTCTATAAATAATGTGAGTTCCTAATTATAAAACATTTAATTTTCGACTTTCCGAATTGGAATGACGCAAATTTCAACTTAACCTGACCAAGTCTCCTTCCGTAAAATTTACTAAGTCCAAAATTGTAAAAGATAAAAATATTCACTACTGCAGGACGAAGGACACCGATTAACTACGACACTGACAAACTGCAACAACTGCCAAGTCCCTCTTGCTACCCGCTATTCACCTAGTCTAACTACTTCTACATATCCCTGTCTCCCCTCATCATCTACGCTATAACACTGGCCACGTGTACTGAATATGTACCATTCACACACTCGCTAATGCGTCAATCTCTATCAACACATCAGTCGAATAAATTCAATTTCACAGATTCACATCTAGAGGATATCTCGTGAACAACAAGAAACACAAATTTCTAGGTTAAATTTGAGTCACAATCAATTTGAATATACATATAAATGTACATCTAAAAAAATATATAGTTTAGAAGGAGAATTTCCTACAGGAAGGAAAACAAACTCTGATGTGTTTCTAATTTTTATGAAATAAAATACAGAGATATAGTTATATAGTCAGTTAACTCATTTTTATTCTGGTGTTAAGCTGTTTTGCATTTTAGAAAACATACATCCGGTCCTCACGTACAAAAACCGGTACGATGCTTTAGCAATGCTAATAAAATGATCTCTTTATGTGTCACAGGTCAGCCAGATGCAAGCAAGACCACATCAGGCAGGATTGTAAATTTGACGTCGTATGTGACGTCACTGGTGTTAATGGCTGCATATTCGGCGTTTCTGATCTCCAGCCTGGCCGTGCAGCAACGAAATCTGCCATTCAGGGATCTTCAAGAACTCTTACGTGACGGTTCCTACAGGCTCGGATTCGAAAGGAACACTCCCATCTACATGTTTCTTGTATGATGAATAGAATATCTGTGAACAGATTACTTGTTAGGTGTTGGCCTGGTGGAGGGGGCAGTCTGGTGAGGGAAAGCATGAACAATCAAGCGTCCTTTTTTCGGTATTTACGTCAGAGCTAACTGTCGTTTTCAGTTTATCCTCATCATTTGAAATGTTTTTGAAAAGCGTAATCCCACACTTGGCCGTCCTCAGATGATCCAGTCAGCGGCCACATCACACCAACTGCAGCCATGTACAGTGATATAAAGCTAGAGTAACAAGTAATATGGTCACTACTGTAACTGAACGAAACTCTGTTCCACAGTGTGCATGAATACAGTCTGTGTTTTCTTACATTCGTATGTTCTTTGTCTTAAAGTTCAAATATCAACACTTTTGAATTCCCGATCTAAGTTTTTTCGCTATCAGATCAACCCAACACTTTCGACATTAATCATTCATTTATATTCTGCAACACATTTCACAACTTATATATCGGCTTTTATGAGTTAGGTTTACAATAAAGTAAATGGCATATGGCGGTGAGGTATAAACGTCTCTTTCACAGTTAGAGAGATAAAAGTTAAATACATATAACTGTTTCATTAAGGCATCCATTTCAGTGAAATTTCCCACATATAATACTGTCATTCTACCTGATTTTAACCGACACAAGCAGCCGAAATATGCTGCAGAAAATAGTTGATTCCTTGCTGTTAACAGTTATGCTCTTTCTTATTAAAAAAAACAAACTGCGGATTAACATGCACAACAGTTTGATGATAACAACAGCTAATTTGAGTTCTCTTTCATACAAATCTAAAACTTTTACATAAGTGTAAAAGTCACATAATATATCTCTTCAACGGAATATCAACAAGAATGGCATTCCACCCAAAAGAATTTGTTGTCAATGTAAAAAGTAGAGTGGCCTGGAATTTGTGCACCCCTGCTGTATTAATGTGTCTAGAATGAATCTCAAAACCACCTGCGAATATTTCCAATATTCCCACACAAATAACAATTTAAGCGTCGATAGAATTTGCCTGCTTTCCAGTTCAAATTAGAAATTCTGTTAACGGTATCCGCATTAAAAATTGGCAATTTATTTACGGTCAATAGAAAGATGGATTTCATTAAAAAACTGTTCCTATTTCAGCGGAACACCGGAGGAATTGACAGTGCTGTTTATAAAATGCTTATAGCACCCTACGGGAACCATATACCTGCCACGGTATCGGACGGATTAAGAAGCGTCTGTGCTGATAAAAAGTACGCTTTTTTCGGCATTAACCTCTTGAATACAGAGGTTGCAAGGACGCTCCCTTGTCAGTTGGTGCCACTGCCTGGAACTATCTACAGGAACAAATGGGCCTTTATAGTCTCCAAAAATAACCCTTACAAAAGGCTCATTAACTGGAGGTGAGAAGATAATAAAATGAAGTCAATTAGACACATGTATGACAGCTCACTACAATTGAAAGTTCTTGTCAAATAGCCCAGAACAAAAAGACATGTTCATCTATTACTAAGACACAAGATATTTAACTCGATGAAAGTTCGGTAGGGTTGTACTGTTTCTTAAATATCATATTTGTACTGGATATCACTGTAAATTTGTAATTGAAAAGTTTGTGTAATCGGGAATGTGTGAATATAGACAGCAGTAGCTCAACTACGGATGGCATTACAAACAAAAGCATCAATTTAGAAGCAAGTGTAATAGACTGCAGATTCTTTTGGAACAAACTTACATTCAAATACAAAAACGCAGTATCCGTGCCAAGAATATTCTTTAGAACTGCCTTGTTTTACATGACAATAATTTTTGTAGATTCAATTTTTAACTGAACAATACTGTTTGCCAATCCCCGCCTTAAACCACACCGCTTCTAGTCTAGACAGCCAGACAGAGTTTAAACAATAAGCGATCCGACACGTTGTAACATAACAGATTAGGCATAAAAAATCACACTTTTAACACGCAAAGTAAATTGCGAATTTCAGTAAAGAACACGTAGAAGGACGGGAGTGCTATTAAATTTATTATAAATATTAATATAATATATTTAGGTGTAATAAATAATATTTAGTAACGATGATAATCTCTGAGTAAATCGAAGTTTGTAATGCAGAGTTAATGTATTTATTTTTGTTCTATGTTCCGTGTTATGAAATTACCAGGTCAATACCACCGCCTGATAACTAGACGGAATGAAGGTATCTCGTATTTTCCTTAGTCCAAACAAGTGACAAAATCTTCAGGTACATTACAGTCGTAGAATCACCCTAATCGATTATACACAGTCGCCATTTCATTTAATATTATCACCACAAAGTTTTAGTAATTAATTTTAAATATGGCAATGTCTGGAGCCTTTAACACAGTACAATTTTCTCCACAGGTTAGCACAGTTTCGGGAGAGAGGAATTCAGGCTAGAATCCGCCAGCGGTATGTACTCTCAAAGGAACACAAAGAACAACCACCTACAATAGATGTCAGCATGACGACAGTAGCGCCAATTTTGGCTGTACTTGCGGCCGGATATGTAATAGGAATTTTCATACTGGTCATCGAGAAGTGTATCCATGGAAACATATTGAAATTCTGGCCACGTGGAAGTGTTCGAAGATGGAGGCAAAATGAATGTTGAAGGCTGCTGTACAAGTAACAGAAGTCTCAATATAATTTACTTCAGCACGACTGAGATCATATTCTCGTATCCTGTTAATCAGGATGTCATCTACGTCTAGGTCGATGATATTTCTCCATCTTTCAGGTGTATCCACAAATGAGTATCTTTCACCTCTTCCCCACAATTACCACACATACTGCACAACTTATCTTCCGCATAGAAGAGAAACCCATTTCAAAAGACCAGTGACGTTGAGAGTGTAGATAGAAATGATAATTATAATGGTTAAAAGGGGTTAAGGAACGTGCAAGGATTCAATTTATGGTGAAGATGGTAATTTACTGAACGAAAAATCATATAATACATATATTGAATACTGTAAAATGCGTTCTAAATAATACGTCACGTCTTTCCTATTTATCTAATTACATGTCTGCCTAGCTAGCTATTTGTTTATCTATGTAAAGTGTGATTAACCACAGTTATATGAAATCCTCAGCTATTCAAATCATCTCACGTATTTTATAAAACCGAAACTTTCAGGAACTCAATTCACGTAACTTCATGATATATCTATAAGACCCATTTTATAATAAATTTATATTCACGTGCAAGTTACCTCTTTCATTGCGCTTCCCGTACCGGTACCTGTTGCGGTATTTCTGTTCAGTCCAACACGTGCTATATACACAGTCCATCTCATCCTCCTATTTGCATTGTAGTACAAATAATGAAGCTAATTATTACAATGTTACTTTTGTTAATTGCTTCCTTTAAAGACACACACATGTATCTGCAACACAATGTCAACTGAAGTAATAACTCTTTAAAGTTAAATTTCATTAATAAGTTATATATTCTATGTATCTCTGTGATACATTGTTTATGAAGGTTGAAGAAGGAACACTAAAAAAGGGACTCTATTAATAAATCCCGAGGAGGAAAAACGTTGTAATTGTTTTGTAACCTATTTCAATTTCAGACATTTTCACCTCAACATATTTCGAAAATGCATCTGACGTGAATAATATTGTGTTCCATCCGACCTGAAAACTGGACGAGGGAATTGAAATTTTCTCGGTTTCGAAAACAGTAGTTGTTGCAAGGAACAGACAGCAGTACACACTTTCCTGGCCCTCGCCCTCCCCAACAAACACAACCCGATAAGCAGTTTCACTGACACTCAAGAAGAAACGGTTTATGCCCCAGAAACCCGGTGACAATAAAAAGTATTTCTTGGGTGAGTTTGGGAATCGACACATCGGAAGGCGTTTGCACAATTCTAACTAGAAACATGTCTGAATCCCATTATGGGTCAAGATGCAATGCATGATAAAGACACGAATCATGTACGGACGTGACGTGATACAAAAGAGAACGGCAGAATTAAATAATGTTCTTTTACACCGTACAGTTTTTCAGTACACTTACCAAAGGCACTCTAACATTCTGATCTTATTTTGTATTGTATCCCACACTATTCACATTTCCATTACACACACAACATAACAAATGGACAATTTAATTGACTTCATTTATGACAACTATTCACGTTCTATACAGCAAGACCTCTTATCAAAACTTTTCACATATCAAACACCTTTATATTGCACATTCCAGTTCGTTATTAGCATTTCGCAGATCAACAATACCCTTAGTAGAGGCCAGCTGAGAGCAATTGAATGTGTCATGCAATAAACAGTATAAAGAACTGTTAGCAATAGTCCTTACAGCAGATCATACAGTGTGATTAATTAGAGCAAGTCACTGCTATGAGAATAGCGCTACATACGTCTGTGTTTAATCATAGAGTTAATGTCACAAAGTGTCTATCAGTTATACCACACAGACTGTCGCACTGTTCGGTCGGTAACATTCATTAAAACTGTAACAAACGTACTGTCTTCAGTCACTCAGTGTAACTGTGTTCAGTGCAGTCTTATTGCGCTGTGAGCTGTGTCAAGCGGTGAAAGTGCACAGACCCATTGCGACTGTACCGTCACGGTTTTGACATCACTGAATACACAGCCTTCCCAAATTATTCGACCAAAAAATTATGGTTTCTCTCCCCGCAGTGGTTAGAATACTTCTGTTCTCCTGACACCGAACCGTCTGTAAAGTCCACACAGACCTATATGTAAAGAACACTCTAGCGAACGTAGCTGGATGCTGAACTTCATCTCCATCCAGTGCTCAGGTTAGTAATGAGTAACGATAAATCTCCTCTTATCCTACATATCGTTCTGAAATGCTGAAAAAAAATTTTACAGTGTTACTCTAATCTTCATGTCTTTACCGTGCATCAATGACGATTAAAACACTTTATTATCCAACAGATACACAAATATATAATTCGTAGTAAACTTAGAAATATTATAAAATATTTAAAAAATATTTAAAATTGCTCCAACATGTTTCGGTTCACAAGGGATCCATCATCAAGGAACCTTATGCAGTGCTTCGCTAAAATTACAGTAATGGTTCTATCGTGTCCGTTGACATGGACATTATATATTTGTGCATCTGTTGGATAATAAAGTGTTTTAATGTTAGTCAATTTACGAATACAAATGCAATCATGGAAGCGAACATATCTCTTGAGTATGAGCTGTGTACAGAACACACCAAGAGAACATAGCATTAAAAGTTAAAAATTAACCTAACGAACACTCCGATGCTCGGAACTCTATACTGACATTGATACAATCATGATAGGCACGTAGCAAACGGTAAAAACCAGACCGCAATAATGTGTCTACTCACGTAAAGAATTTGTACGACCGTGGATCTGAGCAGAATAATTAAAGGACAGAAGGAACCGGAGATATGACAACAGGCTATGGAAAGTTTGAAATTTCCATAGACTTCTTATTAAAATTCAGGCTTTTGTGGATGACAGGCCGTGCAGCTTGGTTACAGGCTGTGCTTGTACCGGAATTATAAATGAATTGCATAAAGTGTTTGGAAAAATTCGTCCATTGACATATATTTAAATCCAGACCACTTCGAAATAACCGATAACCACACAATGATAAAGACAGATTGTACATAACGATGGAATTCGACATTTCCTGTTCATACAATTCAAATATGACACTATTTGTTGTAGAACACTTCGAAATTTCAAACCTAGTCTACGCCTTACTCATGTATGAAGAGTATCTCTCTTTATCGCACAGAATTTTCTCGCGTGAATTTATTTACTTTTATATGCAAAACAAAATATTCTGCCAATCTTAATTGTACTTAATTAACAGCAGCTGATTTACGATGCATTGAAGTGAAAGATACCCATACTAATAGTTATAATTATTTTGTGTTTCGTGCAAAACCAGAATGTATTTTAAAAACTTAAAAAAAACAATATTCATGCCTCTTAAACTGTAAGAAAACTGTAACTAGTGTAGGTAAGTTGGACCTGATCATGTATTTTAAAAAAATACATTCCCTCTCATGTTTATTTTTAATTTCAATAGCAGCACAGTAGTTGGCGTGACGCTAAGAAGGAAAAAATTTAGAATTATACAATAATAAATTAATCACGTGCTGCCTCCACAGGTTGGAGTCTTTCCTAAACTCAATTTCCTTACAACGACCTTCTACCAGTAAAAGTTAAAGCAGTCCCGTTACTGGCCTGGAGTGGCCAAGAGGGTTCCAGGAACTTAAGGTTCCCAGATTACATGACAACGGCCAGGATGGTGATAACGTTGTCAGCCTTTACCCCCAGGAAATGCTCCTGGTACTCATTTCTGTTAGAGGCTGAGTCGACCCCAGGGCCATAGCGCGATCGGAAGGATTTTATGTCAATACAAAATTCCAATGACACCATCTGGGACGGAACCAGCGACCTTCCGATTTGTAGCACAGCACCTTAATCACTGCGCTACCGCGACCTTCTACTAGTACTGTGTCCAATCCGGCTTTCGAAGGATTTTTATCTCTTAAAAGCTGCTACCAATCGATTTATATTTGAAAAGCAGAAATCGATATCTGCTACCCAGTACGTGGCTTGTGTATATAGACTGGCGCAACAAATTCAATGTGCATGTTGCTGTATATAGAATGGCGCAACAAATTCAATGTGCATGTTGCTGTATATAGATTGGCGCAACAAATTCAATGTGCATGTTGCTGTATATAGATTGGCGCAACATATTCAATGTGCATGTTGCTGTATAAATGTTTATGAAATTCGTGGTTGGGTGGGGAGTTGTGAAACACACAGGGTGTAGTACAGTCAGGTTTGTAACAAGATGAAATGGGGGTTCTCTATAAACAAATTCACAAGATTTTCTTCTTCTCATTTCAAGTGTATTTTGCCACGTTATAATTTAAATAAATGCAGGCCCTCTTTCTTTAAAATTTATGCAGCACTGCATTACTTTCGCAAAATAAGACTTTCGAATTAAGTCACCGACATACTATCCAAAACGCTCCGTTCCAGTACGTTATATCCCACACACAGTACAAATTCAACTCATCTGACTGTCCCTGCACGCACAGCCGTATATTGACACCTCTCATTGTCACAATGACCCTGACTGTAGCAGCTAAAAATTTGTGTCAGTTTACTGACACTTTTAAAAAATGTATTTCTCACGGCACTCCATTTTGTAGGAAAGTTTGTTGTGTGCAGAATGTCGTGTTTGGCATTCTTTACAGTGCAATGAACTACAGCCAGTAGCCAAACTGTTCAATGCATGGCTCAATAGCTAAAAATTTTTAAAATACTATATGACTGTGACAAACAAATCCTACACAAATAAAGCTTATTACTTATTCATTACAATGATATTATCAACACGCCATCACAGTAACATGTTCTAATGAGGAGGAAGTACGTAGTTATTATGATACGACAGGCACAGCTTTATATGAACATGCCACAAGGTCAAATTTAGTGTTGAATGTTGACCCAGATTATTTCTGAATATCTCTATTGCGTTTAACTTCTCCATACTGTCAAGTTGCATTACCACAAGTTTGTCAACTTAATTCCCAAGCTGCACCAAAGATTTGATATTTTATGTGAAGAACCGATTCCAACTGAGATATAAACATACGAACGTCCGATGTTCCAAATGCAGATTTATGTTATTGTTGTGTTGTTATTGTATAGTGGCGCTGTGAGCGGTGGTTTACAGAAAGTGTTGAGACAAGCACAGTTTATAGCTGATATTTATCAGCGGTTTCCACATAGTTGCATTTTCATCATAAACCCTGAGGCACAACAGCAAGGTGAGGATTAATTTTATCATTTACAACAGGTGTGTGCTTTTGTTGAACAGAAATGTGCTGAGAGCAACTTTGTACGGGAAGTGCCCATGTTTTCTTATATCCAACAAGGAGCTTTTTTAAAAATATGTAATCTTAGTGGGTAAGAAATCAATTTGTCTTGGAGATTTCATGTTTGCTGTTTTCGCTAAAAATGTTGTAGAATTGTGTATGTTGCTTTGTTCACAATTTTTGGTTGGTTTATTTGCAAACTACTACGAAAGTTGTTAAAATTTACAGCACCGATTTTGTTTTCACATATGATTAGAAAATATTGACAGGAGATTTCGAAATTCTCAGCACAAAACGTGCCTGACTGCCACTTTGTCTACCAAAACCCCCACATGAATTAGTTTTGCATCGAACTGGGCCCCCATGGTCTATTTGTTTTCAGAAAATTAATCACATGAGCCATATGTAGATAATTTGGTCTCTTCGCAACAGATATGTAACGGTCAGTCTGTCGTCTGATCATTTATTTGTTTGCGCATAAACTTCAGATAAATCAAACGCTTCAGACTATGTACAGTTTCGTAACCTGGTGTGAGGTAGATATTTTCTTCGCTTTTGTGTCCAGTCATTTACGCGGTCCAGTTAGCATCCTATAGAACGTAAACAGACTGTATTGCCCCTTGCAGTGCAGTATAACAGACTGTATTGCCCATTGTAGTGCAGTAAAACAGACTGTACTGCCCATTGTAGTGCAGTATAACAGACTGTACTGCCCCTTGCAGTGCAGTATAACAGACAGTGCAGTACAACAGACAGTGCAGTACAACAGACAGTGCAGTATAATAGACAGTGCAGTACAACAGACAGTGCAGTACAACAGACAGTGCAGTATAACAGACAGTGCAGTACAACAGACAGTGCAGTATAACACATCGCCCAGCCCAACACAGAAAACTTCACACGAGACCTCTTTGGGATCCAGACAGATGTCTGTACATGTGCTGCAGACAGAATACAAACAGCAGCCAGTTTGTACTGGAAGCGGCTCACTGTTGCACAGTTTTAGTATTACTATATTGTGACTTCATAATTTTATGTTTGTCAGCTTTATATAATCTAGTTGATTAATAAATCAATCAGTCCATTTTTGGCGATACAATAAGTAGTTTAGTGTGCTGGATTATATAAGTTGTTCTATCAGAATCCGTGAGGATGGCACCGCGGTGTCGAAACATGTAGCAGTATGATACTTGTCATGAATTGTGCTTTAATAGGGGAATTTGTTGTTTATAGAATTTATTAATAACTGTGCCTGAAATATCGAGCAACTCACATCATTTTCTGAAAAAAAAAATTGTATCTCTTCACAGCATTATTTAAATTTTTTGCAAAATATATATTTGAATATATAATGCAATATTTGCGTAAATACAACGAAAACAAAAGTACTTATGATGTGAAAATTAATACTATAATTTGAAATGGAAGTTATTGAATTATATTTCAAATTTGAGTAAATTTCTTTTAGATCGCACTGGCATATATATTATCCTGTTTCCTGAATTTAGTCATTTACATTTCATACCACACTTTAATATTATAATAAAATTGTGAATAAATCGTCAGGCATCAAAATACCGTGCATATAAACATTCTCTTGTGAAAGAACTTGAAAATCTAATAGTTCCACATCTAGCCAAAATAATACCCGTACTTTATGGAGGCAAAAGTTCATTACTATATATATGAGACGTCGATACGTGCCAGTTAAATGAGTTAGTCAATGCACACAAAAGCTATAATTAAGAGTCAAATTTTGATATTCACACTTGCATCTACGCCTGCTCATTCCAACTGATCTGTTTACCTCAGGTTCCCACACTAATTACTGTACAGTCTCTCCCAAATCCCATAACTTCCACAAGCCCACTACCTTCATCTCTCTTGATTTGATCTGCCGAATACAATTTTTTGGTCAATACAGATCACTAATCTCCCCATTAAGCAAATCTACCAGTCACCCGCTGCCTCGTAACTCTTTCAAAATTTTCGTCTACACTCTATTCTGAAAAACCTCATTCTATATTACTCCGTCAAAACGAGAGACGCATTTACATAAACATAAACACAGCAGTGAGCAAAATTATTTTTCTCTCAATTTGAACTTTGACATTTCTGAATAATAAACGCAACGACAAATACTCTGGAGCGAAATGTGCCAGGTATCTTTGAGTGTAATCTGCTAGTAAATTCTTCATTATATTTATATAATTAAAAACGTAAATAATGTTTTCCAGGTTTTGAAGCTACAATATTGATGCAGAAATTTCGCAAATACTTAATATTTGAATATATTCCTCTTATGGAAAAGACATACAGAAGTGGCACCAGAGAGAGCTGCGTTGCTCAGCGGTCAATATACATCATGCTGACAGGGAACGAAGGAACAAGAAGCTATATAACCCAGGTTATAAATGTACTGAGACATCTTCTCTCAGATATAATATATGAGTTCACTATAATACAATGCACACAATTTCACGATTCTTCTTCGTTTGACAATTCTCGAGGCGTTTTTGAACAGATAGAATGTAGGTTGTTTTAAAAATAATGGAAGTAAAGTATTCAAAATTTATGCAATAAATTCTCACGTTTCTGAACTAACGGATCAGAGACTTTTGCTAATTCTGATTGAAAAAGGAAGCTTCCCCACTTACAAACACACTTCCAATATATATTAGCAATTACACGTTCCTATAATAATACATTTTGAGTTGGTCCGTTTCCCTACCCCTTGATGTTGTAAGGAATCTACCTAACTATGTGCACCATTATTTTCTGTGAGCAAATAAAAATTATCAACATTTTGTTTAACACAAATTTTACTATCATGTTGACAGAAGCTCCGCCCCTGTTCTTTATCTTCAGACAGTTTTTTTCAGCCCAGGCCTTCCAACAGCCTTCTTCAAGATCCAACTAAATAACATCTTCTCAGCAAAGCCTACGTTTACCAAGCATTCTTTTTTAACTCTGGATTCCCATCCGAGATCTTTTTGCATTGTCTTCTTCCTCATGCATGCCACATGCAGGAAAACTATAATTCTCCTTGATTTCGTTCTTGATTAACATTCTGTTGGCTTTCATTCATTCAGTCATTTATTCTCTCATTCATTCCCCAGAGTGTCTTACGACAGTTCCATAGCCCATTCTAAAAAGCAGTTTACCAGGAAGGGCGATACAATTCTTTCTCTTTAAATTTTCAATATATTCTCCTTTCCTTGTGGCCATTCAGTATCTGCTTACGCTATATTCTTCTTCGTCCCATCAATTTTATTTTTCCTTCAATAACGCCTTTTACAAGTCAATTTCTACAGCAAAAGCTACCGGCCCATTTGGCCTCCGTCCTCTTCATTCTATGCATTTTATTCCTCTACACCTTCTCTCTATGTAATACTACATAATTTCTCGCTCGATCGTACCGAATGGGTCTCCATCTTTCTCCAGCTCCACGTTTCTAAACGTTCTAGGTGTTTAAATCTTATTCCCGAAGGGTCTAATTTTTAACGCCAAAAAATGTACATTGTAAATCTAAAACAATATGTTTCCTTCTCAAATATAGACTAGATTTGTTAATCACGGAGTGTTCTACGTTTTGAATTTGCTCTCTACATGACAATCCTGGACTTAACTGCACGTGAATATCAGAGTTTTTAAAATCAATCTACACAAACATCGGAAATTTACATCCCCCGACAGTTTTATGTTGAGTATGGTTGTCATTAAATTGTGAATAACTCAGTATTTTAAAATTTATTTCCCTTCCATTCTGCACGTAAATGTAGTTAATAAAACAAATAATATTACTGTAATTATTTTTTTAGATATTTTGATAGAAATATCATTATTTAACACATTACTTTGTTTTCTAAACATAACATCTTCAAATTTTAAATTACACAATATCTAATTCATGTACAAAGAAATAAATATTTACATGATTTTCTACTGTGATTATACAATTATACACATTAATTCTTAAATACAAATATTTCACGAAACACGCATATTAACAAAATATTAATTTATAGTAATAACAAATACATTCTTATGAATTAAAGCTCATAATAATTTTTTACAGGCCTTTGTAGATCCCTATTCATCTAGAGACATCTGGCTGCTGTTCCTGGACACCAACACGTCCCTGGAACAGTTCTTCACTGACATCAACATTCCTTTCGACTGCCAGTTCCTGGTGGCTCAGCCACAAACTGACCACGTCGTCGTACTGACCGAAGTGTACCGTGTTAGC
>Ga0123353_10007192_pt1 | contig 14998 bp, 6 predicted proteins | sample TergutLab28metaG_3_FD_92763 | JGI IMG/M metagenome (GOLD analysis project Ga0123353, IMG submission 92763) | Labiotermes labralis P3 segment gut microbial communities from Petit-Saut dam, French Guiana - Lab288 P3 | ecosystem: Host-associated > Arthropoda: Insects > Digestive system > Gut ... | reverse complement strand
CAGAAGAAACCCCTACCGGTGAAGATTTTGATGGAACTACCATGTATCGAATAACAAACTTCGGCAGAGTATTCACTATTGCTGAAGACGGTTCTCAAACACTTATCGGTACTATTACCGGTATTAGCAATTGCATTGGACTGGCTTACGACTGGAAAAACAACGACGGTTACTATTTCTTTAATTGCATTTCCACAACCCCACAAGGACCACATACTTTTGAATTGTATAAAATAAGCCTTCCTTCCTTAGAAAAAACACTCATCGGAACAGCACCTACCTCAAATGAGTTCCGTAGAGGTTTGGCTTTACATGCAGACGGCTTCTTATATTCTTTGTCCACTGCCCAAAGCCCTGCAATCAGCAACTTACTTAAAGTTGATCCCACTACCGGTCAACCCACCACCATAGGTTCAATAGGGTTCCCTGCTCTGTACGGTTTCGAGATAGCTTATGATAGAGTTGAGAATGTACTTTACTCTTGTCCAATAGATAACGCAGGCGGTGGAGTTAACTCTAAACTTATTTCACTGAATCCTGCTACTGGAGCATCTACATTAATTGTTGCATACGGTTATACGCAACACTGCCTGCTTACTATCACCAAAGGCGGTGAACCAGCAGAAACCAAATACAACGTTTACAGAGATGGCATAAAAATAGCCGGACCTATCGAAGAAACCACTTTTGTTGACGAAACCTTCAATCCGGCCCAAGCATACACATGGAGTGTGGCTGTAGCTTGCTCTAATGGCGGCGACGGCGAATGGGTGAACAAAGATATGCCTGCTTGCAGCGCCTGCAACCCCGTAACAAACGGAGCGGTTGCCTTTAGCGAAACAGCAGCTACTATTACATGGACCGCCGTTGAAGGAGCAAAAGAATACAAAGTTTTAAGAGGAGACTTCTCAACTACAGTTACTACTAATGAAGCTGTTGAAGAAGTTGATTTTGAAATAGGAACCGAATATACTTGGACGGTTATAACTGTTTGCGAAGACGGAGAATCTACTCCCGTAGAAATAAAAGGAACCTACACGAGTATCAATGAAAATGCAAAAATGGTATTCTCAATTATTCCAAATCCAGCAACCAGCGACATTATGATTAAGGCAGGTTATATTTTCAATACAATTGAAGTAGTAAACTTCTTAGGACAAACCGTAATCTCTAAGGTTGTGAACAACAGCTCTGTAAAGCTCGATGTTTCAAACTTGAACAATGGCGTTTATTTCGTACGCATAGTTTCAGAAAACGGAACAAATGTGAAAAAATTCGTGAAACAATAAAATTCATTAACTGTATATTTTGTAGAGACGCGGCATGCCGCGTCTCTATTTTTTTTGTAATGTCATATAAATCTTAAAAAAAAATCTATTTTTGCAGGCTTAATATAAAAACGTATAAAAAGAATATTATTAATAACCAAAATTTATTTATTATGAAAAAAACTTTACTTTTTTTAGGATTATTCCTAATGTTTGCATTTGTATATGCACAAAACATTCCTTTACAAACCGTAGGGGAAGATATGCCGAACATTGTATCCGGCAACAAATCTGCCACTGTTGTTGCCCATGAAGCGGCTGACAAATCTGCAAGGGGAGGTGGAATAATACTGTGGGACAACACACAGATTAATCCAACTGGCACTATTATTTCTACCTATTGGTCGGGCAACGAGAACTGGGCTTGGGCAGCCGATGATTTCGATGCAGACGGTCCGTGGATCATTGAGAAAGTATATTCAAGAGGAAATTCGCCTGAACCGGCTAAGTTTCCTACCAAAATGTCAATTATTATCTATAGTAATGACCCTGAAAACAAACCCGGCGCTGAGATCTATAAAAACAATGCTATTGATGTAGATTATATAGCCAGTCCGGAAACCGTAGTAGAGATTACACTCCCTGTACCTTTCGAATTACCGGCGCCCGGTAAATATTGGATAACTGTAGCAGGAACCTATGATGTATCTGTTGACCAAAATAATCAAGTAGCTGCCCACCGCTGGAACATATCTCGCGGCACAATACCAAAAGGAAATTTCTTCTACCATTTTTACGACAAGGCAGGACTGTTTGCACATCAAGATATCCCGGCAGCAACGTGGCTTGATGGAAGCACAATTTCAACAGGCTCATATTCAACATATTTCAAAATTGAAGGAGACCCGAATATCCCGTTTGATTGCGAGCCTGTAACTAACCTGACCGTTGAATATTCAGGAGACTGCAGCCAAGCCGAATTAACATGGAAAGCCCCGGAAGGGGATAATAATAGATATATAGTTTTTAGGGATGGCTTAGCAATAGCAACCGTAACAACAGAAACATATACCGATATTGCTTTTGAACCCACATTAGCCCATACTTGGAGTATTCAGGTAGTTTGCGATGGCTATACCCCCCAGATCCCATTTTATAAAGATAAGTGCAAAGATCCGGATTGCCCTCAAATCCCAAAAAGCTTAAGAGTTTCTTATGAAAATGGCTGCGACGCCACAGTACTGAATTGGTACGCGCCAACAGAAATATTATGGGATAACTCTGAACCGGCAAATTATGGAAATAAAAGTTACCGCTGCCTGATGGAAGCATTTAGCCGTCGCATTATTATGGCAGACGATTTTGTGATTCCTGCCGGAGAAACATGGTATATCACTGAGGTATATTCAGGAGGTTTCTATACCCCTTCAGGACAACCCGCCATGGCTCCTCCAGACTATATGGGTGTTGAAATATTTAAAGATAATGGAAGCAACCTGCCCGGAGAACAAATTTATGAAAATGAATACCTTACTACTATAAGTGGAAACTTCGACAGAGAGCAAACGATATTACTCCCTGAACCATTTGCAATCTCTGAACCGGGAAAATACTGGATCGCTATTTACGGAGTATATGACTCGCAAGAGAATGAAGAATTTACTGCCTATTGGGTTTATATACACGGACTATCTATTGGATCACCCAAGTGCTTCTATCAAGACGACACCGGTACATGGGAATCTGAAGCCGGCACCTATCCTTCCATGATGTTCCGCTTACAAGGTTACAAAGCTATGGAAGACATGTTCTACAACATCTATCGAGATGGTATGCTTATTGCTGAAAAAGTTGCCGAACTTACCTATGCCGATCTTGATTTTGATCCCTCGCTTCAACATACATGGGCAGTAAAACTTGTTTGTCTCGATGGCAGTGGCGTGTCAGCCCCAGCTCTATTTACCCTGCAAGCTTGCACCGGAATTGCCGAAATTCAAGCCCCCGAATTTATTATCTATCCAAACCCCTCATCAAGCAAAATAAACATCTCTGCTTCAAGCGACTTTAATAAAGTGGAAGTGCTTAACTTACTGGGGCAAACAGTGATTGCTCAACCTAATTCAAATAACACCGCATCGCTTGATGTTTCCCATTTGAATAATGGTGTGTATTTCGTACGCATAGTTTCAGAAAACGGAACAAATGTGAAAAAATTTGTGAAACAATAAAATTCATTAACTGTATATTTTGTAGAGACGCGACCTGCCGCGTCTCTACTTTTTTTTTGTAATATCATACGTTAGATATTAAAAAAAAACTATTTTTGCGGGCTTAATATAAAAAACGTATAAAAGTATATTATTTAATAACCAAAATTTATTTATTATGAAAAAAACTTTATTTTTTTTAGGATTATTCCTAATGTTTGCATTTGTGTATGCACAAACCGGCAATAAATTTACTCCTGTTGCGCAAGCGTACGAGAGCTCTGTAAAAGGGGGCGGGCTATTATTGTGGGATAACACAAATATTAATATTGTTGACGGGCAACCCGGAGGCACCTCTACCTATTGGTCGGGAAGCAACAGCTGGACATGGGTAGCCGACGACTTCGATGCTGACGGGCCATGGATTATTGAGAAAGTGAACTCAAAAGGATATTATCCCGATGCATCTCCAAACCATACCAGCACTATGGGGATTGTTATCTATAATAATGCAAACGGACGTCCCGGAGATGAAATTTATAGAAATATGAATATTTCCGTAGCAGATGCTTTAGAACCTGAAATAGTACTCCCACAGCCATTCCAATTGCCCGAACCAGGAAAATACTGGATTACTATTGCTGCCGTTTACGACAGAGATGCTACCGAAAATGGACACGTATCAACTTGGCGTTGGTACATATCCAGAGGAAATACGCAAATTGGGCTAAACTACCACTATTACCAAACACATAATATTTTTACAGGCTATCCTCCAGGCGAGTGGTTAGATGCAAGCGTAAATGTTTCGCTGTATTCTTCCTATTTCCAAATTATAGGAGCGCCGGGGGTTGATTACGATTGCGAACCGGTAACTAATATAGCCATTGAATACTCGAACGATTGCAGCCAAGCTGAAATAACATGGAAAGCCTCAGAAGAAGGCAATTTTAAATATATTGTTTACAGAGATGGTATAGAAATTGCAACCGTAGAAACAGAAGCATATACCGATGTTGCTTTTGAATCTACATTACCTCATACATGGGGCGTTAAAGTAGTTTGTGAAGGCTATACACCTCAAGTAACCCTGTTTAAAGATAAATGTAAAGATCCTGATTGCCCCCAAACTCCAAAAAATCTAACCATTACTTATGAAAATGGTTGCGACGCAGCAGTATTGAAATGGTTTGCACCAACAGAAATATTATGGGATAATTATGCACCTGCCAGCTATGGAAACCAAAGCTACCGCTGCTTGATGGACGCGTTTAGCCGCCGGATTATTATGGCAGACGATTTTGTGGTTCCTGCCGGCGAAACATGGCATATCACTGAGGTATATACAGGAGGCTTCTATACCCCTTCAGGACAACCCGCCATGTCTCCCCCTGACTATCTTGGTGTTGAAATATTTAGAGATAATGGAAGCAACCTGCCCGGAGAACAAATTTATGAAAATGAATACCTTACTACTATAAGTGGAAATGTAAACAACGACCAAACTATTATCTTTCCCGAGCCATTTTCAATCTCTGAACCGGGAAAATATTGGGTCTCGATCTACGGAGTGTATGACTCTCAATATAATGAAGAATCTACTGCCTATTGGGTTTATATACACGGTTTAACTATTGGATCACCCAAGTGTTTCTATCAAGACGACACCGGTACATGGGAATCTGAAGCAGGTACCTATCCTTCTATGATGTTTCGCTTGCAGGGATACAAAGTTATGGAAGACCTGTTATATAACATCTACCGAAATGGTATTCTTATTGCTGAAAAAGTAGATGCTCTTGATTTTACCGATGATAATTTCGACCTTTCAGCCCAACATACATGGGCAGTAAAACTTGTTTGCACAGATGGCAGTGGCGTGTCAGCCCCAGCTCTATTTACCCTGCAAGCTTGCTCCGGAATTACCGAAATTCAAGCCCCCGAATTTATTATCTATCCAAACCCCTCATCAAGCAAAATAAACATCTCTGCTGCAAGCGACTTCAATAAAGTGGAAGTGCTTAACTTACTGGGGCAAACAGTGATTTCTCAGCCTAATTCAAATAACACCGCATCGCTTGATGTTTCCCGTTTGAATAATGGTGTGTATTTCGTACGCATAGTTTCAGAAAACGGAACAAATGTGAAAAAATTTGTTAAACAATAAAAATTTATATTAACTCAAACATTTTATTTATTATGAAAAAAGTTTTGTTTATTTTAGGACTAATCCTTTCAGTAGCATTCTTATATGCACAAAATCCAACAACGGAAGTTGTTAAAAAATCTACTTTATTGTCTCACAGTGCTGTTATTGATGCACCCGACCCGCTTCCATCAAGAGAAGCCGGTTGTATTGCAGCCAAAGGGCTACTCGTTGAATATGATGCACAATGCGGACACGCCACCTTATCGTGGTATGCCCCAACCGAACTTCTGTGGGATAACACTTTCACGTCAAACAGCGGCTATCCAAGTATCCGCTTCTTGATGGCAGCACTTTCACGTGATATTATAGGCGATGATTTCGAAATCCCGGCAGGCGAGCAATGGCTTATTACTGAACTCTACTATGGTGGTTTTTACAGAACAAGTGGAGGTGATTTCCAACCCCCTGATTACCTTGGCATTGGATTATACGATGACGCTGGAAATGGACTTCCCGGTTCTTTGATTGTGGAATATGGCGAACTTACAACATTAAGCAAAAGTTTTGCTTCTACATGGCAAACGGCATTACTCCCTGAACCTCAAATACTTGGCGCAGGAAAATATTGGGTGTCAATCTATGGCTCTTATATGGGGGTCTCAAACGATGAAGCAGGCTATTACATAGTATGTAACGAACAAACAATATTAGAACCTTTTGCCGCATGGGATGAAATATCCGGAGAAGACTGGAACTTCGTGAATGCTAATCTCCCCTCCATTTCTTTCCGTGTTTTTGGCAGAAAAAGTACAATACCTCCACTTTACAACATTTATCGTAATGACCAGCTAATAGCAGAAAACGTATCAGAACTTACTTATGTTGATTATGACGCTAATCTTGATGGTGCCAACAAATGGTCGGTAAAAGTTGCTTGTGAAGACGGTGAATCCAGTCCTGTTAATGCTAACAAACAGAAATGTGTGCCGGTTGGGATTGCTGAGAATGAGCAATTTTTTACTATTGCCCCCAACCCTGCGTCAAATACTGTCAAAATAGCTTCTGAAAGCATCTTTAACAAAGTGGATGTTGTTAACTTTATGGGACAGGTTGTTATTTCAACCACCCAAGATGGTACACAGGCAACCATTGATGTTTCAAATTTAAGCAATGGTATCTATTTTGTACGTATTACTACCGATAATGGCGTTGCTGTTCAAAAATTTATTAAAAACTAATAACCAATATTTTAAGGGCGTTGTACACAACGCCCTTTTTTAACCTCAAAAAATACTTAAATATGAAAAAAACCTTCTTAATATTAAGCATGATGCTCACGGTGGTGTTGTGCATCGGAGTTTTAAATGCTCAAACAGAAAGAAGCCGTTCTGCAACTGCAATTGATACTGAAACAACTCAAGATCAGATAATAAAAAAAGATTTCCGCTATTCTACGAGGTTTGCAAGTTTACCTGGTACAAGGGGACCGGAAGATCCCGTTATCTACATTAATAAACTTACCCCCTTTGCAGTTTACAAAGGCACCGTTGCCAATCCGTTTGGCAATCCTGCCATTGGAAATGCTACGCGAAACATTCAATGTCTTGAATATATAGATGGCGTGCTTTATGCTGTTGCTTATCAAGGAGGAAATCAATTTGGTACTGTAAGCCAAACAAACGGCGCATTTACTGTTATCAAAACCGGCTTTGCTTCCGACGGCGCCAGTATGGCATATAATCCTGTCGATAAAAAAGTTTACGTGTGTCCATGGACTGGAGACGATTCTGAAAGCACCGCTTATGGAACTGTTGACATTGAAACGGGAAACTTTACAACAATTGCGACCTTCCCACAGGATGGTGATCACACATATTTTATGGCGATTGATGAAGATGGCACTGCTTATGCTGTTCGTAATCTTACCAACGAATTCGGAACTATTAATTTGGCAACAGGGGCATTTACGCAAACTGCCACTCTGTCTATTACGGCTAACTGGATACAAGATATGAGCTTCGACCGTGAAACGGGACAATTGTACTGGATGGCACTCTCCAGCCTTTTCGGACAAGATGCTGGTACTTACTATAAAGTTAATAAAGCAAACGGCGAATTAACTCAATTATCTACAGTAAATTTTGCGCCAAACTCTTTTAGTATATTAAACTGGTTTCAAAGCAATGCAGACTGTAATCCTATAAAAGACCTTAAAGTTGAATATAATATAGGATGTACAGTAGCAGAATTAACATGGAACGCTCCTGAAAGCGGCGACTTTCAATATAGAATTTTTAGAAACGGTGAAGAGATTGCTGTCGTAGAAACAGAATCTTATTCGGATGATACTTTTGAACCATCAGAAAGCCATACATGGACTGTTAGAGTAATCTGCGATGAAGGTGTTTCCATAGGGATTAGCGCTACGAAGCCTGCTTGCAGTCCGGCTAATTGCAGTCGCCCAAAAAACTTTTCAGCTGAATATGAAAATTGCCAAGCCGTGTTGTCATGGAATACCTCATACGAAACATTGTGGGATAACACAGGGACTTCTAATAGTGGATACGAAAGTGTGCGTTGTATGATGATGCCCTTTTCTCACTATACTATGGCAGATGATTTTGTGATCCCCGCTAATGAAACATGGTATATTCATGAAATATATTACGGAGGGTTCTTTAGAACCTCATCAGGAGACTATATCGAGCCGGATTTCGTTGGTGTTGAAATATATAAAGACAATGCAGGGCTTCCGGGAGAGCTGATTGAAGAAGAACCTTATCTTACTACTTTAAATGGAAACCTTGGCGCTACCTATCAAACTATACTATTACCGAAGACTGTTGTGCTTACTGCCGGAAAATACTGGCTTTCAATTTATGGGACTTACGATAATGTTCAACACGATGAGTTCGGATATTTTATAATATCGCATGATAATCTTATCGGAGACCCATGGTGCCGTTGGGATGAAGGATCCGGTGGCTGGGAATTTGCTAACGCCCCATCTCCTTCAATGTTTTTTAGAATTCAAGGAAGCAAAAACTCAGAACCATACCTCTTCAACATATATAAAAATAATGTACTTATTGCAGAAAATGTAGCTGAAAATACATATATAGATACCGATTTCGACACCTCTGCCGCTCATACATGGTCGGTTAAAACAGTTTGCACCGCAGAAGAAGGCGGTGGTGAATCAGCCCCCGTATATGCAAATATGCCTCCTTGCGCAACTGTTCTCGAAAACGGAAAAACTTCATTTAAAATCGCCCCCAATCCATCTCCAAACAATATCAGGATAACTGCAGACAGTAACTTCAGTATGGTGGAAGTGATTAACTTCTTGGGGCAAACAGTAATCGCAGCTCCAAACAATAGCAATGAAGTAAAATTAGACGTATCGGGCTTAAATAACGGCATCTATTTTGTACGCATTACTACAAATAATGGTGTTAGTGTTCAGAAATTTGTAAAAAACTAACAGCAAAAGATATTTCTCTAATTATTAATAAAGGCTCCCTACCTGGGAGCCTTTATTTTTAGAAAAAAAATATATTTTTGCGGGTTAATTAAAATGAATACTATACTTATTAATCAAAATTTATTTATTATGAAAAAAACATTATTTATTTTTGTCGCAATGTTGCTGTTTATAGGCACATCTTTTGCACAAACAATGGTATTACGCTCGGTAGAAGTTAATGACCTCTCTTCCCAATCCGTATCATCTACAAAACTTTCACGCTCGGTTGTATATTATGAAGGGTTTGAAAGTACTACCAGCACAGCTCTGCCAACCGGATGGAAAACGGAACAAACCTCAGCTGTTACTCCTTGGATTACAATAAACAGCGAAGACGCACTACCGGATGTGCAAAATTCGGTAACAGCACAAAGCGGTGATCGCTCGATGGCACGTAGCTGGAGCGCATCAGGGGTAAATGCGTGGGCATTTACCAGTGGCTTTGAACTAAAAGCAGGTGTAAACTACACCGTCATCTTTTGGTTTTTGGCGCCAGGCTATCCAAGTTTTAACGAATATGACGATTTCGAAGTAAAAATAGGACAGTCTCAAACCTCATCAGGGATGACCTATACCCTTTTTAGTAATATTAATGAAAGGGTGAGACAATGGACAAAAGCTCAATGTCTCTTTCAACCTACTACATCAGGAATCCATTATTTAGGTTTTCATGACCTGAATAAAGGAGCAGAGGGAATCTATATTTATATTGATGAAATTGAAGTAGCCGAGTGCAGTTGTTGCCCTGTAACCGATTTGAAAATTGAATATACTTCCGCTTGTGTCGCCGAATTAACATGGAGTTCTCCATCGAAAAGCAGTAATGTTTATAGAGTTCTTAGAAATGGCGTTGAAATAGCAACCGTAGAGACAGAATCTTATACAGATACTGATTTTGAAACTACCATAGGACATACATGGACTGTTCAAGTGCTTTGTGGAGATGATGACGTGTCAATTGAAACAAGTGTAACCAAAGAACGCTGTGAAGCCCCAGATTGTGACAAACTTGTAAGGAATTTATCAGTTACATATAGCGAAGGCTGCGATGAAGCAACAGTAACATGGTTTCCTCCTGCTGAGATATTATGGGATAACACCGCATCGCCGGAAATGTATGTTATTAAGAGTACCCGCTGGCTAATGGCTCCTCTTGGAAGAGCAATCTCTGCCGATGACTTTATTATTCCTGCCGGTGAAAAATGGCATATCACAGATGTGAGAACCTCAGGTACACATGTTATTAACAGCGGTACATTTTTGCCTCCAGATTATTTTGGCGTTGAAATATATAAAGACGATAACGGAATACCAGGGGAATTGCTTCACGAAGACGTTTATTGTAAACCTATGAGTGGAAATATGAGTGATGGAGGTCCTGTTATAGTGCTTTCTAATACTATTGAACTCGGGTCTGGAAAATATTGGATATCTTGCTACGGAGTTTACGATAATATATATGGCGACGAGTTCCAATATTATATTACACTATGTTCAGCCCCGAACGGATCTCCCCTCTGTACTCTGGAAGAAGCAGGATCTAATATGTGGGAACCTGAAGATGGAGACATGCCCTCATTATATTTTCGTATTCAGGGACATAAAGTATCGGAAACTCTAAAATATAACGTTTATAGAGACGGACAACTTATTGCACCAAATTTAACCGAACTCTCTTATGCAGATACAGAGTTTAATCCTGTTGCTAAACATAGATGGGGAATTGTTGTGGTTTGTCCTTCAGGAAACTCCGCACCGGTACTCTCATATAAAAATGAATGTGATGAAGTTGGTGTTATTGAACCCGAAAACAACTCTTTCAAACTCTTCCCTAACCCGTCGTCAAATACTATCACAATTAAGGCAGAAAACAACTTTAATAAAGTTGAAGTGTACAATATACTAGGGCAGCCTGTTTTAACCCAGTCGGTCAATGGAATTAGTAACACCACTTTAAATGTTGCACACCTGAATGCTGGAATCTACTTCGTTCGCATTACTACAGATACTGGTATTGTTGTTCAAAAGTTTGTTAAAAAATAATATTACAATATTTCAGTAAAACATCATAGAGGCTGTCTTAAAACGGACAGCCTCTGATGTTTTTTATCATTAATCATAAAAAAAACTATCTTTGCACACTTTAATAGAAAATTTAAACATTTCCTTAATTAACCAAATTCATTCCTTTATGAGAAAATCCCCCTTTTTACTATTACTCACTTTAATATCCACATTTCATTTTAGTTTTTTGAACGCTCAGGTTTTAACATCTCAAAATCAGCACATTACAGCGGTTGAGAATTCGCAACCCTTGCTGTTAAATATTCTACCGGAACGAAATGAATATCTGCTGTCTTATATTAAAAGTGATTTAGCAGCAATAGTGGGCAGTAACAGTTGTAAAGTAGGAACAACCTATTATATGAGTGGTTGTATTGATTTTACTGCTATACAAATGGCACATTTGATTGGAGGAGAATTATACAAGGTAACTGTTGCCATTCCGGCTGAAAATATTTCCGGTTGGACCAGTTGCAAAGTTTGGGTTAAAAATTCACTAACCGGCGCTGTTCAATATGAACAGTTTTTTACCCCTGTATTAGGTGAATATAATGAGATTACATTAAATGTTCCACAAACCATTAAAGCAGGCTCCTTCGTGATTGGTTATACCATAACGATTAATGCAACTTCAACTCTATTACTTCCATTTTGGTGTTCAAGTGGCTCTAATGACCCTTATCAACAGGGCGGATTTAACTATATTATGTCGGAAACAGCCACCTCTTACGGGGTTGGGGCAAGTTTTTATCAATATACTGCACAAGGAAATTTAGGTGTAACAGGTTATGTACGCAATCTCCCTTCACCGGCAGCAAACGATCTTGCTGCCATAGTTGTAACATCAGACACATGGCCTAAAGTATTGGGAACTTCCAGTACCTATACAGTAACGGTTTACAACTCGGGCGTAAACACTCAAAATGATTATACCGTTCAACTAATTGACGACAATGAAAATATTGTAGCTTCACAGAAGGTTACTACACCTATATTATCCGGAGAAGTTGCAAATATTAATCTTGCCTACAGCGCATTCGCAAGTGGTATGCTGACAGTTAGAGGAAAAGTTGTTTGTATGGAAGATGAGTTTTTGGCTAATAATATTACTACACAAACCTCTTACTATATCTATCCTATGGAGCCGATGAGGTATTGCGATTACGGGGCGTTAGAAGGTGTTGGGATAACCGTCCCCAACACTCTTTGTGCAGCCATTAGTTACCCGGTATCTGCAATGGCTCCCTATGCAGGAAACCGCATAACCGCTATTGAAATTGGCCTGTGCGAAGCTATAGGAATTTACATCTATTGTTCCGTATGGATACGCAGTTCATTATCAGGCCAGAATTTATATACCCAATTTTTCAACCCCATTCAAGGGTGGAATAAAATAGAGCTAACAACCCCCTTTCTACTACCAAACGAAACTGTTTACATAGGCTACTCTGTTACGATATTAGCGGGCGGCTACCCAATAGGAACTACCCTTAATGTGCAAAATGCAGCTCATGGAGGACATATATCTACTAATAATGGAGTGAACTGGAGCACCCTTGCAGGATACGATCTTTCAGGAAATAATGCAATTATCGGAATTGTAGAATATGTTACACCCCCGGTGCTATGTAATACAGTAACCAATTTAACAGTTAACTACACTCCCATTTGCGAAGCTGTATTGTCTTGGACTCCTTCTGCCGGTACTACAAACAGATATAATATCTACAGAGATGGTGCCCCTATTGCATCTAACTTAACAGCAACTACATATACAGACATCTCTTTTGATCCTTACATAAACCATACATGGTCGGTTAGTGTTTCCTGTTCAGAAGGAAGTGAATCAATACCGGTTTTTGAAACAAAACCTCAATGTACATGGGAACCTGTCTGTATTCCACCAAATTATTTCACAGTTAACTATATAGAAGATTGCGAAGCGTTGCTTGTTTGGGAACTCCCAAGGAACCAAGACAAATTTTACAATGTGTATAGAGATGATATTCCGCTTGTAACAAATCTAAACGCAACATCTTACATTGATAATACTTTTGATGTAACAGTTGGGCATACGTGGTCGGTAAAACTTGTTTGTATAGACGGTGAATCAGATCCCATTGTCGTTTCAAAACCAGCCTGCGGGCCTCAACATATAATTATGGCAAGCGCCGAACCAAACGGCACAATAGACCCATCAGGAGCCGTAATAGTTAATAATGGAGACAACCAAGTCTTCCACTTTTTCCCTGACGAAGGGTATATGATTTATGAAGTATTGGTAAATGGCGCGAACAACCCCGATGCAGTGGCAAATGGGGCATATATGTTTGTTAATGTTACAAGTAATCAAACCATTGTAGTTAGTTTTATTTCAACTTTTATTCCGGTAACAGATATCATTGATGTGCCCGAAAATGCTGAAGTAGGAATACCGTTATCTCTAACAGGTACGGTTATTCCGAGTGATGCTACAAATCAAAATATTGTCTGGCGTATGGAAAAGCCCGGAACTACAGGTGCAACCATCTCTGACGGAAATTTATTTAACGCTGTTGCTGTGGGAAGTGCAACAATCAATGCTACCATTTATAACGGCAGTGCAATAGGCAGTAATTTTACAAAAGAATTTATCATTACTGTTACAGCCGGAGACCCGCCCGTTTTTTATACAATAACCTCTACCGTAAATGATTCAAATTTAGGCATGATAGAGCCTCTGGGCACTACCGTAATTGAGAAAGGTGGAACACAAATATATAAAATTACTGCTTATGATAATTGCTTCATATCAAAAGTATTGGTGAACGATGAAGGGCAGGGCGCTATCTCTGAATATACTTTCGAAAATGTGCAGGCAGACGGAACAATTGCTGCCATATTTGAATTTGTGGGTATTAACGAAAATCTAAAAACATTATTCGCCATCCTTCCAAATCCAGCTCAAAATGAAATTACCGTTACTTCCGAAAATAATTTCCATACAGTTGAATTGATTAGCTTTTTAGGGCAAACCATTCTGTCGCTAACTAGTATTGGAAACAGTGTTACAATAGATGTTTCAAATTTTACAAGCGGTGTTTATTTCATTCGCATTATTACCGCTGATGGAATTGCTGTTCAGAAATTTGTAAAAAACTAATCAGTATGTATATATCAGGAATACAACAGATAGGAATAGGAACTACTAATCTCTATGAATCATGGAAATGGTATGCCGATTTTTTCGGAATGAATATCCGCATTTTGGAAGATGATACTGTGGCAGAACGAATGTTGCGCTATACCGGAAATAAACCCCAAAAACGACATGCCGCTATTGCTATTAATATGCAAGGCGGTGCTGGGTTCGAAATTTGGCAATACTCAGAAAGAAAACCACAAATTATTGACTTCGAAATTCAAGTGGGTGACCTCGGCATATTTTGTGCCAAAGTGAAAAGTAGAAATGTGAAGATGATGCACGAAGAGATGCTGAAAAAATATTCCAATATCAGTCCTCTTGTTCTTTCTCCGGACGGAATGCCTACATATTATATATATGATCCTTTCGGAAACTATTTTCAAGTGGTAGAAGATTTCTATATTTTTTCAGACTGCAAAAAAAATACCGGTGGCTGCATTGGTGCGCAAATTGGGGTGAGCGATATTGAAAGAGCATTATCCGTTTATCGTGATCTTTTAGGATATGACACTGTAGTGTACGACCAAACCGGAATTTTTGAGGATTTTGCCTTTATGAGAGGCGGTGAGCAACAATACCGTCGGGTGTTGTTGAAACATT